>ENA-UOOE01003090-UOOE01003090.1-fermentation-metagenome-genome-assembly--contig:-NODE-3090-length-10966-cov-3.714600_pt1 | contig 10966 bp, 4 predicted proteins | sample MGYA00245776_ERZ724021 | MGnify/ENA primary metagenome ERZ724021 (study PRJEB28704, sample SAMN03018321) | fermentation metagenome | biome: anthropogenic terrestrial biome; feature: soil; material...
TGTATTTTCAATTCTTTGGGCCATTTTTCATTCCGATACTTTCCGATTGTCGGTTTAATTACTCTTTAAAAAATATCCACTGATAAAAAATTTAAACACAAACATATAAATTGCCTCATTATAAGAAAGCCGGTGCATAAAAAATACACCGGCTTTCTTATAATGAATTTCAAACCATTGGTATACAAAGTTATAGTCCCAATCTTACTTCTTCATCATCCTCAATTTTGTTTATTGGGCCAACCCATCCTAACTTGCGCATGATATTTCCTTCTCTCCAGACAACATATGCTACATTTACAGCCCAATGATGATTGGTGAAAATATCCCGCATCATATCATATCTTGTATTGAGTAACTTAATTGCTTCATATTGATCGGATTTCTCGCCATTATCAGCATTTTCTAGCAACCTATATATCTTACCTTGCAAAGCTGTAAATTTTAATCCAACCTGCAAAAAATCTATGCGTTTGCCTATATTGATATCATAATTAGCATCCTTTTTGGCTTCTGCGCATGCAATATCAAGTAGTTCGCTGAGTTCTTGCACTACTTCGTCATTATATAATACACTATAATAAGGATTAAATGGATTAGTTTCCATATGATGGTTAGAAATCTCCTCTATTCTCGCATAATATTTCTTGATATATTGCCAACCGTTTCCAAATCCAGCCTTACAATATTCTTCAATTACTTCGTCAACTTTTAAATCAGGATTCCAACAAAGACGTGCCAATATATAATAATTCAAGCCTTGAGTACCCCAGTTATTAAGTCCTCCATCAAAATCTGTGGCATATAATCCATTATGGGCAATGTAATTAAAGTCTTGAGAAAGTTTTTTTGTATAGACACCCAAAGTTCCTTCTCTATAAGCATATAATAACAAATTGGGTCGCCAAAAAATACTATTTGTCTTTTTGCCCCAACCATCCCAGTCATCTAATGAAAATTGCCTGTTATACTCACCGTCATACCACCATGAATTACCAACAAAGCGAATAATTATATTAGGATGAAGTTTGTTTTTGAGTGGCGGTGCCGTATAAGCACTATACGCATCTACAACAAGGCGGATATTTGGATAAACAACAGTAACCTTTTCAGCTATTCTATTACTAAACCATACGATTCGATCTGTCAATGAAACATATTCAATCTCCATCCGAGTACCTGGACTGGATTTATGATCCCAGAGTATAATTTTTCGTCCCTCTGGGGGATCAAGAGCCATGCAATGATCACACATGCAAAATGAATCAGGACCTCCATCATTAGGACTTAAGGATATACTTTGAACCGTCGGGTTCTTTCTTATTTCCTCTATTTTGTCTTGGACAATCGCATCTATAAGTTCTAGATTTGATTTACATAATCTGGCTCTTCCTGAATTATGTTGTATCCGGGTATCATCGGGCTGGAGTGCAAACCACTCAGGATGCTCTATTCCATATTTAGCATGAAGGTCGCCAAATGCATGACCGCTCACCAAACCTAAGTCTCCACCTAACCTATTCCAACCACTCCAGCCACCATCGAAAGATAATGTTGAAGATTCGCTTTGGTATATACGCTGATACTCTTCTTTCGTAAACTTAAGAAAATTCAACCCGTCCTGTAGCCTAGAATTATATTCTAAGATCCTGATACGTCTTTGAGCTACTGGTGGAGTATAACTTATATTAATCTGGGGTATTAACAAAGAATCAGCTTTCGGCACAACCTTACCGAGTTCCCCAGGCCAAAGATACATCACTCCCAAGAAATCTTGTAAAAAAGTAGTAACCGCATATTTTGAGCCCATCGGATCTGTTGGTGTTTTATTATCGGGACCAATAAGTGCTACCACATTGCCTGTTGTTTTTATTAGAATTCCGCCAGGCCCTAAATTATCTGTCGAAAAACCTAATTGATTGGTAATACTACTTTCACCAACTAATAGATAGGTATATGAGTTTTTAATTATATCATTTTTTATAATCCCATTATTTATACTAACGTTCCCTAGTTCATTATCCCTATAAATTTTCAATTTAACACCTGTTATCTGGAAAATATGTTCTGTTAACATCCTAGCTCCGTATGTTGCAGCTACCGATGGATTTTTACTAATAACAATAACTGCATTCGCGGTGCTATCTATTACCAGTGGCAATCCCTCTGCTTGATTTACCGTAGAAACCATCGATAGCAGAAAAATGAATAAAAATAATCGGTTCATTTTTGACATACCTAACCCCCCGTGTATTAATAACTATAATAAACCATGAGGCTGTCCCGAAAGGGGCAGCCTCATGGTTTGGGAAAGCAATTTTTAATTAACTTCGAAAATATACACCGTTGAAGTCAATGGTGGTAATTCATCGTTCAACAAATACCCAGTAAAGCACGGTTTGGTAATATCAAATTTCTGTTCAACAAACTTATTTACTGCTGGTAAACAAAATTCTAATAATCCGACGTTATCATCAGAGTTCGTCGCAAAAACATAAATATTGTCCTCATATCTCCATCCAGCATATTGCAGATCGCCTTTCTTATTAGCTAAACAATCTATTGGTTCACCATTCATTACAATATCACCTAACCAAGCTGTCTCCTGATTAATAGCTTTGAAATCTTTCCATAAAGGTGTCAAAGTTAAATCCCAGCCTGGATCTTCCATGGAATACCAAAATATTCCTTTTGCACCATTTATTAAAGCAAGATAGACCATCGATCGGGCTTGCTCCTTTGTTGGCTGGTTTAATGGCTGATCTGGAGTTGGTCCTGGTAGCCACCCAGCCTGCAAAACATCAGTTAAGTTTTGCCATGGCTGGAGAACCTCTTTTGCAGCTGTAACATGATCTGATACCATGGTTAGTGGGAATTCAGGAATTGGATATGGATCTACTTGGAAGATATCACAGCTCTTCGCCCACATTTCATATACGTACATTTCTGGACCTATTGTTAATAGAATCGGTGTATCAGGGTCGATTTTTTTATATTCTGCGTAAGCTTCAAACACTTCGGGGATCATTTTGTCTCCTCGTTTGTTTGGTTCATCAATAATTTTCCAGTTTAATAAGTTGGGATGATTTTTGTTCTTTCTAATTGCTGCTTTGTAATATTCAAATCTCTCTTTAATGGAACCGCGGTAATATAGACCTTGATCAACCATAATACCAGCTTTCTGGGCAAGCATTAGGTTATTGCGAACAACATTTGAATCATAAGTTGGAGTTCCTTGAACAGCGTTAAAGCCATATTCTGCAATCAAAGAATATTTTTCTGGGCTTACATGATATAAACCAATTGGGAAAAATGGTTTTCCATTGACAATAAAATTACCTGTTTCAGATAGATTTTTTGGTTTTCTATTCTCAATAGCAACTTTAAGAACAGCTTGCTCTTCATAGTCAGGATCAATTTCTGGCATTTTTAAAGTCATATCATAAATACCTGGAGCAAGCTTTGAAAAAGGTACGTGCCAAGTGTAAAGTTTCGCGTCCGGTTGATCCACAATCTCCTTTATTGTTGGATTTTCGACACTCCACTCTTTGTTAAAGCTATCTTTTTTCAACTTTATGACAAGATTATTATACTGATTTTCGCTATTGAAGATCCGCAGGCTTACTGGATGGATAACTGATTCTGAACTTTCAATACCCATCAATCTTTTTTCCAGCATAAAACCTTCGTTGAATTCTCGTAAAACAACATCGTCAAACCAAACAGTTCCAGTTCCGTAAACCCTTAAATATATGCTTACTTTAGAAGTATCTTTATCTGACTTTCCAATCAACCTAATTAACTGCCATTCATCTGAACCTTTAGTAAGAAGATGACCATACTTTCCGCTAGTATTTATGCCTCTATCAGTATACCATTCTAATTTAAGAGCTGCATCAATATCCAGGCCCTTCTCCCCTTTAACCCATGCTCGTAATTCATACATGGTATCAGGCTCAACTGGTACTCCTATTTGGTAGGCAAATGACTTAGAGGGACCTCCAACTATTTTTAAGCTACCTGGAGAACCTTTTCCTTGTTTTGCGTCATAATCTATTGTCGCAGCCCCAGGAATAACCCAACCATTTAATCCATTATCAAACGAAGGATTTTCAGGAATCAACTGAGCACTATGGACAAAGGTAGATAGCGAACAGATAAATAATACTAAACTAAAAAACAAGCACTTCCTCTTATTTTGCAACATAACTATCACCTCTCGTTGAGATTTTTTTAGAACTTCTTTTAACAAATATGATATAAAAACAGTTTGCTTGAATATTAACAGCACCACCCTTTCAACATTTACCCTTGCATACGATAAGTTATCGTGCCATTATCAATTTTTCTATTCTCTCCATTGTCATCTTTCCACTAGCACTGTAAATTTTTATCTTCACAAAGTATAAACCATTTGCAACTAAGATATTAGATGAATTTTTGCCATCCCATAAAACCTCAATCAGATTATTGCTTTCACATATCCCTTCAAAACTGCGAACCAATTTTCCAGATAAATTCAAGATCTCAATTTGGTATCTAGAACCTGAATCACAAGTGCTAATTATTCTGCAGGATGAACTAGCTGGATTAAATACTTTGGGTTCAACTAGCACAATAGTGCTGTCTGCAGGGTTAATGTTTGTTTTGAAAACGTACACTGTTGAAAACAAAGGTGGTAATGAATCAATTAAGCTTTTTTGGTTGATTATTGGATCTGTTTTGTCAAACTTTTGATTCACTAAGAAAATGTTATCTCCTAAAAATATATTTATGCCATGCGCGCTATTCCCGGCATTTGTAGCAAAAATATAAATATAATCCTTATATTTCCAGCCAGCGTATTGAATATCCCCTGTTTTGTTTTCTATTGAGCTTATTCTTTCTCCCCTGATAACTATATTCCCTAACCAAGCTGTTTCCTCATTTAGCGATCTAAACTCATTCCAGAGCGGCGTTAAAGTCAAATCCCAGCCTGGATCTTCCATGGAATACCAAAAAATACCTTTTGCTCCGTTGATTAGAGCAAGATATACCATAGATCTAGCTTGAGCTTTCGTAGGTTGATTAAGTGGTTGATCCACAGATGGACCAGGAATCCATCCTGCCTGCAAAACAGCAGTTAAATTTTGCCAAGGCTCGAGAACCTGTTTTGCTGCAGATACATGATCTGAAACCATGGTCAAGGGAAGATTAGGTATTGGATAAGGATCTACTTGAAAAGCATCGCAGCTTTTACCCCAAAACTCGTAGACATCTATTTCTGGACCTACTGTCAAAGACATAGGGGTAAGAGGATCAAGTAGCTTATATTCCGCATAAGCCTCTGCTACTTCCGTTTGCATTTTCGTGCCTCGTTTATTTGGTTCATCTATGATTTTCCAGTTTAAAATATTGCTATGATTTTTATTTTGTCTGATTACATTCTTATAGTTTTCCAATCTTTCTTTAATTGTACCACGATAATAAAGACCTTGATCTACCATAACTCCTGCCTGTTGTGCAAGTGTTAAATTTTGACTCACCACAGTGGTGTCATAAGTCGGAGTACCTTGAACTGCATTAAATCCATGTTCAGCGATCAACTGATATTTCTCGGGAGAAACGTGATATAAACCTATTGGGAAAAAAAGTTTTCCACTAACAATAAATACCCCATCAGCTGTAAGATTTGCTGGTTTTCTGTTTGGGACAGCCACATTAAGTACTATCTGTTCATAATAGTTTTCATCAATCTCCGGCATCTTAATAGTCAAATCGTATATACCAGATTCTAAGATAGATAAAGGAACATACCAGGTGTATAGCTTCTCGTTGGGACTGTCTGCTATATTGATTATAGGTGTATCAAGCAAGAATTCTTGGGTAGTATAGTTTTTAGTAAGTTTTACATATAGGTACCTATACTTTTCTTGACCTGTTAAACTAAAGATCCTTAATTCTATGGGAAAACCATCTGGTTGATAAGATTCAATTCCCATTAAATTTTTATCCATAACAAAACCGCTGGTGAAAACTTTAAATGATACGTCATCAAACCATAAGGTTCCAGCACCATAAAGCCTTAAATAAATGCTAACTTTGGTAGAGTCTTGATCTGATATTCCTACAATTCTAATTTGCTGCCATTCCCCTGACCCTTTTGTTTGCAGATGCTGATACTTGCCACTAGTATTCACGTTTTGTTGATTGTACCACTCCAATTTCAATGCAGCATCAGAATCTTGTCCATTTAATCCCTTAACCCATGCTCTAAACTCATACATAGTGTTAGGTTGAACATTAATCCCATACTGATAGGCGAAGGGGTTATTTCCATTATCAACAATTTTCAAAGAACCGGTTTCACTTTTACCAATAGAAGGATCAAAGGAAACTGCATCTGACGAAGATAATAGCCATCCATCAATATTTTGCTCAAACGAAGGATTAGCGATGACTTGAGCTTCTACGGAAAAAATAATTCCAAATGTGAAATTGAAAATAATCAATAGCATAAAAGCTAAATAGTTAATTTTTTTCATGCTTGTTTTACCACCTAGCGAGCTATTAAAACTTTGGTTAAGTCGGAAAATATTAATTTACCTTCAGAATCAGTTATTCTAAGCCTGACAAAATATAGGCCATTGACTAGTTGTTGACCATTATTATCATTACCATCCCAATTAATCAAAAGCAGCTCATCACCAGGTGTCTCCCCTGTAAATTGTTTAATCACTTTTCCAGAAAGATTAATAATTTCCAATTGATATCTTGAATACCACTGTGGGTTTATACTTGTAATTTGACAATACCCAAGGGATGGATTATAAACAATCGGATTGGCAGTTACTTTTGCTTTATTGATAGAAACATTTATTGGCTTTCTTATCTCATAGACTTTTGCATCGTAACCATCTAAATATAGATCAAGTTTTCCATCAATTAACTGAATGCTATTGTTTGTTAATAAATCAACTCCACGAGAGATCCCAGGAAGGTCTTCTATTGCTAAAGAAACAAGAAAGCCGTCAACGTTGGAATTAGCAATAAACAAATAATAATTTTGATAATCCTCTCTCATAAGAACTGAAATATTTTCTGTGACTTCATTCAAGATCATTATCTCTTTGGAACTCATACCAGATGTCAAAGCAATTGGTAGAACTGAAAGCTCTTGGTTGATTTTTTTAAAGTAGGACCAAAGATCATAGGAATCAGGTAAATACCAATATGGGTTATTACTAAAAGTATACCACCCGAAAGATGATGCTCCCTGATTCATTGACAGATAAAACATTATTCTCGCTTCATCTGCAGATGGCTCCCTTGTCCAGTTATCAATTCCACCGAAAGATTGGAGCAAAGGTATAATTGGCTTTGTTGTAGATACGAATTGTTTTATATGATTAAATCTATCATTTACATCTTCAACAGAACCATTTGGCACAGGGAAAATACTAACAATTATCACATCAAAAGCATTGAGATATTCTCCAGGCATCGTTTCTGGTGCTAATAACACAGCCACAGGATGCTTACTATCAATAGTCTTTATTCTTTCGTATGCACTAACCAATAATTCCTGATTACTACCAGCTGGTAATACCCACATTAAAATACCAGGATGATATTTATACTTTTCAACAGTTTGTTGAATGTAGTTTAAATCAATCGTTCCGCTTAAACTTAATTCGACTAATGATAATAAACCTATTCGGTATGCAGACTCCAGATCTGCAGGTGTAAGGCTTACTGAATTAAACCCTTGTTGTTTTACTAATAGAAAATCCTGTGCTGGAACACCATAGAGGATGTTTGCAACAAATGGTAAGCCGTTTACTAACAGTTCATTTCCATTTCCGATCCTTACATTTTTGATATCACTTACAGTAACAACCTTCTCCTTGGAACTAGTTCTATCCATTAATTCCATCGTTAATATCGATGATGTTAAGGTTAAACCACTAGGCGCTTCAACCTGAGCCAAAACATCATAAGTTCCTACAGGCCACTCATAAAAATCAATTAGAATTTTATTTTCACCGAGATGTTCCAGTAGTCTGTCTTCTTCTGAAATTATTGTTCCGTTATTGCTAATAACTACTTTGAACGTATGTTCTTGCAAATTGGGTATCTCTACATTAATTTTGGCTATAATCTCTGTTTGCATTTCATCAATAAAGAAATATTGAGATCTCATAATGATTTCTACTTGCGGCCTTAATTCAACTCTGATAGGCAATCTTCCTATAAGAGTGTCATCAGATGCGCAAATATCAAATATTATATCGTAGAACCCAATTTGAAAAATACTTGTATCAACTTCATAGGAATATAGACCTTCTGATAGGCTATCGTAAAGCAATTCTTGCTCTATTATCTCTCCTGTTGATGGTTTTTTAATATATACCTTCAGGTTAGATGTTTCTATGTTTAAAAAAGAATTGATAATGAAATCTAGCTTTAAAGGCTGAGCGCCTTCATAAATTATATATTTATCTAAGGAAAGATTTTTTAAAAGTGGCTCTTCTTCAACACCAAAATAAACTTCATCAAACCAGACGCTACCACCACGATATAAACGAATCCAGAATATACCAAAACTAGCATTTGACGGAACCTGTACTTTCCAATTGAATTTTTTCCATTCCGTACAGGTTTCTGTAATCATCGGTGATTCACTATCTGTTATATACTTATTCTTTGCATCATACCATTCAATTTTTATTTGTATATAACCGGAATAAAAGATTGGGGCCTTATACCAGGTTGAAAAATTATGTGTTACCCCAGGTCTGGAAACAAAGACAGTTTGATACCATCCTGAATACTTAGTAACGGTTTGATCATTAATTAAACTTGCACTTTTTTGACCTACAAAGGATATTGAATTATCGATTTGACCACTATTGGAAAGACGCCAATTCTCTGCCCCGATTTCTTCTTCAAAACCGTTATTTTTGATTATGTTTTGACTGAAGACCTGAACTGTACATAAAAGGATCAACAAGCATATTGTCTTAACGGTCATTTTGGTACTCATAAACTCACCTCGCATTTGAGAGAATGTAACGTTACTTAATACCAAACAAGAATCTTTTTGTAGGTGTCATATTTCCTTTCAAGAGTAGAAATGGTTACTTTTAAATAATACAATCCAGGATTAACTTTTTTATTATTTGTAGTTCCTTTCCAAATATATTGGTACGTTCCTGGTTCTTGAGGCTCGTTTGCAGCTAATTGAACCATCTTTTTCCCATCTGGCGAAAATATTGCCGCAGAAACTTCTCCTGATTCTTTGATTACATAAGTTATAAATGTACTCTCTTCATTTGGATTGAAAACTTCTGGAACTACCAAAACGTAGGGGATAAAATCCGCTTCTTCTTCAGTTACGATACGGTAGAAAGTCAACTCTTCTGAATAGCTACTCATCGTTTCATTATTAAATCTGGCCCGAATCCTCCAAAACCATTTACCCGGTGAAAGCGAGGTGTTCATAATATATTCGCTCTTTGAGCCGGGACAAGGGATTTCATCAGTGGTATCCGGATTAAAATCCTGGCTACTTGAAATTTCTAGGTAATACTCTTCTACATTCTCTAGTCCTTCCCACTTAAAAACAAGAGTTGAACTTGTGGGTGCACTTGTTAAATTAGGTTCAACTGGTTTTGGTACCTCTGTAGGAAAAACAAATTTGGAGACCTTGTTACTGAAAGCTTTATTACCAGAAATATCTTCACTGGCAACCTGATAATAATATGTAAGGTTATGCTGAACTGAAACATCCATCCACTCTATTGGACTCCCTATTTCCTCTGTCCCCTCTAGAGTGTGAATTTTATTTGCATCGTTTGGAATAAATGACTCAGAAGTGCCTCTATAGATTATATATCTATCTGGCAAGTCTTCATCGATTGGAGACTCTTGTGGTACTGTCCAAGTGAGAATAATGGCTCCAGGGATACTATTGTCAGCTTCAATTTCTACTGGCAAAGGTGGTTCGTTATCAAATTCAGGTCGAATCCGGAAAAAAAGTTCACCACTGCTGATTTCTGAGTTTTGGTTGTCAACAATCGTCAAATATAGCACATAAGCTTTTGTTTGAAGTAAAGACATATCAATATTGATTAAATGAGCACCTTCAGTCAGACCAACTAAGAAATCCTTTTCTAAAACAACCTCTTGAGTACTCTTTTTTTCAACTCTCCCTTTTAGCACAGCTAACTCTGAATTAAGAAAGGGATTAATTACAATTGGAATTTCAACTGTTTCATTTGCATTTGAAAAAACCAGATTGTTCCCGACTAATTGTAAACTCGGACGTGGCTCTGAACCGAAATATACTTCATCAAACCACACATCACCGGTACCGTATACTCTCATCGAAAGAATAGCTCTTGTTGTATTGGTTGGAACAGGCAGTTCCCAGGAGAAGATATCCCAACCGTCACTGCTACCAATAATCTCTGAAGAAAGACCATCAAACACCCAAGTGTCACCATTATAAAAGTCAAATTTAAACAAAATTTTCCCTGCCATGTTTTCTGCTTTATACCAAGTTGAAAAATAACAAGTTCCATTACTTTGTATATCAAACACATTCCTATACCAGCCGGTATATTTTTTTGATGAATTTCTTCCAAGTACCTCGCCACTTTTTGAACCAACAAAACTTGTTGTATTGACTATTTGTGCAGCAGCTGAATTGGGTTGCCAAATATCCGAACTTTCCTCAAATCCTGGATCTGTTATTAAATTCGTGGCATAACAAGAAGCAGTAATAATTAAACAAGCGAAAATAAATAGCGATACTATCCATGCTCGCCTTCTGTCAATCTGCATAAAAGCCACCTCCCCTAGACAAATATCTTCCAAAATCATACTTTTCTTATCTAAATCTATTATAGTAAGGGGGTTTCTTATGTTTCCTAAAATCCCGAAGAAATTTATACCTACGACGGTCCCGCTAACCCAAATGCTT
>ENA-UOOE01003091-UOOE01003091.1-fermentation-metagenome-genome-assembly--contig:-NODE-3091-length-10960-cov-4.713343_pt1 | contig 10960 bp, 7 predicted proteins | sample MGYA00245776_ERZ724021 | MGnify/ENA primary metagenome ERZ724021 (study PRJEB28704, sample SAMN03018321) | fermentation metagenome | biome: anthropogenic terrestrial biome; feature: soil; material...
CTTTGGTAGGAGATATAGTTAAGGTTACTCCTTCTTCTAAAATGGTAGGAGATTTAGCTATATTCATGGTGCAAAATAACTTAGATGAAAATAATATATATGAAAAAGGAAAGAATTTGAATTTCCCTGATTCTACGGTATCATATTTTCAGGGTATGATGGGTCAACCTATGGGAGGACTACCTGAGAAATTACAAAAATTGGTATTAAAAGGGGAAAAACCTTTAGATGGAAGACCAGGAGAATTTCTTCCACCAGAAGATTTTGAAAAAATAGAGAAATATCTAACTAAAAAGTTTAAGAGGAAGTTTAATAAACAGGAACTTTTAAGTTATGCTCTCTATTCTGATGTATTTGAAAATTATTTGAAATTTATAGATGAATACGGAGATCTTAGCCGTATGGACAGTGATGTATTCTTCTACGGGCTTACAGAAGGAGAAATGTGTGAAGTTGAAATAGGCGATGGAAAGAGTTTGTTTATGCAGCTTCTTGACATTACTAAAGTTAATGCTGAAGGATGTAGGTTCCTGGTATTTGAAGTTAATGGAAACAAGAGAGATATACAAATAAAGGATAAATTAGCTTTTGCAGGAGGTTCTGCAGTTCAGCAAAGTGAAGCAGTTATGGCTGATAAGGACAATGAAAAAGAGATAGGAGCAAGTATACCAGGAAGTGTTATCAAGGTACTTGTAAAAGCAGGAGATGAAATTGAAGAAGGACAGACTTTAATTGTCATAGAGGCAATGAAAATGGAAACTAACGTTACTGCTAATGTTTCAGGTGTTGTTGAGGGAGTTTTTGTAAAAGAGGGTCAGAGGGTTAAAACTGGTGAACTTTTAGTTAAGTTAAAGTAAGCTGGTTTCAAAATAAAAGTTTCATGATTTAACCAAAGAACAATGTTTATTCTAAAATAACTGTAATATTTAATTATATAAGTAGGCACTATTTAAAATTTTTTAAATAAGAGATTTTAAATAGTGTTCTTTTTTTAGAATCACTTGATCTGAAAGTTGTAATTAGCGAATACCTCCGTATTTTTTAACTTGATTATTTAATAATAGATAACTTCACTAACTTAACCACTTATGTTAAAATATATTAACAATAAAAGTTTCATAATGAAAGTATATCTAATTTAATATAGAAGCTTATTGTTGTAATTTAGTATTTATTTTGACAATAATGTGGATTTTTGTGTAATATAAGGTAAAATTTCAAATGTTAAAATATGAAGCTATTGATAAGCGAGGTGCAAAACACATGGAAAATATAGGTTTAGTTTTAGAAGGAGGAGGTATGCGAGGTTTATATACTACAGGGGTATTGGATTTTTTCATGGAAAAAAATTTGTATTTTCCGTATGTTATAGGTGTATCTATGGGAGCTTGTAATGGATTGTCATATATATCCAAACAGAAAGGTAGAAATAAAAATATAAATATTAATTATGTGAATGATCCAAGATATTTAAGCTATAAAAATCTAATATTAAAAAGGAGTTTATTTGGAGCAGATTTTATATTTAATGAATTGCCCAATAAATTGGAAATATTCGATATAGATACTTTTACTAAAGCAAAAGAGAAATTTGTAGTCGCTGTTACAGATTGTGATAAAGGTGAACCTATATATTTTGAAAAAAGTGAGTGTAAAAATAAAGAGGTATACGATGTGGTGAAGGCTTCAAGTAGTTTGCCTTTTATGGCACCTGTTGTAAAATTTAGGGGATTAAACCTATTAGATGGAGGAGTGGCAGATCCCATACCTATAAAAAAATCTATAAAAGATGGAAATAATAAAAATGTGATTATTTTAACCAGAAATAAAGGTTATGTGAAAAAACCCTTTAAAATGAAATTTTTGACGCGAAGGATATATTCAGAGTATAAAGGTTTAACAAATGCTATACTTTATAGATATAAAAAATATAATAGTACTTTGGCCTATATAGAGAAACTGGAAAGAGAAGGTAAAGCTTTTGTCATGAGACCCAGGGAGAATTTAAAAGTTAAAAGAATAGAAAAAGATAAAAATAAACTTATAGAATTATATAATCAGGGGTATAAAGAAGCATCACAGTGTTATGATAAATTAAAGGAATGGATTAAACAATCAAAATAAATTATATTATAAATATAAGTTTTAATTTTAGTTAATGATATTAGTAAAATATATAAAATTATAGGAGAGAATTGATAATATGGATTTAGGAAAAATATATAATGGTTTTAAACTATTAGAGAAAAAAAATATAGAAGAAATAAACTCCATAGGAATGCTTTTTGAACATGAGAAAAGTGGCGCAAGGTTATTTTTTTTAAAAAATGAGGATGACAATAAAGTATTTTCCATAAGCTTTAGAACTCCTCCAGATGATAGTACAGGAGTACCTCATATACTTGAACATTCTGTGCTGTGCGGTTCTAGAAAATTTCCAGTAAAAGAACCTTTTGTAGAATTGGTAAAAGGTTCTCTAAATACTTTTTTAAATGCAATGACCTTTCCAGATAAAACTATGTATCCTGTAGCCAGTGTAAATAATAAAGATTTCTTAAATCTTATGGACGTATACTTAGATGCAACTTTTTATCCTAATATATATAAATATCCGGAAATTATGATGCAGGAAGGATGGCATTATGAATTGGATGATAAAGACAAGGAAATAACTTATAAAGGGGTAGTCTATAATGAGATGAAGGGAGCTTTTTCATCTCCGGAATCTATATTGTTTAGAAAGATATCAGAATCATTATATCCAGACACCCAGTATGGAGTAGAATCAGGGGGAGATCCGGATGTAATACCAGAATTAACTCAACAACAGTTTTTGGCTTTCCACAGTAAATATTACCATCCTTCTAATAGTTATATATATTTATATGGGGATATGGATATATTGGAAAAGTTAGAATTCATAGATAGAGAGTATTTAAGTAATTTTAACAAAAGACAAATAGATTCTACTATATTAGAACAGGCTCCTTTTGATTCCCAGAAGGAAATGATAATAAAATATCCTATTTCAAGTGGGGAAAAAGAAGAAGATAAAACTTTTCTGAGTATGAATTATTCAGTGGGAAAAGTTATAGATAATGAATTATATCTAGCTTTCGATATACTTGAACATTTACTTTTAGAAACCCCTTCTTCTCCTCTTAAAAAAGCTTTAATTGATGCTAATATAGGAAAAGATGTATTTGGGATATTTGAAGCTAGTATGCTTCAACCTATATTCAGCATAATAGTTAAAAATTCCAATGAAGATAAAAAGAATAGCTTTAAAGAATTGGTAAAAAAAACTTTAATAGATATTGTGAATAAAGGTATAGATAGAAAATTAATAGAATCTTCCATAAATATAAAGGAATTTCAGCTTAGGGAGGCAGATTATAAAGGATATCCTAAGGGATTAATATATGGAATGAAGTGTATGGATAGTTGGCTGTATGATGGAGAACCTTGGATGCATCTCTCCTATGAATCAGTATTAAATAAAATAAAATCACAGGTGGATAATAATTATTTTGAAAATATTATAGATAAATATATTTTAAAAAATAATCACAGTTCCATATTAATAGTTAAGCCAGAAAAAGGATTGACAGAGAAAAGGGAAGTAGAATTAAAAAAGAAGTTGAAGGATTTTAAGGAGAGCATTTCAGATAATGATATAGATAATATAATTAAAGATACTTTAAAATTAAAAGAAAGGCAAAATATCAGAGACAGTAAAGAAGACTTAATGAAAATACCCCTTTTGTCTATATCAGATATAGATCCGAAACCTAAAAAATTGGAACTTGTAGAGAAAAATAAAGATAAAGTAAAAATATTGTTTTACCCCATCTTTACCAATAGCATATATTATGTAAATCTATATTTTGATACGCAGGGAATAAAAGAAGAGTTAATTCCTTATATATCACTTTTAAGTACAGTACTTGGAAAGGTCAGTACAAAAAATTATGATTATGAGGATTTGACAAAAGAAATAAATATATATACAGGAGGTATAGGTTATTCACCACAGATATTTGGAGAAAATAAAAGCAATAAAGAATTTTATCCTAAGTTTATAGTGAAATCGAAGGTTTTGACCAATAACCTAGAAAAATTAATCTTACTATTAAAAGATATAATAAATTATACTAAATTTGATGAGAAAAAAAGATTGAAGGAAATAATCCAAGAAACCAAATCCAGAATGGAAATGACTATGTTTCAAAGGGGTCATATAGTGGTTGCAAACCATGTTTGTTCCTATTTTTCACCTATGAGTAGATATGAAGACATATTAGGTGGACTAGAGTTTTATAATTTTGTATGCCAGTTAGAAAAGAATTTTGAAGATAAAGTAGAGGATATAAGTAAAAAATTAAAAGAAGTTTCTAGTGAAATATTTAATAAGAAAAATTTAATTATAAATCTGACCTGTGAAGAGAAAGATTATAGCATTTTTGAGAATAAGGTAAGTGATTTAATTTCTGAATTAAAAGATGAAGAAGTAACTAAGGTAAAATACAAATTTGACTTAGAGGCTAAAAATGAAGGACTTATGACTTCTTCAAAAGTTCAATATATAGCTAAAGCTTATAATTATATGGAACTTGGCTATCCTTACACTGGAAAGCTTTTAGTTTTAAAGGCCATAGCTAATTATGAATACCTATGGAATCAAATAAGAGTTCAGGGAGGAGCTTATGGAAGCTTTGCTTCTTTCCAAAAAAATGGTAATGCATTTTTTACCTCCTATAGGGATCCTAATTTAAAACGTACTGTTGAAGTTTATAATAATGCAGCAGAATATTTTAAAAATTTCAGGGCAGATAGCAGACAAATGACTAAATATATAATAGGAACCATATCTGATTTAGACTTTCCACTATCACCTTCCATGAAGGGGGAACGTGCTACAGAATATAAGATAAAGCATATAACCTATGAGGATTTACAAAAGGAAAGAGAAGAAATATTGAATACTAAAGAAGAAGATATAGTTGCTTTTGCAGATTTGATTTCTCATATTATGAGTAAAGATAATATATGTGTTATGGGAAATGAAGAGAAGATAAGAGAGAATAAAGACATATTCAAAAATTTAGTAAGCTTATTTGAGTAAATCATCATTTTAGAGAATATTTAGAGAATATAAAGTTATGAAAAGTTAAAATCACTATATATTTTAGTGTAGGTGTGAAATTCCACAGTGTAATAATTTTATTATGTTATACTGTGGAGTAAGCTTTTGTATTCTAGTATAGTATTATTTATTATAAGGTATTTTAAATAATCAGGAGGGCATTATGGCGTTAGCAAATGTTAGTATACAGGTCTTGCCTGTAGTTGATGAGATAAATTTATATAAAGTGGTGGATAAGGTCATAGAATATATAGACTCTTGTGGAGTTAAGTATGAAGTAGGACCTATGGAAACTACAATGGAAGGTGAGTTAAGTGAGCTTTTAAAAATAGTAGAAGCCGCACAGGAAATATGCATAAAATGGGGTGCGTCTAGGGTGGTATCCATGATAAAAATAGATTATAAACCAAAAGGAGTTACTATGGAAGAAAAAATTAAAAAATATAGATAATGATCCAAGAGATTTCTAAATTTAGGGGAATATACATTGTATAATTCACTGTATGATTAATACTAAAATTTAGTTGAAAAATAGTAGTTTATGATTTAATATATAGAGTATATTAAAGGATATGGTGGTGAAGCCATGAGGAAAATATTATTAGTAAACGATTGTAAGCTTGAAAGTATTATTATGAAAGATAAATTGATAAATATAGGCTATCAGGTAGAAATTTCCAATGAATATGGTGCCTTTTCGAGAATTAATAAGTTTAATCCAGAAGTTGTTATAGTAAATTTTGTAATGAAGGAAATTACTGGAGATAAGCTTATAGAAAAAATAAAGATTAAAATGCCTAATATTGTTTGTATACTTTCATCCTGTGATAAGATAAATTCAGAAGATTTTAAAGAAAAAGGCGTAGATGAGATTATAAATACACCTATAGAAGAAAAGGAACTTTCTATATTGGTAGATAAAGCTATATCAAAATATCAGATCAAAAATAAATATGATGAGTCTGAAAATAATGGGATTGAACATGAAAAAAATGATAATATTGAACATAACAATGTAGGCTCTATACTCAAAAAAGCAATTTTGTTTTGTCCATACTGTAGGGGGGAATTAAATAATGTAAATAATTCTTTTACATTTTGTCCATACTGTGGTGAAAAACTATAATCAAGTAATTCTTAGATTTAGGTGGAGTTTGCTCATAAGGATTACTTTTTTTATCTGAACCTTCAAAGAACTTATCCAGAGGCGTATCAGTACTTACCCCCACTTTGAATAACATGGAGGTTTAGCTAATTGCCGCCTTCAGATAAAAGTTGTATAGGGAAATTAGATATATGCCTAATTCCCCTGCATGATTTATACCTTAAAACATTTTTTCCCAGATGTCGTATAAGTCATCTAATTTATTTTGTATAGTTAAAATTTCTGTGTGTATTTCACTGCTTTTATTAGAATCTGAGTAAACTTCTTCTAGGCATAGTTTCTGTTGTAATTCTAATATATAGTCTTCTAATTTTGATATTTGTTCTTCTGTAGTTTTTATCATAAGATTTTTTTTACGCTGATCTTTTTCGTAATCTTTTTTTCTCTTTTTATTATGCTGTATTTGAGTTTTAGTCTTAGAAATACTCACTTTTTCTTGAAATCTTAATGGATTTTTTTTCTTTTCTGTATAATAAGTATAATTACCTAAATATTCTTTTATTCCATTTTCACTTAATTCATATATTCTATTTATTGATTTATTTAAAAAGTATCTATCGTGAGATATTACAAGTACAGTGCCGTCATAATCTAGTAAAGCTTCTTCCAAAGCTTCTCGAGAAGCTATATCTAAATGATTTGTAGGTTCATCTAATAGCAAAAAATTAGATTTAGATAGCATTAGTTTTAATAAATTTATCCTGCATTTTTCCCCACCACTTAGGGAAGAAATTTTTTTAAATACATCATCTCCTGTAAATAAAAAGCTGGCTAATGCATTTCTAATCTCGGTAGTAGTGAGCTTTGGAAATTTATCCCACACCTCATCTATTGTGGTTTTTTCAGTGTCTAGATCAGACTGTTCCTGATCATAGTAGCCTATTATAACATTTTTACCTAATTTGCAAATTCCAGTATTAGCTTTTATTTGTCCCATAATTATTTTAAAGAGAGTAGTTTTGCCACAGCCATTTTTACCAACAATTGCTGTTTTATCTCCTTTCTTTACTTGAAAATTTAAATTTTGGAATAATAACTTCTCATTAAATCCTTTGCTTAGATTTTCTACATGGAGTACATCATTACCACTATTTATTTGAGTTTTAAACATTATATTTTTAAGTTTTATATCTTTATCTGGAGGAGGCAGTTTATCCATTTTATCTAACATTTTTTGCCGGCTTTCTGCTGCCCTTATACTTTTTTCTCTATTAAAGGATCTATATTTTTCAATAATTTCTTCTTGCTTTTTTATTTCCATCTGCTGTATATTATATGCTTTTAATTGAATCTCATAGTTCTTCTTTTTAAGTTCCAAAGAAGTGGTATAATTTCCATTGTAAAAATTTACATGGCCATTTATAAGCTCCATAGTTGACTGTGTTATGATATCTAAAAAGTATCTATCGTGGGAGATTATAATTACGGTTCCTTTATAGGATTTTAAGTACTCTTCAAGCCATTCTACAGCCTCTAAATCTAAATGGTTGGTAGGTTCATCTAATAAAAGTATGTCCGGCTTTGTTAAAAGCAGTTTACAAAGGGCAACTCTTGTTTTTTTACCTCCACTTATTATGTTTATGGAATTATGGAATTCATCCATAGAAAAACCTAGGCCCGTTAAAACTTTATTTATTTCTGCTTTGTAAGTATACCCCCCTCTATTTTTATAAAGTTCTGAATAGGTAGTATAATCATTAATCAATTTGCTTTGATAGTTCTCATCTTTGGAATTATAGGGTTCGTTCATTAAAATTTCCAATTTACTTAATTTGTTCTCTAAGTTAGTTATATCCTGAAATACAGTGAGCATTTCATCGTATATAGTATTTGAAGAATTCAATGATAGATGTTGGGTCAAATATCCTATTGTTTTAGTCTTATCTATAAACATATCTCCACTGTCTGGAGCTATCTTATTAGTTAAAATTTCAAATAGGGTGGACTTACCAGCTCCATTTGGACCTATTAGTGCTACACGATCTCCTTCGTTTATATTGAAAGTTACATTTTCTAATATGACATCTACTCCATAGCTCTTATGAATATTTTTACAGCTTAAAATGATCATAGTGATAACACCTTCCTTAATTTAATATTTTACTATGTAAAATGATTTTTTTATAGATTTTATTTAAAATATAGAAATTATTTATTGATATAATAGAAATCATTGATATAATAGATATAATACAAATATCAAAAAAATTGAAAAACCTTAATAAAAATATAAAATAATAAAAAACAGGGGATTAACATATGTTATAATTGAAGATAATACTATATAGCAATAAAATTGAATTATAAACTATAGTATAATTTATTTTAATATATAAATTTTAATATATAATATATAATTAAAAGATATAGTTATAGATATGAGGTGCAGTATGGATAAGAAAAAAGATATATCAATGTCTGTTATAAAGAGATTGCCTAAATATCATAGGTATTTAGGCAACTTAATGAGAAATGATGTAGATAGGATATCTTCAAAGGAGTTAAGCGAAAAAATAGGATTTACAGCTTCTCAAATAAGGCAAGATTTAAATTGTTTTGGAGATTTTGGTCAACAGGGATATGGGTATAATGTAAGTGAGTTATATAGTCAGATGTGCAATATACTTGGCCTTACGAAAGTATATAGAACAGTTATAATAGGTGCAGGGAATATAGGGCAAGCTATATCTAATTACATTGGTTTTGAAAAATTAGGTTTTGAATTAAGGGCCATATTTGATATAAACCCTAAACTTATAGGTATCAGTATTAGAGATATTGAAATAAGGGATATAGATTATTTAGCTGATTATCTTAAGGAAAATGTTATAGACATAGGTATAATATGTGTACCTAGTAATAATGGCCAAAAAGTTTGCAATATTCTGGTGAAAAACGGAGTGAAGGGTATATGGAATTTTGCTCCAGTAGACCTTATTGTACCAGAAGATGTAAAAGTAGAGAATGTTCATTTAAGTGATAGTTTATTGACGTTAAGTTGTCTTTTGAATGATGCAGAATAAACCCTAAAGGTATATATTTTTACTGTAAATGTTAAAATGCAATATTAATATAAAATTTATTTATATTTTATATTAATTTATATTGAAATATATAATGTTAAGGTATATAATAAGAAATGAAGTGAAAACTTCAATTATTTTTAAGTGTATTTGTGATATTATTAACAATACTTTGTTAATGTTGCTTTTAAAAGGTTTAGGAGGGAGGAGTAATATGGAATTTAAAAATATCATTCTTGAGAAAGATGGAAATGTGGCTTTGTTGACAATAAATAGGCCTAAGGCAATGAATGCGTTGAATTCAGAAACTTTAAAAGAAATAGATATGGCAATAGATAATATTGCTGAAGATGAAAATGTGTATGCTGTAATACTTACTGGTGCAGGTAAAGCTTTTGTGGCAGGAGCAGATATAACTGAAATGAAAGACTTGAATACAGTTGAAGGAAGAAAATTTGGAGTGCTTGGTAATAAAGTATTTAGAAAACTAGAAAAATTAGATAAACCAGTCATAGCAGCTGTAAATGGATTTGCTCTGGGTGGTGGCTGTGAATTGTCTTTATCTTGTGATATAAGAATAGCTTCATCAAAGGCTAAATTTGGCCAACCAGAGGTAGGTCTTGGGATTACTCCAGGTTTTGGGGGTACTCAAAGGCTTGCAAGAGTAGTAGGTGTAGGTATGGCTAAACAGCTTATATATACTGCTCAAATAATAAATGCAGAAGAAGCTCTAAGAATAGGGTTGGTAAATAAAGTAGTTGAACCAGATAAGTTATTAGAGGAAGTTAAAAATTTGGCAAATACTATAGCTGCTAATGCACCTGTAGCTGTTAGATTGTGTAAAGCTGCTATAAATCAAGGAATTCAGTGTGACATAGATACAGCTGTAGCCTATGAAGCAGAAGTATTTGGGGAATGTTTTGCTACAGAGGATCAAAAAGAAGGAATGACGGCATTCGTAGAGAAAAGAGACAAGACTTTTAAAAATAAGTAATTTAGTATTATAATAGATCAGATAAATAGCTTAAATAAAATTTAAGGTTATAATGATAACTCATATTCAATAAGCTGCAATCTTTATTTTGCTTAAAGGTTTACAAATAAAGATTGCAAAAAATGACAAATAAAAGCTATATGCTATATTTAGTATGAAAACTATTTAGGAGGTAAAAATAAATGGATTTTACATTAACAAGGGAACAACAATTTGTAGAACAAATGGTAAGTGAATTTGCAGAAAATGAAGTTAAACCTCTAGCTGCTGAAGTAGATGAAACAGAAAGGTTTCCTCAAGAAACAGTAGATAAAATGGCTAGATATGGAATGTTGGGTATACCATTTCCAGTTGAATATGGTGGAACAGGTGGAGACACTTTATCCTACATCTTAACTGTAGAAGGTCTTTCAAAGGTATGCGCTACAACAGGTGTTATAGTTTCAGCACATACTTCACTTTGTGCAACACCTATTTATCAATTTGGTACAGAAGAACAAAAACAAAAATATTTAATTCCACTTGCAAAGGGAGAAAAACTTGGAGCATTTGGTTTAACTGAACCTAATGCAGGTACTGATGCATCTGGACAGCAGACAACAGCTGTTTTAGATGGAGATAATTATATATTA
>ENA-UOOE01003092-UOOE01003092.1-fermentation-metagenome-genome-assembly--contig:-NODE-3092-length-10960-cov-3.388354_pt1 | contig 10960 bp, 5 predicted proteins | sample MGYA00245776_ERZ724021 | MGnify/ENA primary metagenome ERZ724021 (study PRJEB28704, sample SAMN03018321) | fermentation metagenome | biome: anthropogenic terrestrial biome; feature: soil; material...
GTCAACAGACACGGACACGGTCCCGCATGGGCAAACTCGTTGTTCGAGGATAATGCGGAGTATGGACTCGGCATGGCAATGGCAGTAAAGCAGAGAAGAGCAAAATTAATCGGTATTATTGAGAAGTTCGCCGGTTCGGGTTATGATGTTATAGAAGGTCCCGCAAAGGAATGGCTTGCGGTTAAGGATGACGGAGAGGCGTCAAAAGCAGCGTCCGAAAAACTTATTGCAGCTATCGAAAAAGCAGACGCCGAGTGCGGAAGCTGCGGTTGTGAGCTCGACATTCTTTACAAAAAGGCTCTTGCCATGAAGGATATTTTCGTCAAGAAATCTATGTGGATATTTGGTGGAGACGGCTGGGCATATGATATCGGTTTCGGCGGTCTTGACCATGTAATCGCAACCGGTGAGGATGTTAATATCTTTGTGTTCGATACGGAGGTATATTCCAATACCGGCGGTCAGGCTTCTAAAGCTACTCCTACCGGATCGGTTGCGCAGTTCGCAGCATCCGGCAAAACGACAAAGAAGAAGGATCTTGCTGCGATTGCAATGTCATACGGTTACGTTTACGTCGCTCAGGTCGCTATGGGCGCCGATTATAATCAATGTATAAAAGCACTTGTCGAAGCAGAGAGATATAAAGGTCCGTCACTTGTGATAGGATATTCACCTTGTATAAACCATGGCATTAAGAAGGGTCTTGGCACAAGTATGCTCGAGACAAAGACTGCTGTTGCAGCGGGCTACTGGCATAATTTCCGTTACAACCCGATGACTGAGGAGGGTAAGAATCCATTCACGCTTGACAGCAAGGAGCCTTCGGAGTCTTATAAGGATTTCATAAAAACCGAGACAAGATACAGCTCACTCGGCATATCCTTCCCGGATAGGGCGGTAACGCTGTTTGATGCTGCCGAAAACCATGCAAAGGAAAAATATGCAAGACTCAAGAAGCTTGCCGAAAACTAAATATTTAATCCGGAACAGCGTGTGCGACAATGCACACGCTGCACCGGTTTAAAAAACGGGAAAGGGGAGTTGACCTTGACTAAGAAGGGAATGGAGAAAGGCCGATACCTGTATTTGTATTTGATAACGGCGGTGATATGTGTTGTTATAGTTGTTATAGTTGCTGTAGTGCTTGTTTACGGAAACCCGTTTTCGGGTGAGGAAAGCACAGGGATAATTGTATCCGAAAGCAGCATCGCACAAGCCGTGTCCAACGATGTCAGTATTCAGGAAGAAAGCAAGGTTCCGGACGACGGGACTGTTGATGTCTCCGGATATATCGAGATTTCCGTACAGCACAGTGAGCTGTTTGAGGGTAATCTAATCCTTGTTACAAACAAGACTGACGCAACTGCACCCATAAAGGATTCGCTTGACCTCATGATGATTTACGGGAATAAGCAGGGAAGCAAGTATTCACTTTCCACAGCGGAACTGTTACTCAACACCGAGGCTTTAAATGCATTTAATCTGATGATGCACGGCTTTGGGGTTTCAACTGCAGAGACTCACGTAATGGTAAATAACGCTTATGCTTCTATCGACGGCCTAACTAAGGATAAAATGTTCGAATCATATGCGGATTTAGCGTCCGGCAGGTCGGTAAGGCTGGCAGTTTATCCCTCTGAGTTCGGAAAGATGGGAGAGGGTGTTTACCTTTGGTTTTCTGAACATTGCCATGAATACGGATACATACTCAGATATCCCGCTGACAAGACCGAAAAGACAGGCGCAGAAGCATCTGCAACGATGTTCCGTTATGTCGGAAAGCCGCATTCCGAGTATATCAAGCAAAACAACCTTTCCTTAGAGGAGTATATAGAGCTGATAAAAGAATATGATTATAAAAAGCCTTTGATTTATACAGGATTAGGCGGAGAGAAGTATTACATTTATTATCAGCGTGCTGTAACTGATTCCTCAACGGCGATAAATGTTCCTGGAGACAGAGCCTATTCTGTTTCGGGCAACAATACAGACGGATTTATAGTCACCGTCTCGGCAGATAAGCTACCGGAACAATAACTTGTTTCGACAGCTCTCGTTTCCCCGGATATAAAAAAGATAAATATTCGGCAGTCGGCAAAGAGCCGACTGCCGGTCTTTGAGAGCAGAATAAAGTCAAATGCTGTAAAAAAACGACTTAAAAATGTGTAATATGTTAAAAAAGGTTAAAGCACGCTCAGAACAAATGTTTTGTTAGAAAACGCACAACGTAAAACGTAAGGCAATTTATTTGTGCATTATATACAATAAAAAATAAAAATATTTAACATATTGTTCTAAAAAGATACCGATAGGATTAAATAGAAAAAAGAATACAAATTTTCGTTAATACTTTAATTGGAGTCAAACTTGCAATTATCCTTAAAAAGGATTTTAATAATTCCCTAAAAACCCTTGAAATAAAGAGTTTTTTAACGTAAAAATGAAAAAGGAATTTTAAAATACAACTGAAAATAAATTTTACAAATAAAATCAATTATGCAAAATGTATTATAAAAATCGCCTCTTACAATGTAAACAAAATATGAATCAAACCTCTTTTTGTGCTAAATTTACTAAAAAAAGCCAACCCGATATATGCACACTTGACAAAATAAACCCATCATGTTAGTATTTTCATATGAATACACGCACAATAATCCTCTTCTGCCTATCGGAGGATTTGTGCTTAACTTTTCGCAAATTTCATAGGAGGAAAAACGAATGACCAAAATCAAGAAAATATCCGCAAAGCTTTTGATTTGTCTTCTTACGTTGACAATGCTTACAACCGGCGGATTGAATCAACTGATAGGGTTGTCCGCTTCGGCTCTAGTCGAGAGCGTCGACGGCTCGGATTCTTTGGTTCGTACTTCGTTGGCAGAAATTCAGAATGTTTTAACCGACGTCGTGTATGGCGAATACATATCGCGTTATCCTGACGTCGGAGAACCAAAAAAACCGGTGGAGATCGATCTTGCCGGTTATACCGACGAGGAAGGTTTAACCACCGCTACCGTTGAGGTAAAATCCGATGGCTTCGCAGACTATGACGGGCTTGTGCTTTTCGTCGCAGACGACGGAAAGATAAGCTGGAAAATCGAAATCGATGAGGAAGCTCTTTACAGTATAAAAATCGAGTATTATACCGGAAATATCACCGTAAAAGATTCCGAAGGCGATATTGTGAGCGAGGGTAAATCCTCCGCATTTGAAAGAATGATTCTCGTTGACGGCAAGATTCCATTTAAGGAGTCTCGTTCTATTGTTTTTGAAAGAGAATGGGTCGATACATACACGGTTGTCGATGAAAACGGAAAACCCATTTTAAATGATAAGGGAGAAAATCAAACATATTTATCTAACTCCAGGGAGTTTATTGACCTTGTTACCAAATATGAATACAATTCGGAAGGCAGCAAGCGTCTTTATTTAAAGGATATTACAGGAAATGAGATAAAGCCTGAGAAAGCTCTTCTCGATTCATGGAACAGCACTTTTATTTACGATGCGACCGGCTATTTTGAGGAACCGCTTAAGTATTATCTTAATGAGGGAACTCATACATTTACCCTTGATGCAATTAAAGAGCCGATGGCAATAAAGAGCATAACACTTCAAAAAGCAAACCCTACAATGTCCTATGAAGAATATTTGACAGCACATTCGGACGCGAAAGATTATTCTGGCGACAATGTTACGATGATACAGGCAGAGTATACAAATGTAACCTCCGAGCGTACATTATACCAGTTGAACGACAGATCTTCCACAATCACAATGCCGCAGGATCCCGCTCTGCAAATGATGAACAGCATAGGCGGTGATAAGTGGCAGTATGTCGGACAGTGGATGGAATGGACCGTAGTAGTCGGAGAGACGGGTTTTTACAATATAATACCCCGATCGAAGCAGAACCTGTATTCGGGTATGTATGTTTCGAGAAAGCTCTACATAAACGGAGAGGTTCCCTTCAAGGAAGCAGCACGTCTTCGCTTCAACTATTCGGACAAATGGCTAACCGATCCTCTTAACGATGGAAATCAGAGCTTTAAGTTCTATTTGGAAGCGGGTAAGGAAATTACCATAAGACTTGAGGTCGTTCTCGGTGATATGGCTGAGATTCTCAGCACGATTGAGAACAGCCTTGCTACGATTAATACATATTATCGAAAGATACTTATGATAACAGGACCTGAACCCGATGAATATCGCGATTATTACTTTCAGAGATTGATTCCCGATGTTGTAAAAGGATTAAAGGAACAGTCTGCTATATTACAGGATCAGTCCGACAAACTCACAAAAATAACGGGAAATAAGGGCGAGCATTCTGCTCAGCTCGATAAAATTTCAGTTTATTTGAACCGCATGGGTACATACACAAGCACAATTGCGGCGAGTATGAAGACACTAAAGGACTATCTTGCCGCTCTGGGCACATGGCTTACGGATACGCAGAATCAGCCTTTGTACCTCGATTATATCTGTATTCAAGCAGTCGAGGCGGAAGCTCCGCAGGCAGAACCGGGATTTTTCCAGTCTTTTTGGGGCGAACTTCAGAAGTTCTGGATGTCCTTCTTTGCGGATTACAATTCCATCGGTTCTATGACAGAGGAAGGGGTCACAACCGCAGAGCTTGAAAAGGTTGCGATCGAGGTCTGGACCACCACTTCGAGAGAACAGGCTCAGATTATAAGGTCGCTCGTTGACGACAATTTTTCTTCCATTTATAATATACCTGTAGAGGTTAAACTGGTTGTTGCAGGTACATTATTGCCCGCAACGCTCGCAGGTACAGGACCGGATATATCCATGGGAAGCGGACAGGGAGATCCTGTCAACTACGCTATCCGTTCGGCAGTAAAGTCACTCAATACCCTTACGGGGGATACAAATGTTGGATATAATTTCAATGACTTCTCCCGCTGGGCGGATAATCCCATTTACAGTAAGTTTTTGGATAAAATCGACACCTTTGATGAGGTTACGGAGCGCTTTGCAGAAGCAGCGATGGTTCCAATAACCCTTTACGGTGAAACTTATGCTCTGCCCGAGACAATGAACTTCCCTATGATGTTCTACCGCAAGGATATCTTTGCCGAACTTGGAATCGAGGTTCCCAATACATGGGAGGATTTCTACGATATTATTTATACCCTTCAGGCAAATATGCTCGATATGGGCGTACTGCCGGGAGGAGTAGCTCATGCGACTATACGCATGTATCAGCAAAACGAACAGCTCTATGATATGGGCGATTATGACAGATACCTTAACCTTTACAGGGAGAACGGTTACACCGATGACAAGTTGAAAGAGCTTGGGTATGCATATACCAACGAAGACGGCGTGATTATACCAAAAACAGATGGTATGACCATAAACCTTGATTCCGACCTTGCGCTTGCTGCGTTTAAGGAGGAATGCGAGCTGTTTACTGTTTACGACTTTCCTTATCAGTATAATCTTGCTACACGCTTCCGTCAGGGAATAATGCCTATTGCGATAGCAGACTACTCAAGCACCTATAATACTCTAATCGTATTCGCACCCGAGATTAAGGGCTTGTGGGAGTTCACTCCGCTGCCGGGAACACCTTCTATTGACGGAAAGATTAATAACACTACCGTCGCGAGTATAACGGCTATGATCATGATGAGATCGGTAACCGATGATAACGCTCTTGCAGCATGGACATTTATGCAGTGGTGGACTAACGCCGAGGTACAGAGCGCTTATGGAAACGAAATGGTTGCGCTTCTCGGTCCCTCCGCAAAACAAAGCACGGCAAATATCGAAGCATTGACCAATATGCCGTGGTCCAAGGACGAGTACGACAATCTCGTTGCTCAGTTTAACGCGGTTATATGCACACCGGAGGTCCCGGGCAGCTATATTACAGGACGTTATGCGGGATTTGCGTTCCTTGATGTTTACAATGACGGAGAAGAATCTGTCGATACTATGCTTTCATACATTGACGATATTAACAGCGAGCTATCAAGAAAGCGTAAGGAGTTTGGTCTGCCGGTAGCAGAGGATTTTAAAGCTTTCGAGAGAAAATCGGGAAAATCTGAATAAGGGGGGAAAAGGATAAATGGCAAAAGAAAAAGCAATTATAAGAAGCGACATATCAAGGTTCAGATGGACTCTTCTTGAAATGAAGAAGAACTGGGTAGGTTACTTAATGGTTATGCCCTTCTTCCTCCTGTTCTTCATATTCACGGTAGTTCCGGTTGTTTTGTCGATTATGCTCAGTTTTACAACCTTCAACATGCTTGAGTTGCCTCAGTTCGTGCAAATGGATAACTATATCAGGCTTATATTAGATGATGATATTTTCCTGATCGCAATAAAAAACACGATGATTTTTGCGGCTATTACAGGACCGGGTTCCTACTTGCTGAGTTTGTTTTTTGCATGGTTCATAAACGAGCTCAGACCAAAGATCCGTGCGATCGTTACGCTCTTCTTTTATGCGCCTTCGATTTCGGGTAATATATATCTCATTTTTACAATCCTTTTCAACGGTGACCAGTACGGTATCGTGAACGCCTATGCGATGAAGTTTGGTTTTATATCAAAGCCGATACTTTTCTTTGCGGATAAGAACTGGATACCCACATTGGTTATTGTCGTTGCACTTTGGACCTCACTCGGGTCATCTTTCCTAATGTTTATCGCAGGATTTCAGGGAATCAACCAGGAGCTTTATGAAGCGGGAGCAGTCGACGGTGTGAGAAACCGCTGGCAGGAGCTCTGGTTCATAACCCTCCCCACAATGAGACCGCAGCTGATGCTTGGTGCAATTCTTGCCATTACTCAGTCCTTCGGTTTCGGAGCAGTTATAACCGCTCTTGCCGGTTTCCCAAGCCCGGATTATTGCGCTCATACGATTATGCATCATCTTGAGGATTACGGAGGAACACGTTTTGAGATGGGTTATGCTTCAGCAATCGCTACGATTCTGTTCTTTATGATGATCGGAGCTAACCTTTTGGTTAATAAAGTATTGAGAAAGGTGGGCTCTTAGGAAATGGACATCAAAACGATAATTGATAAATATAAGGCATACAGAGACAAACGCATTGCCAAGAAGGGTCCGAATACTTTCAAACGTTCGGTTACCCGTTCTGCGGGCGGTGACGTCGGGATATTTATAATTCTTGGAATAGTCGCTGTCATAATGGTCTTGCCAATGGTATATGCGATAGTACAGTCGTTAAAGCCGCTCGACGAGCTGTGGGTTTTCCCTCCGAGATTCTTTGTCGTAAATCCTACATTGAAAAACTTTACAGACCTGTTCCGACTGATGGGAAGCTCATGGGTACCCTTTTCGAGATACATATTCAACACCGTATTGATTTCCGTGGTGGGAACATTAGGCAACGTAATTTTTTCTTCGTACGCTGCTTATGCAATAGCAAAGATAAAATTTCCGGGAAGAAAATTCCTGTTCAGCATTATCGTGTATTCCCTTATGTTCAATGCGACAGTTACAAGCATTACGAATTTTATCACAATGTCGCTGCTCGGATGGGTTGATACTTACCTTGCAATAATAGTTCCCGCTTTCTGTACGACCTTCGGATTGTATCTGATGAAGCAGTTTATGGAGACAAACGTAACTGATGCGGTGCTTGAGAGCGCAAGGCTTGAGGGTGCGAATGAAAATTTGATTTTTTGGAAGATTGCGATGCCGATGGTTAAGCCGGCTTGGATTACGCTGCTTATGCTCTCCTTCCAGGGATTATGGAATACCGGAGCGAATATGTATATATACAGTGAGCAGCTTAAGACATTCAACTACGCGATAAGCCAGATTGTTACGGCGGGAGTCGCCCGTTGGAACAGTTCAAGAAGAGGTTGGACTCAATGGTGGTAATGATGATCGTTCCGATTACTGTGTTTATCATAACTCAGAGCAATGTAATCCAGACGATGTCTACTTCCGGTATGAAAGAATAGAGGGGAGTATGATATGAAAAAAACCAAAATTATTAGAATTATACTTCTTACTTTCTGCTTGATTATATTTTTTGCAACCTCCGCAAGTGCGATTATTCCGTATACAACATATACATACGATGTCGGAGGTTGGATGCAGGTCAGTCCCACTGCATATGTCCCGCTTGAGATAATCAATTCACAGACGATTTTAGAGTCCTTTAACAAATCAAGCGATTTGATAAAGCAGAAATACTCATCACAGACCGAGCTTGTGACTAAACCGCTGGACACACCGACCGATGTTTTCGTTGATGATTTAAATCATGTATACATCGCTGATTCGGGGAACAACCGTGTTATCGGTCTTGATGATAAATATAACTTCCGTTTAATGTTGAGTACCTTTACCAACGACCAGGGAGTTCCGGACTCACTTAGCTCTCCGACGGGTGTCTTTGTCACGAAAACCGAGATTTATGTTGCGGATAAGGACAAATCAAGAATAGTAATTTTTGATAAGGTCGGTAATTTTGTAGATATAGTACCTGAGCCCGCAAGTGATGTTATGCCGGAGAATTCGGTTTATAAACCGATTGCTCTTGCGGTTGATAACGCCGGACGTATTTATGTGGTTTCCGCAACGACGAACTACGGTGTTCTTTCACTCAACCGAGACGGTAGCTTTAACGGATTTATCGGTCCTCAGAAGGTTACATATAATGTGTTTCAGTATATGTGGCGTAAGTTCCAGACGGCTGAACAGATTGAGTCGAGCGAGCGATTTGTTGCAACCGAATATAACAACATTACAATAGACGAAGACGGCTTTATCTATATAACAACCAATTCTATTAATGAGAGTAATGTTGATGCAGCTATACGTTCGCGTTCTAAAAAAGGCGACTATGCGCCTGTTAAAAAGCTGAACCCTAATGGAAGCGACGTAATGAACCGTAACGGTTTATGGCCTCCTTCGGGTGAGATCGATTATCTGAATTTCGCTACTGCCGGATTTACTCATGTCGGTCCATCTGATATCTGTGATGTTGCTCTCGGACCTAACGGAACCTGGAGCATCATAGACACGGAACGCAGCAAGGTTTTCTCCTATGACGAGCAGGGCAATCTGTTATATGCATTCTGCGACGAGGGTGACCAGAAGGGAAATATCCAAAAGCTGATCGGAATTGCATATCAAGGTACGAGAATACTGCTGCTTGACGGCAGCGCGAGTTCCATAACTGTTTACAAGAGAACCGAATACGGCGATCTTGTTGATGCAGCAATAAAAAATACCCTTGATAAAAATTATAACGAAGCAGTCAAGTATTATAGAGGCATACTTCAGCGCAACAACAATTACGACAGTGCGTATGTGGGCATTGGTCAGAGCCTATACCGCAACGGCGAGTATGTCAAGGCAATGCAGTATTATATGGACGCTTATGAAACCAAGAATTATTCCGAGGCATATGCAGCATATAGAAAAGCCTGGATAGAGGACAATGTCTGGGTAATTCCTTTGGTAGTCATCGTTCTCATCATAGCGTTGGTACAGTTCTTTAAATGGGCAAACAAATATAATAAACAACAACAGAGGATACAGGGTAAACATTCATTCGTTTCAGAGATTGTTTACGGTTTTCATGTGATTTTCCATCCGTTTGACGGATTCTGGGATATAAAGCATGAGAAGCGAGGTTCAGTCCGCGGAGCAACCTTCTGGCTCTGTATAACAATAATGGTATTTGTATATGAGGGTGTCGGTCAGGGTTATCTGTTCAACCCCGGATATAACAGAGTAAGCATTTTATACCATGCATTCTCAGTCCTGCTTCCACTATTGTTATGGGCCACTGCAAACTGGTGTCTTACAACCCTGTTTGAGGGAGAAGGTTCGTTCAAGGATGTATATATTGCATCGTGTTACTCGTTAATACCGCTTCCGCTTATAGTCCTGCCGCAGGTAATTCTTACGAATTTCGTTACTATGGATGAAGCGCCACTTCTTTTGGCTCTTGTATCAATCGCATATTTCTGGCTTGGATTATTGATTTTCTTCGCAATGATGGTTATTCACGATTATACGCTTGGAAAGAACATACTCACCGTAATCGGATCTGTCGTCGGTGTAGCGATTATAATGTTTGTAACCGTTTTGTTCGCAGGTCTTCTTACAGAGATTTACAAATTCGTATACAACATATTCATTGAGTTGAAGTACCGATACTGGTCTTAAGGAGGAGTGCGTGATATGAAAAATAATTTATTTAAGAAACTTATGGCACTTCTTTTGTGCCTACTGACAATCACTTCAATATTGTCGGTCGCGGTTTTCGCAGAGGAATCCTCTTCCACCGCTTCTTCGGTATCCGGCACCTCGGACTCCTCCGGTGATGAATCTGAGGAGGATATATGGGTAAAGCTTAAACCCGCATATATGGATACAAGTTTCCAGTCGATAGACGACAGAATCAACGGAAACGATGCGCTCGCTTCAATGACGCTTATGCTCGTCAAGGACGGATTTGCACTGTATGCGGACACCTTAACGGGTGAGGTAGTGCTGTTAGAGCTCTCGGATCCTGACGAAAACGGCGAATATGAGATTTCCGACAACGGAATATACAAGTATGACGGATATTTCTCAACAAACCCGTACAATATCGGCAGCAGCCAATCTGTCGGAGGACAGAAGTCCTCCAACGCTATTAAAGAGGAGCTTTATTCACAGGTAATTATCGCTTATACACAGAACGACACGGAGCAGGAATTCTTTTCCTTCCCGGATGCTGCCGTTAATAATCAGATTACCGTTAAGAACATCAGAAGCGGCATAAGAGTGGAATACACCTTAGGTCGTGAGGAAATCGAATACATGGTTCCCAGACTGATAAGAAGGGAAAAGCTGGATGCTCTGGAAGAGCAGATTAAAGCAAACGCACAGTCAGAGCGTGACGCACGTGTTTTTAAGGCATATTATGTTTTATATGACGTAAACGACCCTCTA
>ENA-UOOE01003095-UOOE01003095.1-fermentation-metagenome-genome-assembly--contig:-NODE-3095-length-10948-cov-3.618195_pt1 | contig 10948 bp, 5 predicted proteins | sample MGYA00245776_ERZ724021 | MGnify/ENA primary metagenome ERZ724021 (study PRJEB28704, sample SAMN03018321) | fermentation metagenome | biome: anthropogenic terrestrial biome; feature: soil; material...
TCTTTAACAACCTGCATAACCTTATCAATTGTATGCTGCGATACCTCTTTGGTTTTACCATGTATCACGTTCGAAACAGTTGTGGGACTGACACCTATTTTATCTGCCATTTCTTTAATTGTGATCATAACAACCTCCTGTAATTATGAGTATAATTATTTTCATGATTAAGGTGCCAAAGGCCATGCTGCTTATGTAGCTGCATTGACGGATTGATACTTTTATCATTTCCATTATTCAATAATTATAAATTATCATATTATAATTAGCAATCTTCTTAATTTAAACATGCTTTTCTTTGTTACTGTTCACACCCCAATAAAGTCTATAATATAATAAAAGCGTAATGAGGCACTCCGACCGAAGTTACCTTGAAGGATATACCAAATTATAGCACGGTTGTACGCCAGATGGAATAATATATATTTTTATGTAAAACATTCATACAATATTTGTGCTGTTTTAAAAAGAATAGGATATCGTAAGCAAGATTTAGAAAGGTAAAATCAGGTACACTTCTGCGCAAAAGTAATAATAAAATGATATTATACAATATAATCATTATAAACCGTAGTAATGAATTGGCCCTATTGCTTTTACGTTGTTCAAATTGATTAAAAAGATAAGGTTTATATAAAACTTTTGCGTTAAAGTATTGAAATTATAAAATTATTGTGATATTATAATTAACAAGAGTAACTTATGCGCAAAAGTAATAAAAAATAAATAAATTATACAAAAGGAGGTTAAATGAAGAATTTTAGATTTTGTTTTATTCTTTCTATTTTATTCATAACGGTACTGGTTAGTGGATGTGAAAAAACTCTAGAAAATGGAGGAGATGAGAAGATGAAATCAGATAGTACTATACCAACTGAGGTTAGTAATAATAGCATAAGTAATACGCAGATTTCGAATGCTGAAAAAAAAGAGGATTCTGTTATGGTTTGCGGTCAGTATATTAAAGATATTTATACCGATAAAAGTGCTTATAAGCCGCATGATACCGTAGAGATACTTTTACAAATTGAGAATCCGGACAAAGATGTGCTGAATGGAAACCTTAAAGTCTTTGTAAAACATATGGATCAAACGATTGAAGAAAAACAAATTGATGTAGTATTGAATCCTGAAGAAGAAAGAACTTGTGAATTAACCTTTTCCATGCCTGCAGACGATTTTAAAGGATATGCCGTTGAAGCATATTTATACCGTAATGAATCCATGCTGGATATGGAGATGACGGCGATTGATGTATCATCTGACTGGAATGTATTTCCCAGATATGGTTATTTGACGAATATGGAAGAAAGGACAGAGGAAGAGAGCAGAGAAATCCTGAATCGTTTATTGAAGCATCATATTAATGGGTTGTTCTATTACGATGTTATCGACAGGCATGATAAACCGTTGGCAGGTACCGCCAAAAAACCAGATGAGAAGTGGAATACCCTGGCATGGAAACAGGCTTCACGAAAAACGGTCATGGATATGATAGAAATTGGCCATGAATATAACATGAAGTCGTTTATTTATAACCTGATTTTTGGCGCCTATGATAAATATGAGGATTTGGGAGTCAAAAAAGAATGGGGTTTGTATCGAGATCCGAATCATCAAAATCAAGATGCCCATGATTTAAGTGCGCTGGGTTGGGAAACCAAGAAATTATGGTTGTTTAACCCTGCCAATAAAGGTTGGCAAGATTATTATCTGAATATTCATAAAGAATTATTTGAAGTTTATCCTTTTGACGGGATTCAGGTGGATTCTTTGGGAGGCAGAGGAGATCTTTATGATTATGATGGAAATCAAGTAAAGCTAAATGAAACTTATGCAAGTTTATTAAACCGCCTGCATGATGAATTACAAGTAAAGGTACTATTTAATCCGGTTTCGGGTTATGGAATGAGCCAGCAATTAAAGGAAGTAGCCTACGACATTTTATATATGGAGGTGTGGCCGGGCGATCATGGTACCTATGCATCCTTAAAGATTGCATTAGATAACCTGTATCGTAGTACAAAAGGAGAACGAGGCGCTGTTATTGCTGCTTATATGAATTACGAAAAAGAGAAAAGTACCGGCGGAGTCTTTAATACGGCCGGTGTAAATTTTACCAATGCAGTTCTGCTCGCAGCGGGAGGCAGCCATCTGGAACTCGGTGATACAGGTATGTTATCCAGTGAATATTATCCAGGCAGTACGCTTAAAATTAATAAAAATCTTGCAGAAGATTTACGTAATTACTATTCCTTTATGGTGGCATACGAAAATTATTTAAGAGGTCCCGGCTTGGAAGAAAAAGTTTTAAAGACCTATGTTGATGATACATTAACATCATACAACAGCGAGGTAGGCAGGATCTGGTCCTTTACGAAAGTAAAAGATGCCAAGACCGAAATGCTGCACCTTATTAATTTTACGAATGCAAATCATGTAGAATGGGTAGATAAAATGGGAACTCAGGCAGAACCTGAAGTTTTAAAAAATAAGAAAGTCAAGCACTATGTTTCTATAGAACCAACCCGGGTAGGTGTGGCTTCGCCGGATTATAAACAAGGCATTTATGAAAATGTTGATTTTGAAGTTGGGAAGGATGAGTCTGGTAAATACATAACTTTTGAGCTGCCTTCTCTGGAATACTGGACGATGGTAGTAATTCAATAGTAAATTAACGGGTTAATGTGAAAAGAGCTATGCAGTAGGGCGGGTATCTTTTCCATTTAATTCATTAATATATATTAAAAAAAGGAGAGAGAAAATGAAAAAAAGATTATTGGGTTTATTTATGGTAATGGTATTGTGCATTACATCCTTTGCTGGTTGTAAAAAGGATGGAAAACAGCCAACTGCCGGCACGGAGGAGAATAACTCCAAAAGTGGTGAAGATGCACAAACGGATGATGCATCCGGGGAAACTGCAGATGAGAGTAACGCAGATGAGCGTTACCAGACAAGCGGAAAAGTTGTTGTAGCTGTGAATTCCGGAAGAAGTACAGATACCTATAACTTATTTGCTAATTTTAATAAGTATTATCCGAACATTGAACTTGAGACATTATCTTATGATGTTGGCACTTCAGAATTTTTAACAGCACAGGCTGCAGCCGGAACTATGCCCGATGTTGTAATTGATGATGAATCCCAACTATATTATTACGCATCCCAAGGCTGGGTGCTTCCTTTGGATGAATATGTGGTAGACGATAACGACTATACCTATGTTCCTCAGCCGATTAAAGACAGCTACACCTATGACGGAAAGCTATATGCATTACCTATGCAAGCACATTTTAACACAGTATTCATTAACTTGGATTTATTAGAAAAACTTAATTTGGATTTACCTGAATTGAATTGGACTCCCGAAGATTATAAAGAGTTTTTGAAAAAAGGAACAACAAAGGAATATTCCGGAACTGAAATATTATGGGGCATTGATGAAACTTTTTCGGGTTCTATGATACCGGGAGCATCCTATTACGGTTATGATATGGAATCAAGAACTTTTAAAACATCAGAATCCTGGGTGGATGCTGTGAATTTAATGGTTGAATTAAGAGCATATCCAGGTTTGGAAGCATGGTCTTTAAGAAATTCTAATGTAGACGGTGACAGCAACGATTACGTAAAGAAATTTGGTGAAGGCAACTTAGATGATCTTCATATGGCATTTAAGATGGGTAAAATTTTAACGGATCCCAGAGGCACTTGGGATGTTTCGTGGTTAAAGGATTTGTCTTTTGAATGGACCTTATGGCCATGGCCGCAAGGAGAAAATGCAGAAGGACATTTACCGATGCACGTAGATAATAGCTGGGTAGTTTCTTCTACAAAGAATCCGCAAGCAGCTTTTGAAGTCGCTCGCTATTTTACTTATAGTAAGGAGGGAAATTTAGAGAGAATTTCAATGTATGAGACAGGAGATACGGATGATTATACATTAAACGAAAAATTCTACATACCAACAACAAATCATCCGGAAGTAGCAGAGAGATTTAAGGCTTTAGAAAACGTTTCTGAAGGAATTGCTTATATGTATGATAATGAGAATAATTCCTTCCGTGCGGATTTATCTAAGATTGTTCCGGGATGGGATCAAGTAAATTCTGAATATCTATCACCAAGAGGTAATGAAGTCCGGGATGGTATTGAAGATGCAGCAGCTGTAGCTGCGGAATTAGATGATGTAGCTACGAAAGCAATCCAGGCTTATTGGAATGAGTTTGAAGATAAGCTGGCTGCATTTAAGTAATCAAAGACCGTATATCCGTTTTGATTAACTAAGGTGTCTTAAAAGGGGTATAAAGTATTACTATCTTTTAAGGCACCTTTTTATCGGAATCATCAATTTGTTAGGAAGACTTTTGCTACAGATAACAAAGTTACATACAAAAAGAAAGAAAGGAGGAAAGAATTTCATATGAAAGGAAAAAGTAAACTTCTGGGGATAGTTGGTTTGGTAATAATAAGTGTTGTTATTCTGACCATAGTTTTTACCGGAAGATATGGTGATACCTATACAAATGCAGCATTACGTGATAATTCTTTCGGAGCCTTGAATTGGACTAACATAAATAAAAACAATATCGTTTATGAAATTCCCTTGACAGAAATGAAAGTAGATGATCAAGAAGTTACTTCCGACTCATTTTTTCTTAAGCATGGGAGTACGTTGAAACTTCCCATACAGATAAAAGAAGAGGGTGAGTATCAGCTGTTTTTAGAATATAAGGCAGTGGATGCAAAATATATGGATTGTACCCTGAGCGTTGGCTATAATGGAGAAATTTATAATGCTTTCCTGCCAATGATTTGGGCCGATAAAGAAGGCGGATACGATACAGACCGGTATGGGAATGAATTGAATAGAGATCAAGTCAGTATGAATTTCTTTGTTAATAATGCAGTTGAAAACAGTAATTTAATAAGCAGATCGAATCTTATGTTACCTTTAACCAAGGAAGCAAAGGAGATTACTATGATATCGGAAAATCAAGATCTGATGATAAAAGCTGCTTATATTGTAAAACAGGATAAATATGAGGATTATGAGACATATTTAAAAAATGCAACTTCTGCTAAAACGGTGGAGGATTTAATTGTTATTGAAGGGGAAGCTTATAACATAAAATCCGATTCATTTATCCGTGCAATCGGAATTAAAAATCCTGTTTTATCACCCTATGATACTTATACGAGAAAAATGAATGTTGTGGATGGGGTTTCCTGGTCAAAAATTGGACAAAAGATTCTTTGGGAATTTGAAGTAAAAGAGGAAGGGTATTATAATATAGGATTCCGTTATTCTCAGTATTCCGAAGCGAATAAAGTCACTTTTAGGGAAATAGAGATTGATGGAAAAGTTCCATTTACAGAATTTACTTCCATGGCATTTAAACCTACGAACCTAAATGAATACAAAAATTATATACTTAACGATAATAGTAAGGATATGCGCATTTATTTAACGCCCGGTAAACATACCATAGCGATGAAAGCTGTAATAGGACCCATGGAAGATGCTTATTATGAAACATTAAGCATTATGCAGGAAATATCAGATATGGGTATGGATTTAAAGAAGATGACGGCAGGTGTTTCTGATAAAAATAGAACCTGGGATATGAATACTTATTTACCGGATGTTCCGGACAAACTATTAGTTTGCGCGGATAGAATTGATCAGTTATATGAATATTTACGAAAAAATACTGGAATGGAACCGGTATTCGCGAATGATTTGACTTATGCTTCAAAAACGATACGCAACTTAGTAAAGGAGCCAAGGACTCTCCCGAATAAAACAGAATTATTAAATGAGGGTGATAACTCTGTGAGCAGTGCACTGGGAAAAGTACTTGCAAGATTAACGACTCAGCCATTGAGTATCGATCGAATTTACATATTTGCGAATACAAAACTGCCGAAGGATAAGGTACCCGTATTTACATCGTTTTCTGAATCAGTCAAATCCTTCGCTAAAACATTTCGTAAGGATGCGGCTACATCAAATTATTCTGCCGATTATGCCAAAGATTCAGATCAACTTCAGGTTTGGGTTAATCTATCCATTCCTTATACTGAAATATTACAGCAGATTGTAGATGCAAATTATAATGCAAAATATGGTACCAATATTCAATTATCGGTAATGCCGAATGAACAAAAACTAATCTTAGCAAATGCAACGGGGACCAATCCGGATGTTGCGATCGGATTGAACTTTTATACTCCTTATGAATTCGCCATTCGTGGAGCGGCTAAAAATTTATTAGAATATGATGATTTCTTACAGTTTTACAATGATCAGTACAACTTAGAGGCATTGACACCGCTTGTTTATGATGAAGGAGTATACGGTGCGGTTGACAGCATAAATTTCCAGGTGCTGTTTTATCGCAAAGATATTTTAGATAAATTAGGATTAAGCGTTCCTCAGACTTGGGATGATGTGGAGCATATGATGCCGGAGCTGCTTCGATATTCAATGAATTTTAATACCGTATTGGCGAATAATTTAGGATTTAAAACATTCAACGCTACAGGCCCGTTCTTATATCAGAATCATGGTGCTTTTTATAAAAAAGATGGACTTAGTACAGCATTTGGTAAAGAAGAAACAGTAAACGGCTTTACCCAAATGACAGAACTTTTCCAGATATATGCACTGCAGGAGTATGTTGCAAACTTCTATAATAGTTTTCGTTATGGGGAAGTACCAATCGGAATTAATGGCTTTTCAACCTATATCCAGCTCCAGGTGGCTGCGCCTGAACTGGCAGGAAAGTGGGACATTGCAGTTGTACCGGGTCAAAGGCAGGAGGATGGTTCCATTTTGCGTTATCAGGCTGCGGATAATACGGCAAGTATGATATTTGAAAATACGGATAAAGAAGAGGAAGCCTGGAGGTTCTTAAAATGGTGGTTATCCGATGAAACGCAGGTTAAGTTTGCCTATACCTTAGAAAGCACATACGGAGTTCAATTCCGATGGAATACGGCTAATCTGGAAGCATTTTCACAATTACCATATCCCGATAGCCATAAAAAAGTTATATTAGAACAGCTATCCTATCAGAAAGAAAATGCCAGACATCCGGCCGGCTACATGGTGGAAAGAGAATCTAGTAACATATGGAATAATGTGGTCGCGAATGGAAAAGGTCTTGCCGAATCGATAGACCGTTCGACGATTACGGCAGACAGAGAAATTATTAGAAAGTTAAAAGAATTTAATTTTCTTGATGCGGATGGTAATGTGATAAAGAAATATCCTATGAATACCATTGAAAAATTGCAGCAGGAATTGGAGAAGCATGATGATTGATAATATTACATACCAATTTATGATAGAAAAACAGAAAGGCTAGGGTGTTAATGTGAAGAAATTTCTTGAGAAACATTCCATAGGAGTATTATTAGCTCCATATGTATTTTTATTTACACTATTTATTATAATACCCGTCCTTGCAGCAGTAGCCTTATCCTTTACCTATTTTAATACAATTGAATCTCCGCGCTTTATTGGACTTGCGAATTATATCAGTTTACTTACGAACGATAAAGTATTTATGCAGAAAGTAATACCGAATACAATTATTTATGCATCCATCGTTGGGATTGGAGGATATCTCCTGTCTTTCTTTCTGGCTTGGAGTTTATCCCAATTAACGAAAATACCGAGGACGATTTTAGCAATTATTATTTATTCTCCTTCCATGACCGGAGGTGTTTTACTCAGTACGGTATGGGGTGTTATATTCAATGGTGATAAAAGCGGATATTTAAATTATTTACTATTAGATATGGGAATCATTGATAAACCTGTGTTATGGCTTCAATCCGATAAATATCTGTTGACGATTATGATTATTGTAACCTTATGGAGCAGTATGGGTATTGGTTTTCTTGCTATTTTAGCAGGTATTATGAACGTAAATGAAGAACTTTATGAAGCTGCCTATATTGACGGTGTTAAAAACCGCTTCCAGGAAATTATATATGTAACAATTCCATCTGCAAAGCCACAGATGTTGTTTGGTGCTGTTATGGCGATTGTAAATACTTTTACGTCAAGCGGCGTTGGGGTTGCTTTGTCGGGTTCTAATCCAACCCCAAATTATGCAGGCCAATTAATTGTTACCCATATTGAAGATTATGGTTTTATTCGTTATGAAATGGGATATGCCGCAGCGATCTCTGTAGTGCTATTAATTATCATACGACTTGCTTCGGTAGGAGCCAATAAGCTGTTCGGTAGTGCGGATGAGTAAAGCGCTGTTAGGAGGGAAAGAATTATGAAGAAAAAAAGAAAACGCAGCAAATTGAGAGCAGGCGGTGTTAACCCCGAGAGATTTAGCAGAGGACAGATAAAGTTTTATCTTTACCTCATTCCTCTTGCTGCTTTCATGCTGCTGCCAATCATATTCATTACTATGAGTGCCTTTAAACCGGTGGATGAACTTTTTGCTTATCCTCCGAGGTTTTTTGTTAAAAACCCTACGTTAAATAATTTTACCCAGCTATTTAGTATTTCGTCTTCCACGAATGTACCGGCTTCCCGGTATTTATTTAATAGCATTATTTCTACTTTGCTGGTAGTAATATTAACTTTGCTCATGTCATCAGCAGCCGGTTATGTATTATCAAAGAAAGCATTTAAACAAAAGAAATTACTTTTTTCCATCAATAATCTGGCTTTAATGTTTGTACCAATCGCTGTAGCGATACCCAGATATTTTGTCATTGTTTACAGCGGATTGCAGGATAGTTTTTTAGCTAACGTGATACCGCTTCTTGCCATGCCGGTTGGTTTATTCCTTGTAAAGCAGTTTATTGACCAGATACCGGATGCCCTGGTAGAAGCGGCGGTTATCGATGGTGCAAGCGATTATAAAATACTTACAAAGATCATAATACCGCTCATTAAACCGGCACTGGCTACAATCGCCATTTTAGCATTTCAGACATCATGGAACAGTACAGAAGCGTCTACGATATATATCAATAAAGAAACGTTAAAAACATTTTCGTTCTATAATACTTCCGGTAATATGGTTGCCGGGCAAGGTATTGCAGCTGCAGCCTCACTCATTATGTTTCTGCCGAATCTCATTCTATTTATTATTCTGCAATCCCAGGTAATGAATACAATGGCGCATTCTGGCTTAAAGTAGGGGAGGTGCGATATGAAAAAAATGATTGTGGCATTCCTATTGCTGTATATTGCCCTGACACCAATTCCTGTTCAGGCAAGTGAAGGTACTACGTATACCTATACCATATCGGTAGACGGAAAATGGATTCGAACACAGGATGCATATTTACCGGGTCAGGTATATTTACAGGGGTTTGGACTGTCAAAGCCGTCGGATTTATTTATAAAAGGTGATCTGATCTATATATCAGATACCGGTAATAGCAGAATTGTAATCTTTAATAAGAAGACAGGTGACACAAGCTTCTTAGGAGAAGGAATTTTAAAAGGTCCGAGAGGTTTATTCGTTAATGATGCCGGTAATATCTATGTTGCTGACTATGATGCGGAGAGTGTTTTTGTCCTATCAAAGGATGGAGAGCTGCTCATGGAGATCGGCAGGCCGGACAGCTATTTATTCAGTTCCAGAAGCCGGTATAAACCTACGGCAGTGGCGGTTACGTCCGGTAATATTATCTATGTAATTGGGGAAGGCTCTTATGAAGGAGTGATGCAATTTAATGCGGATGGAGAATTCCAAGGCTATTTTGCTGCAAATACAACTCCGATTACCTTTTTCGAAAAGTTTCAGGAGTTAATTTTTACCGAAGAACAGTTAGATCGTATCTTTACCCGTACACCAAGAGCAATTCAAAATATTGATATCACGGATCGGGATTTATTATACAGTGTTACACAGGATGCCGGAGTGTCCTATGCCTGGAGAAAGGCGCAAAGGTCCGATGATAATAATGTAAAATTACATAATTTGGCTGGAGTGGATATACTGAATAAAAAGAAGGATATGGTTCAGGAATGGAACTTTGTAGATATTGCCGGGGGTGCTTATGGTAACAGCTATGCACTTACTTATACAGGAATTATCAATGAATATGACATCGAAGGTAATTTGATCTTTTCTTTTGGCGGACGTGCCGTTTCCAGTGAAAGAAACGGGTTATTTACTTATGCTTCTGCTATTGATGTGGACAGCGAAGGTTTCATCTATGTATTGGACAATGAAAGAGGTCTCATTCAGGTATATTATCCGACTGAATTTGCCGTACTAACTCATAAAGCGATCACGCAGCTTAGGGCCGGTAATTATTCTGACAGTAAAGATACCTGGGCATCTTTACTAAAACTAAACGGCATGTCAAGAATTGCTCATAATGGTTATGGAAAAACATTGTATTATCAGCAGGATTATAAAGAAGCAATGAAACATTTTTACATTGCGGATAATCACACGGATTATTCCGAAGCCTTTTGGGAAATCAGGGATGCCTGGATTAATAACAATATTGTTTATATAATAGCAGGTCTTATTCTACTTACGGCTATCTGGAAGATCGGCAAATATATATCCAAAAAGTCAGGATGGAGGAAAAAGAAAGCCTACGTTAAAAAAAGGAGCCGCTTCCTGGATGATTTGCTATTTGTTAAGTATATATTCCGCCACCCGATTGACAGTTATTACTATATTAAACGTGGGGAGAAAGGATCTATTCTTTCCGCTACCATACTATATTTGATTTCCTCCCTGGTATTTATGTGGGATAGGTTATTTCGAGGATTTATTTTTAACAATAATCGTGCCAAAGATACTTCCCTATTATCCGTAGCAGCGATCTTCTTTATCCCATGTTTTCTATGGGTTATTGGCAATTATATGGTAAGCTCCATAAATGAAGGCGAAGGCTCTTTACGAAGTGTATACATTGGGACAGCCTATGCTTTAACACC
>ENA-UOOE01003097-UOOE01003097.1-fermentation-metagenome-genome-assembly--contig:-NODE-3097-length-10946-cov-4.039207_pt1 | contig 10946 bp, 9 predicted proteins | sample MGYA00245776_ERZ724021 | MGnify/ENA primary metagenome ERZ724021 (study PRJEB28704, sample SAMN03018321) | fermentation metagenome | biome: anthropogenic terrestrial biome; feature: soil; material...
CATATACATTAGAAACCGTACCGTTTCCCGAATTAGAAATAGAGATATATTTTTCAAGCTGAAGCGTTCCGGAACCAATTACGGTGCTGCCACTTTTTACAGTAGCGGAATTCCCAATTTCCGGTTCATCCGTCCCAATGGTTGCAACTACCGAACCGGAAGCAAGTCCGGTCTGCTGCCTTGAGCTGACGGGATTTCCGGAGGTGGAAGTTATTGTTCCGCTGTAGGATGAATTGGTGCTGGTATCTACAACCGTTACAGACTGCCCAACGCTGACCGCTTGGGACGTGCTGAAAGATACCACCATGGAATGGGAAGTGGAAATGACGGCAAGGTCGCCCAAAGGCTTGATGGTAGCCAGGCTATCGCCTGCCGAAGCTGTTATGAATTTTATTCTGCCTGCCACCGGTGCTTTGATAGTAAAGGAATCGAGATTTTGCTCTGCCTGTGCCAGCTGATTTTTAGCTGAAGCAAGGGAATTCTGCTTTTGCAGTATCGTTTGGGCCGATGCGGTGCTGTTGATATGGGCAACCGTTTGCCCTGCCTTTATGAAATCTCCCTGTTTGACCGGGAGGCTGTCAATGGTTCCTGCATTTACTGCTGTGAGAGTGAACTGAGTTGCATCCGAGACAGAACCGCTTCCTGAGACCGTCGTGCTGACGGAGCCTTTTGCTGCCGTAGTTTTCCGGAAAGTTGTGGTGAAAGCCGAGGATTGAGAGTTGGCGTAGACATGGTAGCCAATTAGGCTTGCACTTACGACCGCAACCGCCACGACGGAAGCAATAATGATCTTTTTAGCTTTCTTTTTGGGCTTTTTTTGAGATTCAGGCATATAGCTATTCCTCCTAACAGGTGTGTGATGCAGGGTGAAAATCAAATTTATTGATACGTTAAACTGTAGAAAGTAAATATGAATCCCATGTGAATCCCATATAAATGCAAGATTATAAAATTTAAGATAATTTCTGAAATTTCAACAGGCCGGTGAATTACAGACTTTAGCATGTCCTGCTCTGTAATTTCTGGCTTTAATTTTTTGGAAAAAGCGTTTCACCATTTTTTAGATGTTATAACATTTAGAGATATGTCTAAACTAATGTACAATATATGGGGGAAGAGACAGAAGCTTAAAAAGAACAGTAAAATTTTATAGATTGTGGGAATAACTGCCGTACCTTTTGGCTGAGCAATCATGCCTATTTTAGTAGAAATCAATGGAGGAAAGGGATGAACGCTTAAGATATTGACAAAATACGCTAATAAGGATAGAATTATTTCAAATTGATTTGAAATTAAAACTGCTTTGCCTTGAGGGTAATTGGGAAAAAATAATGACTATGTCGGGCATAAAAAACAAACTTCAGCGTTGATGATAGGAACGTGGGGAAGGGGAAGAATAATACGCGATTTAAATCGTTTTTATTAACACGGCATGGGGGAATCATTTTTGTTACCCTCTGTATCCTTCTAATTCTGACGGGCAGTGTTTTGGTGGGTGCTGAAAGCCTGCTTTCCAGAATTGGATATCAGGCAAAAGATGATTTTCAGCTTGCCAGCAGTTTCCCGGCAGATGAAATTGGGCCGCAGTTACAGGAAAGCAGCCTTGTAAGTGAGGATTACTCTTCTATGCAATTTGGCACAGGTTCTGTCCTGAGTGACCCGAACATCCAGAATATTCTCCTGATTGGCAGTGATACGCGCGGCGGTGAAGGATACGGCAACTCGGATACCATGCTGTTGCTTTCCATTAACAGTAAGACAAAGCAAGTGAAAATGGTATCTTTTTTGCGTGACCTTTATGTTAAGATCAATGGAATGCGTGACAACAGGATTAATGCATCCTATGCTTATGGTGGGCCCAAGCTGCTGATTGATACGATTGAAAGTAACTTTAAGATTAAAATTGATAACTATGCCAGTATTAACTTTCAATCTTTTGAGAAAGCAATTGACATTGTAGGCGGAGTGCGGATGAATTTAACAAAAGCAGAAGCGAGAGAGCTGAATTCTCACCCGGATATCTATTTTATTAATGGAAGGATTCAGAGGGTTTCCACCGGCATGAATACCCTCAATGGTGCAGGTGCTCTTGGCTATGCACGTATCCGCCATATTGACAGTGATTTTGGTCGCACGGAACGCCAGAGAAAAATTGTGGAAGCGGTTTTGTCGTCCTTGAAGCATTCTAATCCGGTTACACTGTTTAACTTCGCAAATTCAATTTTTCCCCTTGTAAAGACAGACCTGACTAATTCTCAAATCCTTTCCCTAATTTCGAGAACTTCCTCTGTGCTGAGCGGACAAATGCAACAGACTGCTATCCCGGTGGAGGGAGATTATAAGCCTGATGAGATTCGCGGAATGGATGTCCTTGTCCCCGACATTGAGAAAAATAAGGAAGTCATTTGGAAACTTCTCTATAACAGGTAAAAAGATGTCAAGCTTGTAAGCCATCGGTTAAGACAGGAGATAAAAAATGAGTGAAAATGCTGCACAAAAGGCCAACTGCAAAGATGGTCCCCAGTGCAATTTAACTTTACTAAAATCCGTATCTTTTACAAAGGGTCAAAGAGCTTATAGTGTGGTAAAGCGTGTGATGGATGCGACTTTTTCTGGAATTTTGCTGGCTGTACTTTCTCCAATTTTTGGTTTAACTGCTCTTGCTGTTAAACTCTCCTCTCGCGGCCCGGCTATTTTTTGCCAGCAGAGGGTTGGACAATATGGAAATCTGATTAAAGTATATAAATTCCGCACAATGTATGTTGACACTCCCAATGTGGCAACAGCAGATTTAAATTGTCCCGAGCGCTTTATTACACCCATAGGAAGGTTCCTGCGGGATACCAGCTTAGATGAGCTTCCACAACTGCTAAATGTTTTAAAGGGTGATATGAGCTTTATTGGACCGCGTCCTTTGATCCCTCTAGAAAAAGAAATCCATATTCGCCGGATGGAAAAAGGTATCTATTATCTGCGCCCCGGCATGACGGGCCTTGCGCAGGTCAATGGCCGTGACTTGGTAAGCCCGGAGCTTAAAGTAGAATATGATGCTGAATACCTAAAAGAATTTGGCCCTAAAATGGACTGGAAGATTTTTACTCATACAATTGGTAAGGTCCTGAAGCATGACGGAATTGTTGAGGGCAATATGCAGTCGGAAGAAAATATTTCCGAATCAAAAACAGAAGAAATCCCTTCTGACAAAAAACAACAGAACTATAGACAAGCTTATAAAATAAAAATTAATTAAATATTATCAAATAATAGAAACATGTCGATCTAAATAAATCAAAAAGTCGGACAGAAATGAGGCTACTTTGAAAACAGTTTTCATTACATGCCTTCATTTAAAATATGGTGGCGTTGAAAAGGTAATTGCTTCCTTGGCAAATGCTTTAACTGAAGAAGGATATCAAATTGTAATCCTTTGCACTTATTATTTCGACGAGCCGGCATATGCGATTGACCCAAAAGTTAAAATTTGTTATTTAACATCCCGAGTACCTAACCGGGATGCGTTTTATGCTACAATAAAAGACCGAAAATTTTTTACAGCATTGAAAGAAGGAGCCAAGGCGTTCAGGACACTGTATTTGAAAAGACAGACCATGAAAATTGCAATTAAAAAAATACATGGTGGCGCTGTTATTTCTACACGAAATGAACATACTGTCCTGCTTTCCAAATATGGCAGACCAGATGTGTTGAAAATTGCCCAGTTGCACAGTGATCATCATTTTGACCCCAAATTGGTTTCAAATTTTCGGCATGACTATAAAAATATTGATTACTTTGTCCTTTTGACAGATAAAACCAAATCAGAAGTCCAAAAAATGATGCAAGGATATAACTCCCATACAAAATGTGTTACGATCCCAAATTTTGTTGAACCATGTGAATTGTATGGAAAATATCAGAAGAAAAAACAAATTATTGCCGCAGGAAGACTTCACCCCGATAAAAACTTTGCTTCTCTTCTAAGAATTTGGGCAAAGATAATTCAAAGAGAACCTGACTTTTGCCTCCTGATTGCTGGAGAGGGGGCTTTGGAAAGTTCCCTGAAAAAACAGGCTGTAGATCTTGGAGTTTCGGGCTCTGTGCGGTTTACGGGTGCGTTGCCTCATAAGCAACTCCTAATTGAAATGGCACAGTCCTATTGTTATGCTCTGACATCGGTTTCAGAAAGCTTTGGCTTGGTACTGGTTGAGTCAATGATGTGCGGCACCCCTCCTGTTGCCTATAATGTTCGTGTTGGGCCGGAAGCAATTATTGACGACGGTGTCAATGGATATCTTATACCAGAGGGAAATGAACAGCAGTTTGCTGACAAAGTCGTCGAGTTGATTGAAAACCATGCAATGCGCGAGAAAATGGAGCGCAATGCTACAATCAAAGCGGCGACTTTTTATAAAGACCAAGTTTTACCAAAATGGAATGCAATTTTAGAAAAGTTGTAGAAAGGTGGCAGATGCCGCATAATGAGGGAGTATTTTAATCGACTATACTGTGATTCTGCCGATTCTTTCTATCAGTCACTTTATTGCTCCTTACGAGGCGGGGAGCGGCGTTTCATTGTGACTGCGAACCCGGAAACTTTTATGGTTGCCCAAAAAAATCCGGACCTTGACAATCTGCTTTGCAAAGAAACAACGACCGTCGTGCCGGATGGCATTGGAATTGTTAAAGCTGCACACTATCTTTCCGTCCCGGTGAAAGACAAAATCACCGGCGTTGATATTGCTGCCAATTTGCTGAAAGATGCAGATCAGTTACATAAAAGTGTATATTTTTACGGAGCAAAGGAAGAAGTGCTGCAACAGTTACTGAAAACAATATCAGTAAAGTATCCAGGCCTTGTAGTTGCCGGGTTTCATAATGGTTACAATGGATATGATGATGCTGTATTCGAGGATATTGTGGGAAAAAGGCCGGATATTGTAATGGTAGCCCTTGGAATTCCCAGGCAAGAACTGCTGATTGATCGGTATTTTAACCGCTTTTCTTCCGGAATTTTTATTGGTGTGGGTGGCTCATTTGATGTGCTGAGCGGGAGTAAAAAGCGTGCGCCTCAATTTTTTGTCAAGCGAAACCTGGAGTGGCTTTACCGTATTGTTCGGGAACCGAAACGTTTGGGCCGCTTTTATACCAGCAATATTCGCTTCCTCTTTGCTGTGCGCAAAATAAAAAGGCAGGAAGGTAAGGCCCATAGCTCTTCAGTTTGATTTTAGGTTAGCTGAGAACTGAACTGAAAAAATTACAGGATTTGAGATAGGGAGAAAAAAGATGCCAATTCCTAAAATAGTCCATTATGTTTGGATGGGAAATGGAGAAAAAAGCAAGGACATAAAAACATGTATGAAGACTTGGAGCGAAAAGCTTCAAGATTACCAAATCGTTGAATGGAACGAAAAAAATTTTGATATCAGTTCAAACCGGTTTGTCAGTCAGGCCTATGGACAAAGAAAATGGGCTTATGTGAGTGATTATATCCGTGCTTATGCAATCTTAAAATACGGTGGAATTTATTTAGACACAGATGTCCTAGTCTTGGATAACTTTAACAGCTTTTTGCACAATCGCGCTTTTGTCGGCTTTGAAAACAGTCAGTATCCGTTTACTGCTGTTTTTGGGGCTGAAAAAGGGCATCCTTTTGTCCAGGATATGCTTAGCTATTATGATAATATTGACTTTCAGTACAGCAATGAAGATGAAAAAGCGAAAGTTAATACAAAAACTGTTTCAGATATTTTAATTAAAAAATATCATTGTAAGATAAATAATCAGTTCCAGATGTTGGATACAGGAATTGCTGTTTACCCAGATTGTATTCTTTGCAACCCATCGAAAAACTCTACAGCCATTCATGTATTTACGGGGACGTGGATGGAAGGGGAAAAAAGCATAAAGACAAAACTTGCTCAGTCTTTGCGAGTGCATTTGAATTCCCGCTGGAAAGCAGGACTATATGATTTTCTTATCCGCAAAGGCAACTGCTGATTTTCATGTTAATGCCAACATTATTTACTGCTTGATTTTATAAAAACTGATAAAGGGGACCCAGATACATGAGAATAAAAGTAATGACAGTGTTTGGCACACGCCCGGAAGCAATCAAAATGGCGCCGGTTGTCAAAGAACTTCAGAGGCATAAAGAGGAAATTGAAACGATTGTCTGTGTGACGGCACAGCACAGGCAGATGCTTGACCAGGTTCTGGAAGCATTTCACATTATCCCTGACTTTGACCTGAATTTGATGAAGCAGGGGCAGACGCTGTCTTCCATAACATCAGGCGTGCTGACAGGTATGGAGAAAATTTACAAGCAGGTTCGACCTGATATTGTACTGGTGCATGGGGATACGACAACAACTTTTTCTGCTGCGCTGGCAGCGTTTTATCAGCAGATACCAGTTGGCCATGTTGAAGCTGGATTGCGGACTTACAATAAATATTCCCCTTATCCAGAAGAGATCAACCGTCAGTTTGTCTCACTCGTCGCGGATCTGAATTTTGCACCGACGGAACTGAGCCGTCAAAACCTGCTTCGAGAAAACAAATCTGACAAATCAATTATTGTAACAGGCAATACAGCAATTGATGCACTGAAAACGACAGTCAGCAAAGACTACCAAAATAGCCTGTTGGCTTGGGCTTCAGACAGCAGGTTGGTTCTGCTTACTGCCCATAGGCGTGAAAATCTGGGTGACCCGATGCGCCATATGTTTCGAGCAGTTATGCGTATCCTAAAAAAGCACCCCGATGTAAAGGTAATTTATCCAGTCCATTTGAATCCGGCTGTGCGGTCTGTTGCGGAAGAAATATTTGGCGGCTGTGACCGTGTGAAGCTGATCGCTCCGCTCGATGTTTTGGATTTCCATAATTTTATGAATGCCGCTTACCTGATTCTGACAGACAGCGGCGGCATTCAGGAAGAGGCTCCATCTCTGGGAAAACCAGTTGTTGTTCTGCGCGACACAACGGAACGCCCGGAAGGTGTGAAAGCCGGTACGCTTAAACTTGCGGGTACAAAGGAAGATACTATTTTCCAAATTGTAGACAAGCTGCTTACCGACAAGGCGGAATATGACAAGATGAGCCATGCCTCCAATCCTTATGGCGATGGGCATGCGAGTGAGCGTATTGTGGATACAATTATTAAACATTTTACAAAATAATTTACGGGTGGGAATCAGATAGATGGATAAGATAATATCGCAATCGAAAAGGTTGAAACGAAAAGCAATTTCTGTGTATTTAATATCTTTTTTATGCCTATTTTTGCCATATAGAAGTCCATTGGCAGACTTTGTTGCAAATTGGATGCGTGTGCTTCCAGATGCTTTGATTGCACTGTTTTTCCTTTATTCGGTTATTTCTGAAAAGTTTCACATCAAGTTTAGAAAATATGATTTTATTTATCTTGCCTTTTTACTCTGGGCCTTTTTAAGTACAGTTATTATTAATCATGTGAGCATTCAGATTTACTTAATTGAAGTGAGAAGTATATCCCTTTATTATTTGCTATTTTTTGTAGTTCGGGATTTATATTATGATGATACTGATTGTTGGGTAATCCTAAGAGCTTTGCATATATCTCTCTATTCTCTGTTCGTTTTTGCAGCTATCGAAAAAATATTTAATAAAACAATCCTTTTCCCAAAGACTGTTGCACAAAGCATTGAATATGAGGATAATTTTGTTCGCACCTACAGCATGTTTTATAATCCGAATACTTATGCTGCCTTTATTTTCTTATCCATATTAATTACTTGGTACTTACAGACCCAACGTCATATTAAAGTTCCAACGCTGTTCTATGTTATCGCCTTTACGTCTTTGTTGCTCACAATTTCCCGTAGTACCATTTTATTGACTGTAGTATTTTTGGCTGTATTTCTCATCATTGCGTTTAAGCATAATTCGATAAAAACTAAATTTTTGATTAAAAAATGTATTACAGTTTTTTTGCTTTTTGGAGTTCTTTATAGTGCGTTAATTGGAGCAAACAAAATCTTTAATAAGACATCTGCAAATTCAAATCATATTTTTCAACCTCACTCTTCAGAAAGCCAAAGCGCAAATGACAATACGCTAGGCGAAGATGAATCAGGTGTTAACAGCCGTTTTAAAGAGCTTTTTACCAGTGGAATTTTAAAAAAGAGTCAAGCGAATGGACGGCTAGGTTCCATTGCAAAGGGGTTACTTATTTGGACTGACCACCCGGTTTTTGGAACGGGGTTTGGCACTTATGGCTCTGCAGCCAGCATGAATTGGCATCCACCGATTTATAAGGAATATAAAATTACCTCCTCATTCTACTCGGACAATGATTTTATCAGAAATCTTGTGGAAACCGGGCTAGTTGGATTCATCCTTTATTATCTTGCTTTATTTGCCCTATTTAAAGACTATCGCAAGAACATTTTCAGTAATTCCTTATTTATTGCAGTTATATGGCTTTCTCTTTTCTATAATACTTTTGAAGTCCAGATTGTTTCACTGCTGTTTTGGACTTTGTTGGGAATGATAGGAAATGAAAAGAGTAATAAAAAAATACAGCTTCCCGAAGGAAGGGAACGAGCACTTCAAAGCCCCTGATTACTTTACCTGAAATAAATGTTCCGATTAAAAAGGATTGCGGATCTGGAGGAACAATATGAAAATTATAGAGTTGGATGAGCTGAAAAAAATTGAACTCAATATATTGAAGACTTTTGCGCAATATTGTGAAAATCACCACCTTCGTTATTATCTGTATGCTGGCACTTTGCTTGGAGCTGTACGCCATAAAGGGTTTATTCCCTGGGATGACGACATAGATGTCGTCATGCCTCGCCCCGACTATGAACAATTTTACTCGATGACAAAGCAGGAGCGAATCGCCCCACACCTTGATATGAGTACTTATAGAATATCGGACAACTCGATTTGCCCTTTTATCAAGCTTGAGGACAACAGGACGGATGGTCACGAAGAGTTTCTTCCGGATTCCTTTCATACCGCAGTCTGGATTGATATTTTTCCATTGGATGGACTACCAGATCAGAAAATAAAGCGTGACGACCATGTTAGAAAACTGCATTACCTTTTCAAAAGACTTGACCTTTGTACCCGGAAATACGTACCATGCAGTGATCCCCTCCGCCACTTAAAGCGTTACGTCATTTGGAAGCTTTTTAGGAAAACCGACTATAAAAAAGTCGATCAGGAAATAGAGACACTGGCAGAAAAGTACAGTTATGAGAAGAGTAATTATATTGGCGTTATCGCATTTTGTGATGGGCCAAAAGAAGTAATCCCAAAAGAAGGCTTTGAAAAAACAGTCAAACTGAATTTTGAAGGCTGTAATTTTAATGCACCAGGGACTTATGATGCTTATCTTACCAGTCTTTACGGGGATTATATGAAACTGCCCCCCCTTAAGCAGCGTGTCAGGAGGCATGATTATATTTGCTGGTGGAAAGACAACTTTGAAGGGAAAAATACATGACTAAGGCAAAAAAATTTCTGAAATCATCTTTTATTTATTTTGTCGGAAATATTCTGACGAAAATAATATCCTTCTTTCTGTTGCCTATGTACACCAATTATATTCCGACTGGGGGAATGGGATATTATGATGTAATCAACACTTACATGAATATTATTGTTCCGATTGTAAGTGTTACAATTTGGGCTGCTATCCTGCGCTACTGTTTTGATTTTGAAAACAGGGATGACAAGTACAAAGTCATTTTCAATGCAATGTTTGCCCTGTTTGGTTCAGTCATAGTTTATTCAATTGCTGCAATTATTCTTGGGTTTGTTGGGAGTATCAAATACCTTTTGCTCATCTATTTGATGGGTATTGCAATGATGCTCCAAAACTGCTATTCCAATATGGTACGTGCCCTTGGCTACAATGTGACGTTTGCAGCCTCCGGCGTTGTTGGTGGGCTGGTTAACTGTGGCTCAAATGTTGTTATGATCCTTTTCCTGCATATGCAGGAAGAATCCCTGTTTATTGCTTTGACACTTGGCCTGTTTGCGCAGGTTGTGGTTATGGAAAGCAAAGTCAAATTTTTGCGGCATATTTCCTTTCAACTATATAATAAGCGACTGCTGGTTAATATGCTGCGGTATTCTTTTCCTCTTGCCTTGAACTCAACCTGCTTCTGGTTCCTTTCCAGCTATGATAAAATTGGAATATCCCGTATTCTAGGATTAGAGGCAAATGGCATTTATTCTATTGCGGGAAAATATACCTATATCGTTGGATTGGTTTCCGATTGTTTTGCCCTTGCCATGCAGGAAATGCTTTATTCCATGGGAAATCAAAAAGAAGGCAAAACTGAGTTTTATACGATAACTTCAAACTATTATATAAAATTTCTAATGTATGGATTGCTTCTTCTTTTGCCATTCGTTTATTTTACTTTTCCGATTCTGATTGGGAAGGGATATTCTGCAGCTTTTCCTCTTATCCCGATTTATTTGTTTGCAACAGTCGAGAATGTTTACAGTGGCTTTCTTGGAGATATTTTTGCTGCCGAAAAAAAGACTACGGCTGTGTTTTACTCGACTGTTGTAGCAGCAGGTGTCAATGTGGCAATGTTTCATTTACTAGTTGGTACTATGGGGATTCAGGCAGCGAATATTGCTCTGGCTTTAGGCTTTCTTGCTAATATTATCATTCGCATTATAATCCTTCGTAAGGAATTTCCACTTACAATTAATTATAAAATGTTTTTCTTCACCCTTGTACTTTTCGTTGCAGGTTCCTGGATTTACTTTACTCAAGGAAAACTGGTGAATCTAATTTGGCTCATTGCTATTTTGGTTCTTACCATTTATGAGTTCCGTGATATTATTAAGAGAATGACCGCAGCAATCCGTGCTAAAATTTTACAGATTAAAAACTGATAAAAAAGCCGGCAGGGAAATACAGATATTTCCTGCCGGCTTTT
>ENA-UOOE01003098-UOOE01003098.1-fermentation-metagenome-genome-assembly--contig:-NODE-3098-length-10946-cov-3.498301_pt1 | contig 10946 bp, 9 predicted proteins | sample MGYA00245776_ERZ724021 | MGnify/ENA primary metagenome ERZ724021 (study PRJEB28704, sample SAMN03018321) | fermentation metagenome | biome: anthropogenic terrestrial biome; feature: soil; material...
AAAAACGTCAGCTCCACCAGCTCAATGCCATCTTGGGGCACTTGAATGGACCAACAAACTCCATCTGCATAGAGGGCTTGTCCACGTTTATTAAACTGGGTAAGATTATTGGAAAATACAGGTTTCTCATAGCGAGCCTGCACAGCAAAGGCAGTGCTATCTGTGGCAAGTCTTAATCTAACTCCTGCTGTCTGGTTCCCTGCCTGGTAAACCTCAGATGGCAAGAGGCTCTTGAGCCTTGTGGGGAAACGCTCAAGAGCGGGGGCAGTCTCCTCAAACCAAGGGAGCCCCCCCACTTCAACTAAAGGATGGGGAAATTCCAGCCAACGCATCTTTCAACCTCCAATTTTTCTGCCCCCTAGTCTGGAAACAAACATTTCCCCAGAGGGCTTGTCCATCAACCACGTTAGATTGAAATATCTTGGTAGCGAGCCTCCACAAGCTTATGGAACCCTAAGCAGGGGCCTACTATGTGCTTTCTCACAATTTTAGTCAAGGCTCGGCGTACCCATATATTTTATAATACCAGACTATTTCGAAAGATTATGCTCCTTTGCTTACCTCTTTGCTGGATTGGCCAGCATTAGACCAAACGCTTAGAGCTGCAATAATAACGCCAGAGACTACACTACTCCACTTGCCTGCATCAGCACCCACTACAAACGGAGAAATAACGAGCCAGATGCCAAGGATACTGTTAACCCATCCCTGCCACATTCAAAGCTCCCCCTTTGGGGGTACGCCGAGCTTCTTGACCGGATGGTTACACTATTAAATTGTATTCGAGTAAGAAGAAAAAAATGCCTGCCCGAAGGCAGGCACTATTATTTTTTCTCAGCCAACTGCGACTGCAATAACTCCGCGATCCCCACGCCACCTGCCTGGGCCATATTGTTTGCCAGCTCTGCATCCAATAGCTCCCGAAAGGTGCGGGAGGCAGCGGATTTAGCCAAAGGATCTCCCAGGCTGCTTTGCCGGGCCTGCTTGAGAACGGTTTCGAGAAAATGGGCTTCAAATTGTTTGCAAGCCCAAGCCAAATCATGGCCCGAGACAGAATTAATCATAATACAATCAGCTCCCCCCAGAGGGCTCCTGCAACCTTGAGCGCCTGCAAAATAGAAATCAGTTCCCGAGGACCCGCCCCCACACTATTTAATGCCTGAGCCAGCTCCTCAACACTTGAAGTTGTTGGCAAATACACCAAAGGCCCCCCAGACTCTGCCACCTCTACTTGTTCATCCTCCCCTACCACTGTCACGCCACCGCTGAGGGGAGGCGGCTGGGAGACAAAAGCCTTGCGGCCGATGCGAACAGTGAGGCCACCGTGGGCCACAGCTGCCTCGCCGATGACAACATTGCCTCCGATTACAATCGCGCCTGTGCGCTCATCAACCACCACTTTTGCCGCTTGATCTGGAACCACAGCCAACTGCTCCACCTGGGAGATAAAAGCTGTGGGATTCTGTGCATAAGCCGCTGGCAACTGACACTCCACAGTCTGATCATCTAGCGCCACTGCCACAGCAGGCCAGACGCTATTTATTCGCTGGCTAATTCTCATAGCAGTGGTGAAATCCCCAGCTTTGAGAATAAATCGTAGGGGCTCATCAGAAGGCAGGGTATTATCTAAACCCCGGATCACAGTGCCACCTCCAGGGACTCTACCCACAGTGAGGTGGTTTTTGCTAACACTGCTTCCTCTGCCGCCTGTGCTGTAGCCTCCAACCACAACTGAGCCCTGGCCTAGGGCGTAATAGGCACCATCTGCTGCCATCAAGTTTGTGGCTAGAAGCACTCCCCCCTGGAGGCTCCGAGCATCTCCCAGAGACGACACCACAAGATCTATTTTATCGCCGGCTCTGGCAAAGGATGGGAGGAGGGCAGTAACAGTTACTGCAGCCACATTTCTGGATCTAAGCTGGCTTTCAGCATCAAGACCAAGGGAGGCGAGCATATTCGCAAGCATTTGCCCTGTAAAAACTGAGGAGCGGGAGTCCCCGCTACCTGCAAGGCCCACCACAAGTCCCAGTCCAGTTAGGGGGTTTTCGTCTGCCCCTTCAACCCGTACCAAATCCTTGATTCGCATCTGGGGATTTTGAGCAAATCCACAGCAAGCCAAAACCAAAATCAGGAAGGTTATATATACTTTTCTCATCATGCCCTCCTAAAACAACCAGTCAAAGAGCCCAAAGAAATTGGTAATCAGCCCTGGGCTTTGCCTTTTGCCACCGATTGAGCCCTCGCCTTTATATTCTATTTGCGCATCAGCAAGGAACGTGGAGAGAACTGTGTTGTCCGGGCTGATATCCTCAGGCCGCACAACTCCCCGCAGCACAATCTCCTGCTGCTCCTTGTTCACAACAATTCTCTGTTTCCCCTCTAAAACCAAAGCACCACCAGGCTCGATCTCCACCACCCTAGCTGTAACTCTAGCGTTGATGGAACCACCCCGGGTGGTGGAGCCTTTGCTATCGGATTTGCTCTCGCCTCTGGCTCCAAAGATAGGGATGAAATTCAAAAGCCCGCCTGAGGGGCTCACCCCCACCTCTCCTGCTTTGCCTGTATTGGTAGCTGCCTGCTGGCTGGCTTTGGAATTCTCTACAATAATAATAGTGACAAGATCCCCGATTCCACTGGCCTTATGATCAAGATAATATGAATCTCCAGGCACCAATACTTTTGCCTGGAGGGAACTTGCACATAAAACCAAGCACAAGAACACAAAACACTTTCTCAATGGAGAGTCACCTCCCGACCCTTATAAATCCTCTGTCCACAACAATTCCTTCCACAACCCGCTCCGAGGAGGTGTTCATAACTTTAATTCGCGCACCCAGTCTGCCGTCAGCGAGAGCCCGGCCTGATGCCTCGATCTGGACCGGCCCCTGCTCCACAAAAATAGTGACAGCATCACCCCTTCTCACCAAAAGTGGATAATCAACATCCTCCCAGGTGAGAATGGTATCGGGGGCTAGCGAGCGGTTAAGCTCGAGGTTTTCATCAAGCTCTAGCAATGGCAGCTTCCCCTCTTGAAGGTATGAGCTCAGATCTAGCTCCTGGCTTTTGCGCACCATCTCCTCTGTCAAGATGCTGCCGGAAGCTAGCTCCCGTTCTGTCACCAGCACCCTGCCCCAGGCGCTGATTGAGGCCTGACAAGAGAATGTTCTCCTGGAGGGTAATACCTCTACAACTAGCGGGACCTTGCCTACTGGCAGCTCATCTTTGCGCAAGATCAGTCTGCCCTCTTCCTGGGCCCAAATAGGAATGGTCCCCGGGAGGATCTCCACTTGCCAGCTGAAGAGTTGACCTCGGGGATGGGTGTTTAAATATGCTAACAGCCCAGACTCAAGCTCTGCTTTGAGCTGCGCGATCTTTTCGGAATCCACTTTGCCCACAACCCGCACTGTACTAGGCCCTTCCCAGGTAAAATCTTGGGGCCTGTAGCCTGCCCTGCGGAGACGAGGCGCAAGATCTGCATTCAAACTTATGGTCCTACTCTCCCCAGGTCCTGGTGCCACTCCCACAGGAGTCTGGCTCAGGGAGCGGACTAACTCCTCTTCCCCCTGGATCTCCCCTAACTCCCCCAGTAGAATCTGGGGGCCCACTACCTCTGCCTCTGGCGCCAAGCGCACTACAACCTGGCAGGAGGCACCTAGGCTCAAAAGGAGAAATAAGATCCCGAGGAAGAACTTTTTAGGCATACTCTTACCGCCTAATATTATTTGCTGTCTGCAGCATCTCATCGCTAGCCTGGATTGCCTTGGAGGTAACCTCGTAGGCACGCTGGGCCACGATCATATTCACCATTTCCTCTACAACCTGCACATTGGACATCTCCAGATAGCCCTGGGCGATGGTACCAAAACCATCGAGGCCTGGTGTCCCTTCAATTGGTGGGCCTGAGGCTGCTGTAACCCGCAGCAAGTTCCTACCCACGCTGCTAAGGCCAGCGGGGTTGATAAATTGGACCAACTCTACCTGGCCGACCATTTCTGGATCCTCGCCCCCAGATCTGATAATAGAGACTGTGCCATCGGTGCCAATGGAAATCTTTGTAGCATCATCTGGGATGATCAGCTCAGGTTCCAAAGAAAAGCCATCTGAGGTGACGATTTTGCCCTGGCCATCTTTTTTGAAAGCGCCATCCCGAGTATAGGCAATATTGCCATCTGGCAATAGCACCTGAAAAAAACCGTCGCCCTCGATGAGCATATCGAAAGGCGCATCAGTCTGTTTGAAATCTCCTGGTGTATAGATCTTCTGGGTGGCAACTGGCCGCACGCCGTGTCCTAGCTGAATCCCAGTTGGAATCTGGGCGCCCTGGATAATAGGGGTACCTGCTGCCCGCACTGTTTGATAAAGAAGATCCTGAAAGTCCACTCTGCTCTTCTTAAAGCCTGTAGTATTTACATTGGAAAGGTTATTGGAAATAATATCAATATTCAACTGCTGGGCCATCATACCGGAGCCCGCAGTCCACAGCGAACGCATCATAATCGCTCATCCTCCCTCTTTCTGCTTAGGCTAAGTCACAGCCTAAGCTGGGCCCCCGACAAGCGGTCCGGCCCTAAACTACCCTTCCCACCTCAGCGATGGCCTTGCCCAAAGTTTCATCTTGGGCCCAAATCGCCTTCTGGTTGGCCTCGTAGGCGCGGGTGGCTTCAATTAGCTCCACCATAGAGCGGATGGAATTAACATTGCTCTTTTCAATAAAGCCCTGACAAACTCGATACTCCCCTGGAGGCGCAATCGTACCTGTGAATAAATTATTTCCTTGTTTGGTGAGATCTGTGGCACCAACAATTAAGAGCCTGTCCACCACCTGGTTATCGCTGAGAACAGTGCCATCCTCTTGGATAACCACCTGCCCTGGGATCTGAATGGGGCCAGCTGTGCCCAACACAGAATAGCCGTCGTATGTAACCAAAGAGCCTTCCTCATTTATTTGAAAAGCACCATCTCGGGTGAGCCTTTGCCCCTGTGGCGTCTGGATCACAAAATAGCCATCGCCCGATATAGCAAAATCCAAAGCATTGCCAGTCTGGGCTAGAGGGCCTGGCTGGGTATTGGTGAAGATCCCCTCAAGTTGCACGCCGGGACCTAACTGTCCAATTAGCTGGGGTCTATTCATTGGCACGGGGATGTCACCGTGGGGGAGCGACAGAGTTGGCTGCTCTTCAATTCTGGAAAGTAGTAGTTGGGGGAAAGTGCGAAAAACTGCCTGATCTCGCTTGTAGCCATTAGTGTTCACATTGGCCAGGTCATTTGCTAGCTGATCTGTCCGATAAGATTCTGCTAGCATTCCTGAGGCAGAGGTATAAAGTCCACGCAGCATTTTGTTCACCTCCTTAAAAAAAAATAAAAAAAGACCCAAGCCAAGATTAACCCAGCCTGGGTCAAGAAAGCTGGAGCTAAATCCTGGCAGCCCGGCTAACTTTGAAAGTCCCGTGGCTTTGCGTCCCACCCTTGCGAATGGTTTGCCTTTTACTTGTGGATTAGTTCTCTTGCTTTATATTCGCTCTTTAGAATGGAAATTCCTGCTTTATTGATTATTTTCTGCCGCAAGTTTCCGGCTCCGTCTCCACTTGACAAGCTCCCGCCACAGGACTGCTACCCCACCTAAAAGGCTAGCGGCAACTAGCTGCTGCAAGGACAAAGGCCCTGTCTGAAAAAGCCTCTGGGCAAAGGGCAAATAAAGAAGGAGCAGTAGGGACACTATCGTGAAGGAATTGACCCAAAAACGTGCTGGATTCGGCTCTTGCCTGTAGAATGGTTGTAAATTAGATTCCATACTGGCCACAAGGAAAATATTTCCTATGAGCATGGTGGCTAAGGCAAAGCTTCTAGCAATCTCAACCCCAAACCCATGAACCAATAGCTCCTTATAGGGCAAAAATGTGACTAAAAGCAATCCCAGACCTGAAAATACGATCTCCCAGAGCATCTCCTGCTTAATAATAGGCTCATCTTTCCCCCTAGGTGGCCTCCGCATTAGATCTGGCTCAGCACCCTGGGCTTCGAAAACAATAGAGCAGGTGGGATCGATCACCAGCTCCAACAGGACCACGTGAATGGGAAGGAGCAATAGCGGCAGTCTGAACAGTGGTGCTAGCAATGCTAAAAGGGCAATAGGAAGATGAATCACCAAGATATAGCTCATGGCCTTCCTGATATTATCGAAGATCCGCCGTCCATCTGCAACTGAGCGGGCGATAGTTGAAAAATCGTCATTGAGCAACACCAGGTCTGCAGCCTCTCTAGCCACGCTGCTCCCTCGCTGTCCCATGGCGATACCGATATCCGCTTCTTTCAAAGCGGGGGCATCATTAACGCCATCGCCTGTCATTCCCACTACCTGGCCACGGGCCCGCAGGGCCCGGACAATCCGCAGTTTATGCTCAGGCCTCACCCTGGCAAAAACATTGGCATCCTCCACTCTTTTTTTAAGCTCCTCATCAGCGAGGAGATCGATCTCATCGCCGTGGAGGACCTGATGGTGATCCAAAATCCCAACTTCATGGGCAATGGCCTCAGCAGTGGGGCCATAGTCCCCTGTGATCATCTTCACCCTGATCCCTGCCTTCTGGCAGGTGGCGATGGCCTCGGCCACATCCTCTCTGGGGGGATCCGCCAGGGCAAGAAGGCCCACAAATTCCAAGCTATAGTCCTCCAACGCCTTGAATGGCTCCTCTACCTTGCTTTGGGCAAATGCTAACACGCGCCAGCCACGCCGAGCCAGGTCTTCCACAGCTTCCTCTAGCTGAGGCGCATTGGAGCAGCGGGGCAGTACTGTCTCAGGAGAGCCTTTTACAGCCAATGTGAAGTCAGTTCCCCTCTGCCAAATATGGCCCATCATCTTGCTCTCCCGATCGAAGGGATATTCGTGAACCAGCTGATACTCCTGATGAATAGAATCAGGAGCTAGCCCCTTTTCAGTTGCATTTTTAAAGAACGCCTGCTCCATAGGGTCATAGGGGTTCAGTTCGCTAGCCAAAATAGAGCAAAGCAGAAGCTCCCTCTCCTCGCCTTGAGGTAGGCTCTGGCGGACTTCCATCTGGTTTTTCGTGATGGTACCGGTTTTATCAACACAAAGGACCGTTACTGCACCTAGAGTTTCCACAGCTGGAATTCTCCTGGCTAGAGCCTCTTTGCGAGCCAGGCGCCAGGCGCCAAGGGCTAAGAAGACCGTGAGCACCACAGGAAATTCCTCTGGGATCATAGCCATAGCCAAGGTGATGCCCCCCAGCAGGCTCCCTAGCCACTCACCACTTGTGGCATACATGATCCCGATCACGCTGAGGCAAAGGACCAAACCTACAGCTGCCATATTCCTAACTAGCTGTCTAGTTTTGATCTCAAGGGGCGTGGGACGAAGCTTAGCTTCGTCTAGAGCCTCGCCGATTTTTCCATACTCCGTTCTGGAGCCGGTGCTAGTTGCCTGGGCAACTGCACTTCCCCCCATCACCTGTGTGCCTGCATAACAGCAATTGCTTTGCCAATAATCCGCACTCTCCCCTGCGTCTGGATCCTTGGCTACAGGCATAGCTTCTCCCGTAAGAATGGACTCATCAATTAAAAGGTCGGAGGCTTCCAGTAGCTTGCCATCGGCAGCAACGCGTTCTCCCTCCTGTAGAAGAAAAATGTCCCCCTCCACCAGTTCCCTGGTGGGAATTTGGGACAACTCGCCACCCCGAATTACCCTTACCTGGGGTGAACTAAGATCCCGTAGAGCGCTAATTGTGCGTTGGGTCTTCCATTCCTGAAAAATTGAGATCCCCGAGACAAAGAAGACAAAAACCAGCATCACCAAAGCATCGCTGATTTGACCCAAAAAGAAATACAAGGTTGCAGTGCCTGCCAACAGAAGTAGCATGGGTTCACTAGCCGCGGCTAGAATCTGCTTCCAGATGCTATCTTCCCTCTCACCTTCTAGTTCATTGGGTCCTAGCTGAATCAATCGGGCTGCGGCCTCTTGTTGTGTCAGGCCATGGTATTTTTCCATCCTCTTTATTCCTCCTATTGCAATTGTGTTCCACGAGGGTGGACAGGGATAAAAAAGACCTGTGGAACCGTAAAGTCCCACAGGTCTTACCTGCTGCCATAGTGGCCCAGCTGCATCAGCGGACGCTGACCGCCTGCTCTTATCAAGATTCTATAATAGATTGGCTTTCTTGTCAAGCAATTGCATACCTGTTCCAAGTTTACCCCAATATTAGAAAAAAGTTTCCTACCCCTTTACAACAGCTGCTCCCTCAGTTATAATAGGATATGCAAGAAACATTCTCTCTGTGCCGAAGTGGCGGAACCGGCAGACGCACTTGACTCAAAATCAAGCGTGGCAAACCCACGTGGGGGTTCAAATCCCCCCTTCGGCACCATGACACCTACCATCTATTGATAAACTTTGTTTTATCGGCAGGTGGTTTTCTTTTTGCCCGGAAGTGCTTGAAACAACATACTTTCGGGCTTTTTGTTTTTACCTTCTATTAAAAGATGGTACTTCAAAACACTACTTTTGGGGGAACAGAGGGATTTAAACCATAGCACTTTTCGTGTGTTCGGCAAGGGGAATCGTTAAAATTAAGGGTAATCGTTAAATTTGAACCCATCTTTTAACGATACATCCTGCATTCCCGAAACCTCATAACGAGGAAGCAACTAAACATCCTTGGAAAGGTTGATTTTACAGCAAATAACCAATTGTTTTCTTGACCGCCACCTCGTTATGTGTTACTATATACATAACGAGGAGATGTGAAATTTATGGCAGCTATAGTATACCAAACAGATAAGCGCTCCGGTATTACATATGCATATGAATCAGTCTCGCGTTGGGATAAAGAAAAACAACAATCACGTGCAAAACGAACTCTAATAGGCAGAGTTGATAAAGAAACTGGAAAAATCGTTCCAACAAGAGGCACAAATAAAAAGAAAAACAAGCCGACTGAAAGCAGTAAGGTACCGATAGTGTCAGCCCGATACTTTTACGGTGCTACATACCTTCTTGATCATATTGGCGAAAAAACCGGGGTTGCAGCGGACTTGCAAGCATGTTTCCCTAACAGCTTTAGAAAGATTCTCTCTCTTGCCTATTTTATGGTGCTTGAAGACAGTAGTCCGATAAGCCGTTTTGCCAAATGGGGGCAGCTTCATAAACATCCTTTTGGAGATGCTATCCCCTCCCAGCGAATTAGTGACCTTTTTGCTGCTATTACCGAAGAAGAGAAATTGCAGTTCTTTCGACTACAGGCCAAACGCAGGATGGAAAACGAATATTGGGCATATGATACCACTTCAATCTCTAGCTATTCCAAGTGTTTAAAACAAGTGAAACATGGCAATAACAAGGAGCACGATCGGCTTCCACAAATAAATCTCGCACTGGTATTCGGCGAGGAGTCAAACTTGCCTTTTTATTATCGAAAACTAGCGGGGAATATTTTAGATGTTAAAACCGTTACAACTCTCCTTGCAGACATTGATTTTTTAGGTTTAAAAAAAGTGAATCTAGTCATGGATCGTGGTTTCTACAGTCAAGCAAACATAAATGGACTGTACCAAAATCATCTTAAATTCTTGATCGCAGTGAAGCGGTCGCTATTGTTCGTGAAAAACCAGATCGATAAAGTGCGTGATTCTATTCGTGACTGGACCAACTATAGTAAGAGACATGAACTCTTCATGACTTCCGTCACTATCGCCTGGGATTATTCCCAGAAGCGACCCTACAAAGGTGATATCTTAAGGGGAAAACGCAGGATGTACCTACATATTTACTATAATCCCGAACAAGCATTAGAAGATGAGAAAAAATTTACAGAGCATCTTCTTCAGATACAAGATGAATTGGAGTCTGGGGAAAGAAATCCGCAACATGAAAAACAGTATGAGAAATATTTTTCAATAACGTCAACCCCTGTACGTGGGTTGAAGCTCAAGGTAAAGCAGCAGGCTATCGATGAAGCAAAGAGAAACTATGGCTTTTTTACACTCGCTAGCAATAAAATAAAGGATGCTGGCGAAGCATTAGATAATTATCGTAACAAAGATCTTGCTGAAAAAGCTTTTGGTAATCTTAAGGATCGTTTAAGTTTACGACGTCTGGAAGTATCTTCGGAACTATCCCTTGACGGGAAACTATTTGTTGAATTCATTGCTTTAATCTATCTTTCTTTCATCAAGAAAACTATGCAAGACAAAGAATTATTTGGCAAATATACAATGCAGGAAGTACTGGATCAGTTTGATGTCATTGAATGCTTCGAACATCCGGGTCGTAAACTACATATAGGTGAAATTACTAAAAAACAGGAAAAACTATATCAGAAGTTTGAAATTCCTCCTCCTTCCTCGTTATGAGTTAACGGGAATGCAGGATACATACAAACCGTTAAAATTAAAACAGCCCACCCTCTTAGGTGAGCCGTTGGGATCTATATTATGCTGTAGCTTCCGCACCACTGGCAAAGAAGAAAACCATAGTGCCATCTGCACCAACTGTAACTTTCTCTATTAACGCAAGCCAAAGCCCCTCATCAAATTCCGAAAGAACTTGAGGGCTTTTTTCTATTTCACAAATAAACTTAGTAAGCATCTGGCTTTTTGCAAGTCGGCTCTTTTTCTCACTTTCCAATTTCTCTATTCGCTCTGTGGCTTTTCGGTAGCGTTCTAAATATCCACTGTTGCGCTTACTAAAGTCCTCTTGATCCATAGTAACCCGAGCATTCTCTTCGATAGCCTTGCGCGAAAGTTCTGCAACCACCTCAAGCTCCCGCCTTTGTTCAGCAATTTTCATCTCTAGATCATTAACGCTACAAAGGGCAGTCTGCGCCAATTTGCAATCCTCAATTAAACCATCCCTGTCTTCCATTAGCTTGTTAAATGCTAGAAGGAAGCGTTCCTTAACCTCCTCCTCGGTCAAAGATGGTGTGCTGCACTTCCCA
>ENA-UOOE01003100-UOOE01003100.1-fermentation-metagenome-genome-assembly--contig:-NODE-3100-length-10940-cov-5.670005_pt1 | contig 10940 bp, 6 predicted proteins | sample MGYA00245776_ERZ724021 | MGnify/ENA primary metagenome ERZ724021 (study PRJEB28704, sample SAMN03018321) | fermentation metagenome | biome: anthropogenic terrestrial biome; feature: soil; material...
CCAACAAGTGCATTCTGTGCCGACGCTGCATTTCCACCTGCAGAAATGTTCAGGGGATCGGTGCCATTGGAATGGCGGAGAGAGGCTTTCATTCCGTTGTCGAACCGATATTTGGCAAAAGCCTGTCCGAGGTAAACTGCATTTATTGCGGGCAATGTATTGAGGCTTGCCCGACAGGCGCATTGCGAGAGAGAAATGACACCGGCAGGGTATGGGATGCCATCGAAAATCCTGATCTTCATGTTGTGGTTCAGACGGCTCCTGCGGTACGGGTCGCATTGGGAGAGGAATTCGGTATGCCCGTGGGAACCCGTGTTAGCGGAAAGATGGTTGCAGCATTGCGACGACTCGGCTTTGACCGTGTCTTTGATACGGACTTCGGGGCGGATCTTACTGTCATGGAGGAGGGAACTGAGCTGCTGAACCGCCTGAAACATGCCGGGAAACTGCCTATGATCACCTCCTGCAGCCCGGGCTGGGTTAAATATTGCGAACACAATTATCCGGAATTCCTGGACAATCTGTCTACCTGCAAATCTCCCCACGAGATGCTGGGTGCCGTGATCAAATCCTATTATGCCGAAAAAGAGGGGATCGATCCTTCCAGGATTTTTGTGGTATCCGTTATGCCCTGTACCTCAAAGAAGTTTGAGGCGGTCCGGCCGGAACTGAAAGCGACGGGATATCCGGATGTGGATGTGGTATTGACCACGCGGGAGCTGGCAGGAATGATCAAACAGGCCGGGATAGAGTTTACCGGGTTACCGGATGAGTCTTTTGATCCGATACTGGGAGACTCCACCGGTGCCGGCGTTATCTTCGGAACCACCGGCGGTGTAATGGAAGCGGCCCTGCGTACCTTGTCCGAGGTCGTAACCGGAAGGCCCCTGGAAGAGCCGGAATTTCAGGAAGTCCGGGGCCTGGACGGTGTGAAGGAGATGGAAGTTTCTCTGGGGGGTCAGACGATCCGTGCAGCCGTTGCTCATGGTACCGCCAATGCCAGGAGACTCCTGGATCAAATAAAATCCGGGGAAAAGGAATACCACTTTGTTGAAATTATGGGATGCCCGGGAGGATGCGTGAACGGAGGCGGTCAGCCTATTGTGCATGCACAGCGTCGCATGGATGAGAATGTTGCGGGGATACGCGCTTCTGCCCTTTATGAGGAGGACAGGAATCTTCCCATTCGAAAATCCCATGAAAATCCGTCCATCCGGAGAATTTACAGGGAGTATCTGAGTGAGCCAAACAGCCCGAAAGCTCACGAGCTTCTGCACACACATTATACCGTACGAAGCAGATACTGATGAAACGTGTCCACCCGAGCCATGAAGCCTGTTCCAGATTGCCAGGTGCAGGAACCAGGACAGACAAACAGGATGGAAACAAACCAGTCGCGAGCCGGCTGGCTTTTTTTATTGCCGGTACTTTGGAAAAACGGGATTTTCGTGTATAATCATTCTGATAAGGTTCTGCAGTAATCTCCGGGGAGGGAAAGAAATTGGATCAGACAGACAGAAAGGAAATCATCCGGAAGAGGGCGGAGGAACTGGGACTGGATCCCATTGCGTTTTTGCCGGTCCGGTCTTTCCCGCTTTGGAAAAAGGGAATTCAGATACGCAAATTTTTTGATCCGGACACAGCCGGTTACTGGGAGAAAAGAGGACTTACCCAGGACGCCCGGACGGTACTGCCGGATGCGGGGACGATTATTGCGGCTGCCTGTCCCTATGCTGTGTATCAATATCCTTTTTCCCCGGGCAAAGGGTATTACAGCGCACACTATGCCGCCTATCCGAAAGCAAGAGAAGCCATGAAGGACCTGGGAGCCGTTCTTCAGAAAGACGGATATCAGGTAAAAGTCGATCCTCCTCTGCCGATGAAGGAAATTGCCTATCGCGGAGGTCTTGGAAAATATGGCAGAAACGGACTGATCCACAATCATCAGTCCGGGTCTCTTATGACCCTGCATGTCCTTCTTACGGATGCAGTCCTTCCTGCCGATAATATTGACCCGGGGGAGCTGTGTGATTGCGGGGATTGCCGGCTGTGCATCCGGGCCTGCCCCATGAATGCCATAGCGGAAAACGGTGTAGTGCAGATCCGGCGCTGTCTGCGCTCCTACATGATGTCTCCGGGAATCGTGCCTGTCGGGGTACGGGAAAAGCTCGGGGACCGCATGCTGGGCTGCGAGGATTGTCAGATTGCCTGTCCCAGGAACCGGGAAGGGTACCGTAATGCTGTGGAAGCAGAATCCGGGCAGGAAATCTTTCCAATCCGAAAGCTGCTTTCCGATTATGCTGCCGGTCTGAAGAAATATATGGTGCCGGTTGCGGATACCATAGGGAAAAATTATGCCAGGCCACGTAGAATTCTGTCCATGGCCGTAATTGCCGCAGGAAATTCCGGGGATCTGTCTTATCTTCCCTTGCTGGCTCATACACTTCGCCATCCTCATCCCCCCATCCGTGCCCACAGCGCGTGGGCTATCGGAAAACTGGGCGGAGTGCCGGCTGAAGGTATCCTGAAGGCTGCCGGGGAGGAGGAAAACAACCCGGAAGTACAGGAGGAGATTCGTCTGGCGGAAGATCGGATCCGGCAGGCTTTTCTTTCCAAAAGCGGTTCCCGGATGATTTTACACCGGGATAATCCGTGATATAATGGGAAAAGAGCATACAACAGGAACGTTTGTTCTTTATGGGGAGGACGAAAGGAACTATGACCAAAAGCTACGGAGCAAATGATATACAGGTATTGGAGGGATTGGATGCAGTCAGGCTGCGGCCTGGAATGTATATTGGCACAACCGGTGCCAGGGGCCTTCACCATCTATTATGGGAGATTGTCGATAACGCCGTGGATGAAGCAGCGAACGGCTTTGCAACCACCGTGGAGGTGATATTGCACGACGATTGCAGCGTTACAGTCCGGGATGACGGCAGGGGGATCCCCATCGGGATGCATGACACCTTGAAAATACCAGGTGTCCAGGTGGTATTTACGCAACTTCATGCCGGAGGCAAGTTCAATACAAATAATTACAATTATTCCGGAGGGCTCCACGGTGTGGGAGCTTCTGTAGTCAATGCACTTTCCAGATGGCTGGAAGTGGAAGTGGCCATTGATGGACAATTATATCGGCAGAAATATGAAAGTTATGAGGAAAACGGTAAGATGCAGGTGGGCAAACCGGTTACGCATCTGGAACATGTGGGGGAAACGGAAAAGAAAGGGACAAAGATCCGATTTTTGCCGGATGACCGGGTTTTTCCGGATATTCACATGAATGCAGATGTGATCGCCAAGAGATTAAAGGAACTGGCCTTTCTGAATAAAGGGATTCAATTGATTCTCATAGATGAAAGGAAAGCAAAGGGGAAAAAGGATGTTTTTCATTATTCCGGCGGCCTGAAGGACTTTGTGGAATATCTGAATGAGGACAAATCCGTGATCCATCCGGAAGTGATTTATTTTGAAGGGGAAAAGGAAGGCATCCATGCTCAGGTAGCCATTCAATATACCGATTCGTATACGGAAAGTATTTTTTCCTATGTCAACAATATTCCGACCAGTGAAGGCGGGGCCCACGAAACGGGCTTCAAGACAGCAGTTACGAAGATGTTGAACGATTTTGTACGAACGCAGAACCTGTACAAGGGAAAAAATGGGGGGCTGAGCGGGGAAGACTTTCGGGAAGGTATGACCGCCGTGCTCTCGATTAAGATGCATAATGTCCAGTTTGAAGGTCAGACAAAGACCAAGCTCGGCAATCCGGAGGCCCGTATCGGCATGGAAGCCATCGTATCGGAACAGCTGGGCCTTTATCTGGAGGATATTGATCATCAGGAGACCCTGAAGCTTATACTGGAAAAGGCAATCCGCGCAGCAAAGGTGCGGGAGGCAGCCAGAAAGGCAAAGGATATCACGCGGAAGAAAAACAGTCTGGAGGCTGCGCCGCTGGTGGGGAAGCTGGCCAGCTGTACGGGCAGGGATGCCAAACAGAATGAGCTGTTTATTGTCGAAGGGGATTCTGCAGGAGGCTCTGCCAAGCAGGGAAGGGACAGACGGTTTCAGGCAATCCTTCCGCTTCGGGGGAAACCGCTGAATGTGGAAAAAAAGCGTCTGGATCAGGTATTGGCCAATGAAGAATTCCGCACGATTATTTCCGCATTGGGTACCGGGATTGAAGAAGAATTCAAGTTAAGCAACCTGAAATATCACAAGGTCATTATCCTGGCCGATGCGGATCAGGACGGAGCCCATATCCGGGCGATATTGCTCACGTTCTTCTTTCGCTATATGAAGGAACTGATTACCAAAGGGCATGTCTACATCGGATTGGCACCCCTTTACCGGATCGCCGGGAAAAGCCGTGTGGAATATGCGTACGATGATAACGAACTGAGGGAAAAGGTGCAGAAGATAGGAAAAGGGTATACCGTTCAGCGATATAAGGGGCTGGGAGAGATGAACCCGGAACAGCTCTGGGAAACCACCATGAATCCCGCCAATCGTGCCATTGTGAAGGTGGGGATTGAGGATGCGGCAGAGGCGGAGAAACGGATCACCATCCTTATGGGAGACAAGGTCGAATCCCGGCGCAAATACATAACCGCTTATGCGAACTTCAACAAAAAAGACATTATTCAGGAAATGGGGGTCTAAATCATGGCAGGAAAGAAGAAAAAGGAATCGTTTATACAGGACCCCAGTAAGGTTTTTCGGAAACCTCTGGAGGATGTCATGCACGAATCCATGATGCCTTATGCGGAATATGTCATTATGGAGCGGGCGCTGCCCAGGGTGGAGGACGGGCTGAAACCGGTTCAGCGGCGGATACTTTACACGATGAATGAACTTGGACTGACACCGGACAAGCCCTATAAGAAATCTGCCAGAATTGTCGGGGACTGTCTGGGTAAATATCATCCCCATGGAGATACTTCCGTATATGACGCCATGGTCCGCATGGCCCAGAACTTCAATATGCGGGATCCCCTGGTGGACGGTCATGGGAACTTTGGCTCCATGGACGGGGATTCCGCTGCTGCAATGCGTTACACGGAAGCCAGGATGACGCCGCTTGCCCTTGAACTGCTTCGGGATATTGAAAAAGAGACCGTACCGTTTGACCTGAACTTTGATGATACCCTGAAGGAACCGGCTGTCCTGCCGGGGCGCTATCCCAATCTGCTGGTGAACGGCTCTTCCGGTATTGCCGTGGGCCTGGCTACCAATATACCGCCTCACAATCTCGGAGAGGTCATCGACGGTGTCATTGCCGTTATGGATGATCCGGAGATTTCCATGGATCAGCTGCTTCAAAAGATCACCGGGCCGGATTTCCCCACCGGGGGTTACATTATTGGCAGGGATGGTATCCGAAAAGCCTATGAAACGGGAAAAGGGAAAATCGTTCTGCGTGCAAAGGTGGATATCCGAAAGCTCCCGGGTGGGAAAAAGCAACTGGTCATTACTGAAATCCCCTATCAGATCAACAAAGCTGCCCTGCTGGAGAAAATACTGCATCTCAGTGAAAAGAGAAAAGGCGTCCTGACCGGTATTTCAGATATCCGGGACGAGTCGGACCGTACCGGGATCCGGGCTGTCATTGAGATCAAAAAGGATGCGGATGCGCAGAAAGTACTGAATTATTTGTACAAATATTCCGATCTTCAGACGACTTTTGGTGTGAACATGGTAGCGATTGCAGATGGAAAACCGAGGCAGCTGGATCTGAAATCCATGGTCCAATACTATATCCGGCATCAGGAAACGGTTGTCACCCGGAGGACCCAGTATGATCTGGACAAGGCCAAAGCCCGGGCACATATCCTGGAGGGTCTGATTATCGCCGTTGACAATATTGATCAGGTGATTTCCATCATTCGCTCGTCCAAAAATCCGAAGGAAGCACGCAAAAGGCTGCAGAAGGAATTTACCCTGACGGAGGTGCAGGCGCAGGCCATTCTGGACATGCGGCTTCAGAGGCTGACAAATATGGAAATTCTGAGTTTGGAGAAGGAATATGCCAGGATCCGGAAATGGATGGATCGCCTGATGACGATTCTATCTTCCAAAACTCAGCTGCGCAAGGTGATTCAGAAGGAATTGCAGGAGATCCGTGAAAAATATGCGGACAAAAGAAGAACGGAGATCGTGGAAGATGCCGGCAAAGCGGAAATCAAGACGGAAGACCTGATTTACATTGAAGATATCATCATAGCGCTGACCCGAAATCAGGAAATCAAAAGCATTCCGGCGAAATCATTCCGGCATTCCAATCATGATACGGGAGAGGGGAAGCCCGGGGAGACAAACTATATTGAATTTCTGGTGAACTCCGCCACCCATCACCGAATCCTTTTCTTTACTAATATGGGAAATTGTTACGGAATTCTCGGCAAGGATATTCCGCAGGGAAAATGGAAGGAGAAAGGGGTTCCGCTGGCCCGGCTGTTCCGCGGACTGGACAGCAGGGAGAAAGTGGTCGGGGTGATACCGGTTTCCGAATTTCAGGACTCCCGGTATGTCCAATTCTACACGGAAGGCGGTCTGGTGAAACGAACCGCATTGGCCGAATACGATTCCCGGAAGGCAAAGCTGAAAGCCTGCGGCCTGAGGAAAGGGGACCGGGTTCTTTCAGCGGAATACAGCGACGGAAGTCCGGATGTCATGATTGTCACGTCCAATGGTATGAGCCTCCGTTTCCGCGGCAGTGAGATAAAGCCCATGGGCAGGACGGCAACAGGGGTTAAGGCAATCCAGCTGAAGAAAAACGACCGGGTCGTTTTTGCACAGCAGGTGGAAAAAGACGGAGAGCTGATTGTTTTGACGGACAGAGGATTTGCAAAACGTTCGCCGATTGCGGATTATGAACGACAGGGCCGTGGAGGGATTGGTTTTCGGACCATTACGTTTGCCCGGAACCGGTCCAACGGCCGGGAGATTATCCGGGCTTTTTACCGGAAGGAGCCCTATGATGTGATCCTGATTCAAAAGGACGGGACAACAACAAAGCTCGACCCGGATCGGCTTTTCATGGAAACACGGGCCGCCAGGGGCCAATCCGTGGCGATGGTATTGATGGATAATGAGATTCAGTTTGCATACCGCAACTATGAATAATAGCTGCCTGTGCTGCCCCATTCCGGTCTGTCCTTTTCTGCCGGAAAGGACAGCCTTTTTTTATATGTCCTGCAGGACGCTGCTGTAAAATAAGTCATAAGCCGGATTGCCCTGTAATAGATTACTAGTAGCGAGGTGTTGTACATGCAAGTTATTTATCTGTCCAGGGCAAAGGGCACCAGGCTGCTGTTGGTGATCTGTCTGGTCATGTTGTCCCTCCTATTTCTTGATAACAGCTATGGGAAGGAGGTACGAAAGACGGCAGCGGTTTTTTTGAATCCAAGGAAGGAGCTTCCCATTTATTCGGTGGAAACGAAGGAGAAGAAGATAGCGATTTCCTTCGATGCGGCCTGGGGAGCCGAATATACCTCAAAAATCATGGATATTCTTGAGGAAAGAGATATTCGAACCACCTTTTTTTTGGTCGGGATCTGGGTGGATAAGTATCCCGAACGGGTAAAGGAGATCGCAGAAAGAGGGCATGAGATCGGCAATCATTCCACAACTCATCCGGAAATGTCAAAGCTGAGCAAGGAACAGATGACTTCCGAGATTACGACCACACAGAAAAAGATCGGCAAATTGGCCGGCAGCCATGCAGTTCATCTGATTCGCCCGCCTTACGGGGACTACAATGACCTGCTGATACAAACCTGCCGCGAGCTGGGCTTCTATCCCATACAATGGGACGTGGATTCCCTGGACTGGAAGGAGGAAGGGGTTCAGCCAGTGGTGGACCGGGTGATGCATAAAGTGAGGAACGGATCCATTATATTGTTTCACAATAACGGGAAATATACGACGGAAGCCCTGCCGCAGATTCTGGATCAACTTTTGAAGGAAGGATACACGATTATCCCGGTCTCCGAATTGATTTATAAGGATCATTACCGCATGGATCATACAGGAAGACAGATAAAGACAGAAGATTGATCCCGAACGGCAGAACAGTTCTTTGCAAAACAGATCGTGCTTGTCAACACCGGAGAAGCAGAAGGGAGAGGGACGTGGAATGACGGAATATACCACGGATAATAATTGGGTTACTCTGGCAGGGAAAGTAAGTACAGCCCTCAGTTTCAGCCATGAGATGTACGGAGAAGGGTTTTACAGTTTTATTCTTGCCGTCCCAAGGCTCAGTAATTATGTGGATCAGCTGCCGGTTACCATTTCCGAACGTCTGATTGGAGGGGTTGATCTGAATGTCGGTGCGGAAGTTTTGATTGAGGGACAGTTCCGGTCCTATAATAAGTTTGCCGATGGTGCAAACCGGTTGGTGCTGACGGTTTTTGCACGGGAAATATCCAACCGGACGGAGGAAGTCCATAATCCCAATCAGATATTCCTGAACGGGTTTCTCTGCAAACCGCCGGTTTATCGAACGACACCGTTCAAACGGGAAATAGCCGATTTATTGGTGGCAGTCAATCGCGCCTATAATAAATCGGATTATATACCGACCATCGCATGGGGAAGAAATGCCAGGTTCTGCCAGGATCTTGATGTGGGGGATCACCTGAAAATCTGGGGCAGAATCCAGAGCAGGGATTATCAGAAGAAGCACCCCACAGGTGAGGTGGAGGAAAGAGTGGCTTATGAGGTGTCGGTATCCAAGATGGAAGTTGCCGGAGAGGAAGAAGAAAGCGGAGAGGATCCACAGCAAAGCGAACCGGATCAAACGGAGCAATAGAGGAAATTAAAAAAGTGCTGTACCAGCACTTTTTTGATTGGAACGCAGCTATTCATTTTATTGTTCTGCTGTGTTAAAATAGAGAAGCAGGCAAACAAATATCGGAATCTCCGACGGAAAGGAGAAATCAGCATTACGGGAGGATCAGAATGAAATACGAATCCAAATTACAGAGTGTACAGATGGATACTTTATTTGATGCGATTTTATGTTTGAAGAATCGGGAGGAGTGTTATCGCTTTTTTGAGGATCTTTGTACGGTCAATGAGATTCAGTCCCTGGCGCAGAGGCTGGAGGTTGCCAGGATGCTGAGGGAGGAATGCACATACCACGAAATTGCGGATCGGACAGGAGCCAGCACAGCCACCATCAGCAGGGTGAACCGATCCCTGACATACGGAGCGGACGGGTACAGCCTGATTCTGGACCGGCTTGGCAAGTAAAAGCATTCCAAAGCAGCTTTGACGTTGAGAACAGCAGAAAGACGTCTTTTTTGTTACTTTTCCTTATTTTTAAGACGGCTGCAAACATGATATAATGGAAGAAATATCAGCATAGGTGTGTGATGGAATGGAAACAACAGATACCGTCCGTAAATATTGCAGCCTGCGGGACCGTATTTTTGAAAAATTATATGGCCATCTGAACGAAATGCAGCGGCAGGCCGTATTGACAACGGAAGGGCCTCTTTTGGTCCTGGCCGGTGCCGGATCCGGCAAAACGACTGTTCTGACCAACAGGGTTGCCCATATCGTGCGATTCGGGGATGCTTATCAGGGCAAGGCAGTCCCCGGGAATCTCACCGACAGGGATATTGTGGTACTGGAAAATTGTCTGAAGGATCTTTGTGCTGGGAAAAAGCAAATCCCGGAGGAAGCAGAAAATCTTCTTGGTTTTTGCGGGGTTTATCCGTCCGCTATTCTGGCACTTACCTTTACCAATAAAGCTGCCAGGGAAATGAAGACACGGATTACCCGTTTGGTGGGAGAGGATGCTTCCGCGATCTGGATCAGTACGTTTCACTCCGCCTGTGTGCGTATTTTGCGCAGGGACATTGATAAACTCGGCTATACCCGCAGCTTTGTCATTTACGACGATACGGATCAGCTTACCGTCATCAGGGATTGTCTCAGGGAACGGAATATCAATGAAAAGTACTTTCCGCCAAAAGAGGTCCGGGCTGCCATAGGAAGCCTGAAGGATGATCTGAAAAGTCCGGAGGATTATGCAAAGGAGGTAACAGGCCAGTACCGGGAGGAGAAGCTTGCCGGCATTTATTCTGCGTACGAAGTGAGCCTGAAGAAGAACAACGCTCTGGATTTTGATGATTTGCTGAACAAAACCCTGGAGCTGTTTTACCTTCATCCGGATGTACTGGATTATTATAGGAATAAATTTCATTATATACTGGTAGATGAATATCAGGATACCAATTTTGCCCAGTATATGCTGGTTAAGCTGCTGTCTGATACCTGTCAGAATATCTGTGTGGTAGGAGATGATGATCAATCCATCTATCGCTGGAGAGGTGCGGATATCCGCAATATCCTGGAGTTTGAAAAGGATTTTCCACATGCCCGGGTTGTCAAGCTGGAGGAAAATTATCGTTCCTGCCAGAGGATTCTGGATGCGGCCAACCACGTGATCCGCAATAACAGCCACCGCAAGGAGAAAAGCCTCTGGACCCGGAGGGGAGAGGGGGAGCCCATCCGGATCTGCAAAACATTCAATGAGCAGCAGGAAGCAGAGTTTGTCTGTGATGAGATTAAAAAGCATATCAGCACAGGCGGGAGGGCCGGGGACATTGCCATCCTTTACCGGATGAATGCGCAGTCCCGTATTCTGGAAGAAGCTTTCATGAAATATGCAGTTCCCTATAACATTTATGGCGGTCTTCGATTCTATGACCGGAAGGAGATCAAGGATCTCATTGCCTATCTGCGTTTATTGGACAACCCTTCCGATGATGTCAGCCTTCAACGGATTATCAATGTACCGAAGCGGGGAATAGGAAGCGTGACCTTATCTGCCTTGCAGGAGGCGGCTGCCCAAAGAGACAGCAGTATGCTCGATATCATATCGGACCTGGAGGACTATGGCGTTCTTTCCGGCAGAACGGCAG
>ENA-UOOE01003102-UOOE01003102.1-fermentation-metagenome-genome-assembly--contig:-NODE-3102-length-10937-cov-4.478956_pt1 | contig 10937 bp, 8 predicted proteins | sample MGYA00245776_ERZ724021 | MGnify/ENA primary metagenome ERZ724021 (study PRJEB28704, sample SAMN03018321) | fermentation metagenome | biome: anthropogenic terrestrial biome; feature: soil; material...
GATAAGCACTGCTACGCGCCTGGATAAGTTCTTCCCCTAAAGGATAACGTATTCTAAGTGCCAAAGACACTAAGAATACTGTTAATAAGGTTCAGATGGAGATAAGCAATTCTCTACAGCAAACTCCCACCTGAACCTAAGAATCACTTGATAAATTGAGTGTGTTTATAATAGGAAGTTAAGGAAATGAATATTTAATTCATTAGATATCAAAAACTACTATTTATTGTAGAAAATTGATTGGGAGCTGCTGATAACTGTAAATAAGGATGGAAGCATAGCTTTGATGACTAAGTTTGGATATATTAGTGTCATCAATTTTATAATTGTTGACATTAATATATCCAATCTGAAGCAAAGTTAAGTCAGAATATTCTTATATTGTATAACATTAAGAGCAGAAATGCTCTTTTTTTGTTCTTTAGATTTTTATAAACTGTTTATTCGAGGCATGGACTTTATCAACAAAATAGCCCACAAATTATTTGGGGCTATTTTGTTGATTGTCGTTTATTAGCTTTTAGTATTTGTTGCTTTTCAAGATTGCAGTAATCTCTGTGTACATCTTGGCTTATTTAACAACAATCAGTTCATATTCACGAGTACCGAGTCCTATTTTTTCTGCATGGTCAAGACAAGTACGCCACTCTGATTCCGGTGTAGAATTAGTGAAGTGGTCATGATGATCAATAAAATCGGATTTTGCTATGTTATCGGACAGTTGGCTATTAGTTAGAGGGGTAGCCTCCATACAGGCATCCACACATGCCTGATCCAGTGCCAAAGGATCGAATGAAGCGAACATACCTAAATTGGGAAGTATCGGAGCATCATTTTCGCTGTGGCAGTCACAGTTAGGTGAAACATCTACCACAAGAGAAATGTGGAAGCAAGGTCGACCATCTACTACTGCTTTGGTGTATTCTGCCATACGGCAGTTCAGCTCTTCACTGGCTGACCAGTTTGCAAACTCGATTGCATCAAAATTACATGCACCTAGGCAACGACCGCAACCAACACAATTTTCTGTGTTGATAGTCATTTTCTTTTTTACATCATCAAAAAATAGACCATTATTAGCACATTCACGCTGGCATCTTTGGCATCCTCGGCATTGTTCCTCTATGATATGAGGTTTGCCATTAATATGCTGATCTTTTTTTCCAGCACGGGAACCGCAGCCCATTCCAATGTTCTTAATGGTACCACCAAAACCAGCCATTTCATGGCCTTTGAAGTGAGTTAAGCTGATAAACACATCAGCATCCATGATTGCATGGCCAATTTTAGCCTCTTTTATATATTCGCCACCTATTACAGGTACCGCGATGTCATCAGTCCCCTTTAATCCATCTCCAATAATAACAGGGCATCCTACTGTAAGGGGGGTGAATCCATTTTCCCATGCACATTCTAGATGCTCAAGGGCATTCTTACGACTGCCAGGGTATAGAGTGTTGCAGTCTGTTAGAAAGGGTTTACCCCCCAGTTCTTTCACCATGTCGGCTACAGCTTTAGCATAATTTGGACGAAGATAACCTAAGTTGCCGAGTTCACCAAAGTGCATCTTGATGGCAACGAACTTATTATCCATATCGATTTGTCCGATACCTGCATCTTTAATCAGCCTTTTTAGTTTGGTAGGTAGACCCTCTCCAAGTTTCGTACGAAAATCTGTAAAATAAACTTTTGATTTTTCCATATCTAATCACTCCTGTTTTAAAAAATATTGATTTAATAAATTCAATTTTGATATCCAAGTCTTACTATTTGGAGTTAACTCCAAGTTAAGAGGTCCTATAGAAAAGTTTTCAAAGGTTTGACTTAGCGTTCTTAAATAACACCAATTTTACTCAACCATGCTGACACATCTTTTCTTGCTTTATTAACACTACTTCCTCTGATTGCTAAGCCTTCTAAGACATTTGAATTTGGACAAAGTTTTTTGATATCTGTTGTGCTTCTGCCCATACCACCTCCACCATGTGTGCAGAATGGTATGATTGTTTTTCTAGAAAAATCATATGACTCAAAGAATGTAAATACTGCCATTGGTATTGTACTACACCAATTAGGATAACCAATGTAAATTATATCATAAGAATCCATATCAGTGACTTTTACTGTTAGTTCCGGTCTATATTCGGTATTTTGTTCCTGTCTAGCCTTATCCACAACTCCATCATAATTAGTTGGATAAGATTTAACTGTTTTTATTTGTAAAAGTTCACCACCAACATTTTCTTTTATGATATTTGCAATAACCTCTGTGTTTCCCGAATATGAAAAAAATGCAATAAGACTTTTTGACATCTTTAAATCCTCCTATTCTTTTTTATAAGATTTATAAAAAAATATAACTATTTATACTTTACCACTTGGAGTTAACTCTAAGTCAAGAGGTTTTATAAACTTTTTTTGTAAAATGAAAAGGTAATTTGTTGTTTGCACTACTTAATTCGTGTTTCGTGATTTTAGTCTTACACGATATTTGCTACAATGCCCTCCTTAAATGAAATCTGAAGTCCAATTTTGGTGGTGTTAGTGGAATTTAGTTTTACACACTATTTTAGATGTCTGTTTGCCATGTTTGCACTCATAGAAACAGACATCTTTTACTTATTATACTGCCAGTTCCAGCTCTGGTAATTAGAAAAAATCTGACGTAAGTTCTGCATTATCAACGGCTGAGTGAAAAGATGGATTTACTTTTTCATTTAACCTTCCATATATGGATTTATAAACTCTACATAGTGAAAAACAGTATTTGGCCTATTAAGATGGCTGCTGCACAAGAACAGGTAAAAAATCTGAAATATAGTAAATGATGAAACGAGATAATACAAGCATAACTTAAAAAAGCTTATACAATGAGTATTTCAAGCTATTCAAACTACAAAAAGTATAAGGTATTGCGATTTAAAATTATTATTGGTTTTAAGTGCAATACCTTTTTTTGTTGACTTTCTTTATGTTTTTATAATAAGTTTTAGGTTTTTATGGTCTGATAGGTGAAAATATTTAGCTGCAAGTAAATTGTAAACCAAATTTAAAATAAGGGTTGACTATAAGGAGATCATTTAGTATTATTGATACGTACAAGCAAATATTGGAGTGGGGAGAATGTTTCATGAGAAATACAAGGAATTTAATTTTAGTGGCTATGTTTGCAGCTTTAACAGCAATTGGAGCATTTATTAAGATACCAATACCATATGTACCTTTTACTCTGCAATATCTATTTTGTGCTTTAGCAGCTGTTATTTTAGGCTCAAAACTGGGTGCTTTATCACAAATAGTTTATATTGTTATTGGACTTATTGGTATACCTGTGTTTACTGAAGGTGGTGGATTTAATTATATATTTAAACCTACTTTTGGGTATCTTATAGGTTTTATTATAGCGGCTTATGTCATAGGTAAAATAAGAGAAAATATTAAAGAACTAACTTTTATCAAGGCAATATTTATGCTGCTTTCAGGTTTGTTTTTTATATACCTGTTTGGAGTGGTATATTTATATATTAGTTATAATTTGTACTTAGGGAAAAACATTTCCTTTTATTTTGCATTTTTTTATGGTTTTGTAGTTTGTATAGCTGGAGATTTGGTACTAACGATATTTACAGCCTATATTTCAATAAAAATATTACCTGCATTGAGGAAAAATGGATATATTAACATATGAAAAAGTTCCTTAAGTAAAAGAGATATGTAAATTAGAATTGGAGGCTAGAAAAAATGGCTAAGGGTATATTTATAGTTGGAACAGATACTGATATTGGTAAAACTGTTGTAACTGCTGGACTTATGTATGTTCTGAAGAGTAAGGGTTATAATGCTGCTTACTTTAAAGCAGCCCTAAGTGGTGCTTTAGAAATAGACAATGAACTTATTCCAGGTGATACTAAACTTGTAAGTGACGTGAGTAAATTAGAAGAACCCTATGAAAATATTACGCCCTATGTTTATAGGAATGGAGTATCTCCTCACCTTGCAGCGAAGTTAGAAAACAACCCCATAGATTTAGATGTAGTAAAAGAAAAATATGTTTATTTAAAGGAAAAGTATGATTTCATAATTGCTGAGGGCAGTGGTGGAATAGTGTGTCCATTGATAGATGATGAAAGAGGAGTATATACCATTGGAAATCTTATTAAGGATTTAAATATGAGCGTTATTATTGTGGCAAGTGCTGGGCTTGGAACAATAAATCATACGGTGCTTACAGCAAAATACATAGAAAACTTAGGGATTAAAATCAAAGGCATTATAATAAACAAATATGAAAAGGATTTATTTTATGATGATAATATTAAGATGATAGAAAAAATCACTAAACTACCTATTATAGGAAAGCTTGAAAACATAAAGGATATTAATAATAACGAGATAAAAACTATAAGAATAAATTCTGAAAAAGCTTTTAGTGCTGAGAATATAATAGAGCATATGGAAGAATTATAATAAAAATTGAGGTGCGGCTATGAATGACTATGTAAAAAGAGATTTAAAATACATATGGCATCCTTGTGGACAAATGAAGGATTATGAGGAGTTTAATCCAATAGTTATAGAAAAGGGAGAAGGGGTTTGGCTTTATGATATTGAGGGAAATAAATATTTAGACTGTGTATCGTCTTGGTGGACAAACACCTTGGGTCACAGCAATAAAAGAATTAACGAGACTATAAAAGAACAGATAGATAATATTGAACACGTTATATTTGCAAATTTTTCGAATAAGCCTGCAATAGATTTATCAGAAAAGCTGGTAAATATAACGCCAGATAGGTTAACAAAAGTATTTTTTTCTGATAATGGCTCTTCAGCGGTAGAAATAGCTTTAAAGATGAGTTTTCATTATCATATGCAGAAGGGAAACACTAAAAAGAAAAGATTTGCAGCTTTGAGTGATGCATACCATGGAGAAACTTTAGGTGCTCTGTCTGTTTGTGATATTGATGAGTACAATAAGATATACAACCCTCTTCTTTTAGATACTATAAGAGTAGAGGGGCCAGATTGTTATAGGTGTAAATATGGTTGTACTAGAGATAATTGTAACGCAGAGTGCTTTGCAAATATGGAGAAGTGTATGGAAGAGAAACATGATGAAATAAGTGCTGTAATAGTTGAACCAATGGTTCAAGGAGCTGCAGGTATGAAGATATATTCATCTAATTATCTAGAGAAGCTGCGTAAAATCTGTGATAAATATGATGTACATCTTATTGCAGATGAGATTGCAGTCGGTTTTGGTAGAACTGGAGAGATGTTTGCTTGTAATCATGCCCAGATAAGCCCAGACTTTATGTGCCTCTCAAAAGGAATTTCTGCAGGATATATGCCTATGTCCGTAGTTATGACAACGGGTGAAATATATGATTGTTTCTATGGTGATTATAATGAACAAAAAGCATTTCTTCACAGCCATACCTATGCAGGTAATGCCATGAGTTGTGCCATTGCTTTAGAAAGTTTAAAAATATTCGAAGAGGATAATATTATTGAGAACAATCGAAAAAAAGGTAAACTGATAAAAAAACTTACATTGGAAAGAGCAAAAGTATCAAAGCATATAGGTGAAGTTAGAAACATAGGCATGATAACAGCTATTGAAATAGTAAAAGATAAGTTGACTAAAAAAGACTATCCTTGGCAAATGAGAGTAGGGTATGAGATTTATAAGATTGCACTTAGTAAAGGGTTATTATTAAGACCTATTGGAAATGTTCTTTATTTTATTCCTCCATACATTATTAATGAAGAGGAAATAAAATTTATGGTAAATAAATGCTTCCAGAGTATAGAAAAGTATTTTGTAGAAAATAAATTATAAAAAGTATACTTTAAGTCTATTAAAAATTATTTGATAATATCGACCTCTTCATAAATATGAGGAGGCCGGTTTAGTTATTTCATAATAATTAATTAAGTAATTAAGGTATCAAATTTTTTTTCTGTATATTTTCCTAGTCCTACTATAAATTCTAATTGATTAATATTATTATTAGAAGCTTTTTTTAATAAATAAAAAAAAGAACTCGTATTGCATTTCGTTATATTATTGTAATAATCTCTAGATATTTTCCAAAATTTTTGGGGAAAAGATAGATAAGAAATGATATACTTATAATCATCCAAAGTTAAAGTAGAGACTTTTTCGTAAAGAGTCAAGCATTTTATAGCTGTATTTAAATTCCAATTACTATTAGTTCTCTTTAGAAATCTTCTTAAGAAGTAAGACAAATCATGAGAACAATAATCTATGCTGCATTTATCAAAATCTATTACCCAAACTTTACTATTGTTATCGAATATTATATTTTTATTTACATAATCTAAGTGACAGAGGGAAGTAGTTAAATTATCATAGTTTATAGCAGAAGATACTTTAAGGGCTATTTCTGCTAAGGTGGAGTTGACTTCAAAATTCTTTAAAAATAGTTTAGAGAATTTGTCTTGATATCTAAAAGATAAATTTGAACAATTTAGAAGTTGTCTAAAATGTTTTTCAAAGGATATATATATATTTTGAAAATTAGTCCTTTTATAACTTTTCTCTATTGGAATAAAATTTTTAGATCTATTGTGCATTTTTGCTAGATTTAAAGTAGTACTAAACAAATGGGAACTGTTGTCATAGTCACATTTTATACCATCTATCCATGGTGTTAATATGAAAAACATATTATTGTATTTTACAAAGCGTTCATTATGAATTGTAGGTAATATTCTTGGAACATTTATGTTATTTCTAAATAACCATTCTATTGCAGAGTATACAAAGAGTAAATTTCCTTCATCAAAGTATACTTTTTTTAAACAATAATTTTTATTTAAATGGGATATTTTATATACTGCTCTTTGTTTGTTTGTATCTTTAAATTTAATTCTAGTTATATCTGCACTTGCCATATTGTATTCAGGAAGTACATGTTCTTTTACATTTTCCTCAGACAATAAATCCATATAAAAACTCCTTAAAAAGTTCTTTCTTTATAATAATATTAGAAAGTTTTTTACAATATACATTTCTTGTTAAAAAAGCAATCTTAAATAATAAAGTTTAGGAGATGATTCATATGAATGTAAGACAAAAAATAGAAAATAAAGAAAAACTGATGTTAATAAATGAAGCTTCTTTTTCTGCTAACACAAGGGGGAGAAATATAAATGAAGGAAAAGACGATATTAGAACTGATTATATGATAGATAGAGATAGAATAATACATAGCAAGTCTTTTAGGAGACTTAAGCATAAAACTCAAGTATATATAAAAATTCCAGGGGATCATTATAGGACCAGACTTACTCATACATTGGAAGTAGATCAAATAGGTAAGAGCATAGGTAAAGGGATAGGATTAAATGAAGATTTAATAGAAGCTATAGCAATGGGACATGATATAGGTCATGTAGCTTTTGCCCATAGTGGAGAAGAAGTATTAGATAAGCTTTTACCTAAAGGATTTAAGCATAATGAAAATAGTGTACGGGTACTTACCAAAATAGAAAAACTAGGGTCAGGGTTAAACTTAACTGAAGAAGTTTTAGACGGAATATTAAATCACAGTGGCTTTTCAAGTAAATCAAAAGCTTCAACATTAGAAGGGCAGGTAGTTAGGTACAGTGATAAAATAGCTTATATAAATCACGATATAGATGATTCCATAAGAGCAGGACTGTTAAAGACTGAAGAGATACCTTCATATTCAGTAAAAATATTAGGAAATACTAATAGTGAAAGAATAGATACACTGGTAAAAGACTGTATTTATACTACTATAGAAAACATTGAAAAAGGAGTGAGGGAAGTATCTCTAAGTGAGGAAGTATTTAAAGCTCTAAGCATATTAAGAGAATTTATGTTTAAAAAAATCTATAGAGGCAATATACTTAAAGATGAGAGAAATAAAGCCAAATTTGTACTGGAGCAGGTATTTAATTATTTTTTAAAAAATCCAGATAAAATGCCTGAATTTTATATAAGTATTGTTGAAAATGAGGGACTTTATAGGGGAGTATCGGATTATATAGCTGGTATGAGTGATGATTATTGTATTATGCAGTTTAATAATATATATATGCCTAAATTTGTTATATATTGAGGAATAATTTTTGCTATTATATGGGCAAAATACGAATATAAATAATTAGTTTAATATTAAATTAATTATTTATATTCATGGAAGGATATTTGATTTTTATAAAGAATATATTATATATAATATATTCTTATTAAAAAAAGAAAAATATTTATTTTTAAGGAAGGAATATAGTAATTTATGTCGAATATATTTATTCTTGAGTATAATAATTTAAGATAGGGGGGTATTTAGTGATATCGGAAGATGTCATTCAAAAGATTAAAGAGGAAAATGACATAGTAGATATAATATCTGAAAAAGTAAAGTTAAAAAGATCAGGTAAAAACTATTTGGGACTATGTCCCTTTCATAATGAAAAAACTCCCTCTTTTAGTGTATCTAGAGATAAGCAAATATATAAATGTTTTGGATGTGGAGAGGCAGGCAATGTAATAACTTTTATAATGAAGTCACAAAATTTAAACTTTCTAGAAGCAGTAGAATTGTTAGCAGATAGAGTAAATATAGATATAGACTTAAGTAAAAATAAAAATAATAAAAAAAGTACATTTGAAAATTTATATAAGTTAAATGTAGAGGCAGCTAGATATTTTTTTTATTCTCTAAATAAGAATAAATCAGCTAAATCATATCTATTAAACCGAGGAATAACGGAGCATACCATAATAAAGTTTGGCCTTGGATATTCTATTGACAGCTGGAATCATATGTTAAGTTTCCTAAAAAATAAAGGATTTACTGAGTTAGATATGGTTTCAAATGGACTTATAATTAAGAGTGAAAAAGGAAATTATTATGATAGATTTAGAAATAGAATAATGTTTCCAGTATTTGATTATAGGGGAAAAATAATAGGATTTGGAGGTAGGGTATTAGACCATTCAAAGCCAAAATACTTAAATTCACCAGAAACCCCTTTATTTAAAAAGGGTGTAAATCTCTACGGGTTAAATTTTGCTATAAAAAATAATACATCTAGGACTCTTATAATTGTAGAAGGGTACATGGATTGTATAGCCCTTCATCAATATGGTATAAAAAATGTTGTAGCTTCTTTAGGAACAGCTCTTACTATAAATCAGGCAAAGCTTATGGCAAGATATGCAGATAAAGTAATATTATCCTATGATGCAGATAGGGCAGGCGAAATAGCTACATTAAGAAGTATGAGTATACTAAAAAGTGTAGGCTTGGAGGTGAAGGTTCTATCTATACCTCAGGGAAAGGATCCAGATGAGTTTATTAGAAACAATGGCAGAGAGGCATTTTTAATGCTTATACAAAAAGCTGATGATTTAATAGATTACAGAATTAAAAATATAAAAAAGGATATAGATTTCAACAATCCTCAGGATATCGTAAGGTATACGGAAAAAGTATTAAAAATATTAGTTGAGTTAGATCCCATAGAAAGAGAAATATACATAAAAAAATTATGGGAGGACACAGGTATAAAGGAACAGACACTCTATGACATGTTAAATATACAAAAAAATGTAAAAAAAGATGTGAATGTGAATATAGATATGGGTTTTGGACAAAAATTATATTTAGAACCCGCATATTTAAAGGCAGAGAGAGCTTTTTTAAAGCTTATATTAGAAAATGATGAAGCTTTTATATATAGTTTGAATAAAATAAAAGATGATGAACTTATACTAGAAAGTCATAAAAAAATATATCAATATATAGCTGAAAATATGAAATATGGTGATGTAGAAAAAAGAAAAAGGTATATAGAATTAAAATGTATAGATATAGATACATCTAAAGAATGGATAAATATTATGGAAACAGAAGTTCAATATAATGATGAAGAATGGATAAATATGTTGCATAATTTTATAAATAGAATAAAAAAATATAAATTGGAAGAATATAAAAAAAATATTATTGGAAAAATAAGGGAATGTGAATCTAAAGGAAATTTGGAAGAATCTCTAGAGTTTGCACAACAGTTGATTGAAATACAAAAAAGAATTGGTGAAATACAGTAATGGTCAAGGGAGGCAAGTAAATGAAAGATAAAAGTGCAAAAGTAAAATTAGTTAAGAAGCTCATAGAAAAAGGTAAAAAAAACGGCACTTTAACCTATAAAGAAATAATGGATGAATTGGAGGAAGTAGATTTAAGTCCACAGCAAATAGAAAAAATATATGAGGTACTTGAATCTATGGGAATAGAAGTAAATGGAGATATGCACGATATGGAGTTAAATGAAAAAAATTTAGATTTGTCAGTTCCAGAAGGCATTGCTATAGATGATCCAGTAAGAATGTATTTGAAGGAAATAGGTAAAGTACCCCTGCTTTTACCAGAAGAAGAGGTGTCCCTTGCAAAAAAAATAGAAGAAGGAAATCAAGTTGCCAAGAAAAAATTAGCAGAAGCTAACTTAAGATTAGTAGTAAGTATAGCAAAAAGATATGTAGGAAGAGGAATGCTTTTTTTAGACTTAATTCAGGAAGGAAATTTAGGTCTTATAAAGGCAGTAGAAAAATTTGATTATAGAAAAGGATATAAATTTAGTACTTATGCCACTTGGTGGATAAGGCAGGCAATTACAAGGGCAATAGCGGATCAGGCGAGAACTATAAGAATACCAGTTCATATGGTGGAAACTATAAATAAGCTTATAAGAGTTTCAAGACAGTTACTTCAGGAACTTGGAAGGGAACCCCATGCAGAGGAAGTAGCTAAAATAATGGAGATGCCTGTAGATAAGGTTAGGGAAATTATGAAAATAGCACAGGAACCAGTATCTTTAGAAACTCCAATTGGAGAAGAAGAAGATAGTCATCTGGGAGATTTTATACCTGACGATGA
>ENA-UOOE01003106-UOOE01003106.1-fermentation-metagenome-genome-assembly--contig:-NODE-3106-length-10919-cov-18.032309_pt1 | contig 10919 bp, 5 predicted proteins | sample MGYA00245776_ERZ724021 | MGnify/ENA primary metagenome ERZ724021 (study PRJEB28704, sample SAMN03018321) | fermentation metagenome | biome: anthropogenic terrestrial biome; feature: soil; material...
CGGCGAGAGCCTGATTGGCGTGAATGTGGTCAGAAAGGGCACCTCGGATGGAACGGTGACCGACCTGGACGGTAACTTCGTGCTGAAAGCACCGGCGAATGCTACGCTCGTCTTCTCCTACATCGGCTTTGAGAAGCAGGAGAGGGTGTGGGACGGCAAAAGCAGGCTGGACGTCACCCTGAAAGAGGACGTGGCCATGCTGGACGACGTGGTGGTAATCGGTGCCTACGGTACGGTGCAGAAAAGAACCGACATGGTGGGCTCTGCCTTTCAGGTGAATGCCGAAAGGCTTGAGACACTGCCGGTGGGACGCGTGGATAACCTGCTGGAGGGCATTGTGCCGGGCCTGCAGGTGTTGCCCAACTCGGACGATGCCTCGAGCACCAAGCAACGGTTGAACCTCAGGGTGCGCGGAGAGGGATCGATGAGCGCCTCCAACGAGCCGTTGTGGATTGTGGACGGCACCCGCATCTTCAGTGGCGACAGGACAAATATGGTGGCAGGAATGAGCACCTCGATCAGCCCCCTCTCGTACATGAACGCCGATGATATTGAGAGCATCACCATCCTGAAGGATGCCACGGAGACCTCCATCTACGGTGCGGACGGCGCCAACGGCGTCATCCTGGTCACCACGAAGGGAGGCGCGGCCGGCAAAACAAAAGTGGGCCTTTCGCTGCGCACGGGGGTAGCCCAAATAAACCAGAGCGCCCGCTTCAAGGTGCTGAACGGAAGCGACTACCTGATGCTGGCACGGGAGTCGTACCTGAATTCGGGACGCGACCTGAGTACGTTCCCCTTTCAGGATAACGACATGAACCGGTACAGCACCACCGATACCGACTGGTCGAAGGTGTTCTACGATACCGGAACCCAGACCAACGCCTTCCTCTCCTTGTCGGGAGGCAGGGACGACCTGAAGTACTATATCTCGGGAGGGTATTACAATGGCCGGTCGACCGTCATCGGCAACAACCAGGAGCGTTACTCGTTGAGAGGTAACCTGGAAATGAAGATGACGCCCAAGCTGGACTTCTCTCTCATCTACGCGGCATCCTACAACATCAACAATGTGTTTGTGCCGGGGAACGACTACTACGAATATTTGCCCATCTACTCGCCGCGAAACGAAGACGGTAGCTTTCGGCTCTACAACAAAACACTGGCCGGGCTCGATGCTTCCGGCAACCCGGTATGGCAGACGTCGCGCTTTTTAAACTCCGTGCCGGAGAGGGAAGAGAACGACAACAAGCAGAAAGCCGCGGTGACCAACGTGAACGCGATCCTGAAATATGACATCCTGAAGGGGTTGTCTTCTACCACTCAGTTCGGTATCGATTATCAGGGACTGAACGAGGATCTCTACAGTGCAAGGACCAACTGGTCGGGGATGTCGACCACCGGCGAAGGGATCGGCTACTCCTACCGCAACAACGCCACCTTCCTTACATGGACAGCCATAGAGCGGCTGAACTACAGCCGATCGTTCGGCCAGCACCATGTGAATGGGCTGCTCGGGTTCGAGGCAAGCTCGAAGGACGTGCGGACCATGGGAGCAAGGGGATCGGGCTTTATCAACGACCGGATCAAGGAGGTCTCCTACGCGGTGGACAGGAATGGCAGCAGCGGACGGAGTGTCTCCAGGTCGCTCTCCTACTTCCTGCAGGGCAATTACGATTTCAACCGGCGCTATTATGTTACCGTGAACGCGCGCAGGGATGGCAACTCGGGCTTTGGCTCGGACTCGCAGTGGGGCAACTTTGCTTCTGCCGGGGCATCGTGGAACATCCACAACGAGGAGTTCTTCGATGCGGACAAGATCAACGTGCTGAAACTGAAACTCTCCTACGGGTCGAACGGCAACTCGCGAATAGGGTCGCAGGAAGCCCTGGGATTGTACTCATACGGCGAAAGCCACAACTATATGGGCGAGCTGGGCGGATCGATGTCGGGCAGCCCCAACAAGAAGCTGAGCTGGGAAACAGCCTATATCACCAACCTCGGGCTGCGCATAAAGATGTTCGACCGTGCGGACCTGGAGATTGAGGCTTACAACAAGAGGACGGTGAACCTGCTGAGCAACCTCGATGTGTCGAGGACGACCGGCGACACCAGAAGCTACCGCAACTCGGGCGAGATTGTGAACCGCGGCATCGAGGCCACGCTGAACGTGGAACTGCTCAACAGCAAGGACATGAACTGGTGGGTGGAGCTGAATGCGGCCCACAACCGGAACAAACTGATCGAACTCTACAACGGCCTGGAGAAGGTGATGGGCAATTACATCTGGAGAGAGGGGCACGACCTGAATACCTATTACATTATCCGCTGGGCAGGGGTGGACCCCCGCGACGGGGCGCCGCTCTGGTACGACAGCGAAGGAAACCTGACCAGGACCTACAACGACCAGAACAGGGTGCCCTGGAAAACTTCCTCGCCCGACCTTACCGGAGGAATTACCTCCCAGCTGACCTACAAGGGCTTCTCGGTCAGGGCGCTCTTCTCCTATGTGCTGGGAGGATACGGCTTCAGCACCTTCGGGAGGAACGTGATGTCGGACGGACTGAACATCATGTCGGAAAACCAGTCGGTGAACCAGCTGGACCGCTGGCAGAAGCCGGGCGACGTGGCGCTTTCCCCAAAACCGATCTGGGGTACCTCCACACGGTCGGTCATGAGCTCTACACGCCACATCTACAAGACGACCCACGTGAAATTCAAAAATATTGCATTGAGCTACGCCCTGCCGGAGCGTTTTCTGAAGCAGGTGGGCGTGTCGGGCGGAAAGATTCATCTGATCGGGGATAACCTGCTTATCTGGACTCCCTACGACAAGAAAGAGAGAAACAGCTACAAGCAATCCATGAGCGGCTACCCGGTGGAAACAAGCTTCTCACTGGGAATCGATCTGAGTTTTTAATGATAGCGCACAAAAAAATAAACGTATGAAGTCAATATCGAAAATAGGAATCATGGGCTCCCTCCTGCTGTTTGTTGCATCGTGCGACTTCCTGGAGGTGGAGACGGTGGGCAGGACAACGATGCCCAACTTTTTCTCCGACGTGCCGGGATTGAAGGCGGGTTTGTCGGGAAGCTACAGCAAGATGTACAGCTATTACTCTTCCGAATTCTACAAATATCCCGAGGTGGCCGGCAACATGGTGGACCTGAATGTGGTGAGCGCCGACGTGGAGATGATCGATCAGTATAATTTCACCTCCGACCCGCAACAGGAGGTGGGTGCCGTGGGATATATCTGGAGAAAGATCCTGGAGGCACTGGCAAACGTGAACAACGTGCTGGAGTATGCGCCGCCGTTGAAGGATGCCTATCCGAACCAGAAGGCGGAGATTGAACGGGTGCAGGCCCAGGCGCTGTTTCTGAGGGCGCTTTGTCATTTCGACCTGTACAGGACCTATGCCCAGCCTTACAACTATACGGCCGATGCGTCGCACCCGGGGGTACCGGTTCTGCTGGTGACGCCGGGGCCGGACGATCTGCCTTCCCGCGCGACGGCGAAGCAGGTGTTCGACCAGATCATCAAAGACCTGCAGGAGGCGGAGGGGCTCTTTGGCGACCGGCCCATGCAGGATGCCTACCACGTGTCGAAAGAAGCCGTGTGGGCCCTGCTTGGCAGGGTGTACCTCTACAAGGGGGACTGGGACAACGCCATCCTCTATGCCACAAAGGCCATGGAGGCGGTGCCGCTGGCCCGGGGAGACGACTACCTGGCCATGTATCATGGACTGACTGCCGGCAAGGAGGCGATCTTCCGCCTGAACGGGACGCTGAAAAGCAAGTCGCTGGGCATCTTCTTCTCTTCCGGGAAGCCGATGGTCCATGCTGCCGACACGTTGATGAGTCTCTATACGGACCCCGAAGATATCCGGTTGCAACTGTTCGCGACCGACGATAACAACGAGCAGAAGATCACCACGAAGTACCGGATAAAAACGGACTATACGCCGGAGCAGGAGCGATACGATCCCTTTATTCTCCGGGTGTCGGAGATGTACCTGAACAGGGCGGAAGCCTATCTGAAAAAAGGAGATGCGCCCAGGGCGGCAGGCGACCTGAAAGCACTTCTGGCCAGGGCCCTGGGTAAAGATGTGTCGGAGGTGCGGATCGACTACGCGAACAACGGGGAGTTGCTGCATCTGATTAAAAGGGAGAGGGCCAAGGAGCTCTGCTTTGAGGGGCACAACTTCTTCGATATTGTGAGAATGAACGATCATCTGGTGAGGGGTGAAGGTACCGGTTCCAACGTGGCGTTCCTTCCGTATCCGAACGACCTGTTTGTGCTGCCCATTCCCCAGTCGGAGCTGAATGCGAACACGAACATGCAGGGAAATCCCACGGTAAACAATTAATTGAACACGACAATGAGACTGATAAAAAAATATTTTCCTATCCTGGTTTTCACAGCCCTGTTGTGCACCTCGTGCGGGCTGAATGAGAACCCTCCCTACGACCTGAAGTTTTTTCACATCATGGTGAACGAAGCATCCTCGGTGACGGTTTCCGCAAAAGCCAACATGGTGGGAACCTACAATGTGTATATGAGCACTCCGGCCACGAACGAAACGGTGACGGTGACCTATGAGGTGATTGTGGGTGATGGGCTGAAGGAGGGAGTGGACTACCGGCTGCTGAACAAGGAAAACAGCCTGACCTTCCTTCCGGGAATATACGACATGCCCATCCGCATCCAGTGGATGCCCAACCCGGTGGATCCGGCAAAAGACAATACGATTAAAATCAGACTGATCAGCAACGACAAGGGGTACTCCATAGGATTGCCCGGGCCGGCGCAGAATCAGTCGATACTTACCATAACCAAGATATAATGTTTTTGACAAAAAAATTGCCTCTGCTGCTGTCGCTGCTGCTGTTTGTATTTACTGCCTCCGCAAAGGAGATTCCCCAGCATCCACAACTGGTGAAAGGCACCCTGAAGAACGGACTTACCTACTATATTTATCCCAACGACTACCCGAAAGGGGAGGCCGTGTACAGGCTCTTTATCAAATCGGGCTCGGTGAACGAAACCGACGAGCAGAGGGGACTAGCCCATTTCCTGGAGCACATGGCCTTTAACGGGACGACACACTTTCCCGGAAACGGGCTGGTGAGCTTTCTGGAGTCGAAAGGGGCCAAATTCGGGAGAGACCTGAATGCGCATACCTCCTACAACGAAACGGTATACAAGCTGAAGCTTCCCACCACCGGAGGGATGGTGGATACCACGCTGACCATTCTGGCGGACTGGCTGGACGGGCTCCTGCTGGAAGAGGAGGAGGTGGATGCGGAGAGAGGGGTGATCTTGTCGGAATGGCTCTCGAAGCAAAAGCCGGAAGCCGAAGTGAGCGATGTGCTGCTGAGTGAGCTGATGAACAACTCGATCTACGACAGAAGGAAAGTGATCGGCGACACGGCCGTGATCCGCAACTTCCAGTATGCGACGCTGCGCAATTATTACGAGCGGTGGTACCATCCCTCGCTGGCCGCCGTGGCCATCGTGGGCGATGTGGATCCGGCAAAGGCGGAGAAGATGATCCGCAGCAAGTTCTCGGGCATGAAGAGCCGACGGAAAGAGCGTCCGGTGCACCATACCATCCCCGACTACGAGGAGGCAGCCGCAAGGGTGGTGATCAACAAGAACCTGAAGAAAGCCGAGCTGACGATGATTCAGCTTGTGCCGCACTCGGAGCCGGTGAGGAAGGAAAGCGACTATTATCCCTACCTGCAGCGCACCATCCTGAACAGGCTGTTTCGAAACCGGCTGAACGCACTGTCGTTTACCAACAACGGATATGTAAACGGGAGCCTGGGGGTGTCGGACTTCCTGAATACGAAGGGCATCCTGATGGCGTCGGTGGAGCTGAAGCCCGACGCGATTGAGGAGGGTGTCGCACTCTTTACCTCGCAGCTCTCGCAAATATACCAATACGGCTTTCTTCCCGCCGAGATTGAGAAGGTGAAAAAATCCATTATCAGATCGAAGGAGAGAGCAGCCACGTCGGCCCAGCCGGTCGCCTCCGCCACGTTGATGGAGGAGCTGTATGCCGATTTTTACAAGGACTATGCCATCACCACCCCGGAGGTGGAGTACCGGCTGACGAAGGAGCATATCGACCGCATCGATTCGCTCTCCCTTGTCCGCATGCTACACGGGCTGGCTGACCCCGGCCGTACACACTATATCTTCTCCTCCTTTGAGGGGAACAGCCTGGCCGACTCCGTGCGGCTGCTCCGGTTTGTGGATTCCATCCACCAGAGACCAATCGGCCCCTACCGCCTGGAAATTGACCCGCCTTCACAGTTGCTGGAGACGGAACCGGAACCGGGGCGCATACTCGGCGAAAAGAAGATACCGGCCATTGACGGGACCGAGTTGTACCTGTCGAACGGGGTGAGGGTAATCTACAAGGAGGCGGTCTCCGGGAAGGAACGGGTAAGCATGTCGGCCTACAAGAAGGGCGGCCTCTATGCGCTGGACTCCACGGAGTACGTGAGCGGGGTGTTTGCTCCCAGCGTGGTTTCCCTGAGCGGGGCAGGCGATTTTTCGAGAGACGAGCTCTCTTACTACCTTGCCGGCAACTCCTCGTCGGTGCGGATGCTGATAGAGAGCACAAGGGCCGGCATGGTGGCAGGAGCTTCGGCCGAAGATGTGGAGACCATGTTCCAGCTGCTTTATCTGAAATGGACACAGCCCAAGGCGGACTCTTCGGTATTCGAGCTGACGAAGAAAAGAGCCATCGAGAACTACCGGAACAAGAACATTACCGACCAGACCATTTTTTACCAGGACCTGAACGACCTGATGAAGGGGGTGGACTACGTGACCCGGGAGATGACCGACTCGGTGATGGAGGCCCAGCTGCAGTTCGACCGCATGGTGCCCTTATTCCATCAAGCCTTTGGAGATGCCAACGGGTTCACCTTTGTGATTGTTTCGGACATGGGACTCGACAGGCTGATTCCCTACATAGAGAGATACATTGCCTCTCTGCCTGCCTCGGAGGGGAACGGCGAAACGCCGTACCGCTACGACGGTGGAAAAATAAGAACCACCGCCGCGCAGCTGACGCGTGCCGCCGGCGATTCGGAGCGGGGCGTTGTCTCGCTGATCTTTCAGTATGACGACATCCCGGACGATACGCAGCGCTTTGGCCTGCAAGGCGACCTGATGAGCGGCGTGCTGCGGACGAAGCTGCTCGCGGAGCTTCGCGAGAAGATGGGCATGGTGTATAGCGTGAGCGTGAGCGCCGGCTCGCGGAAATATCCTGCCGAACTGGCACGGAACACAATCTCCTTTGCCACGAATCCCGACAACTGCCGGTTGCTGATTGACCAGGTCAGAACCATCCTGAACGGGATGGCTGCAAACCCGCAGAGCTTTGTCCCGGAACTGGAAAATGTGAAGCTGAGCCTGATCAACGACATGGCGGTGAACGTGCAGCGGGATACCTATTGGAGCTCCTTTATCCGGAACAGCGCGTTTAACGAAGAAGAGAAGTGGGATTATGTTTCCACCTTCCCGGACCTTGTACGCAGCATTACCCCAGAGGAGCTGGCCGCCTACCTGAAGGAGTACTACAGCGAAAACAGCATGATTGAAGCGGTGTTGCTTCCTAAAACAAAAACAGACTAATCACTAATCAATAAACAGATGTAATTATGAAATTGAAAAGTTTATTTCTATCTGCCGGTATCTTACTGGCCGGCCTGCTGGCCTCCTGCTCGAAGGACGAACCGGAGGTAATTGTCTACGAGGCCAAAATGACCTCTTTCGGGTTCTATGTGGAAGACAACGAGGGGTTGATTGTGCAGGATTATGAAATCTCGCCGGTGACGCAGACGAACATCACCGTGTTGCTCCCCGAGGAGGTAGATAAAAGCAAGCTGGTGGCACGCTTCACCGTCACAGAGAACGACGAGGTGAAAGTGGGCAACGTGGCGCAGCAGAGCGGAGTCACCGTGAACGACTTTACCGTGCCGGTGGATTATTTTGTGTCGGAAGGCACGACCAACGTGAAGTATACCGTGACCATCGGCAAAGCTCCCGCCTACGTGTGGACGGCGCTGCCCCCGGTAACCGGCGACTCGGCTGTTTCGTTGGTCATGAAAGTAAGCCCTGCAGGCACCCCCTACATTGCCTACAAGATGGACAGGGAATTATCGGACGACGAGGCACTGGGGGTACTGGTGCTGAAAGATGGGGCATGGTCTTCGCTGGGCAAGGTGTCGGAAGGACGCGTGGGCTCCTATATGGACATCGCGTTCAACGCCGGGAATCAGCCAGTGGTTTCGTATGTCGACTATACGAATAAAATCTCCCAGCAGGCATCGGTGAAGGCACTCAGCGGCACCAAATGGAACTTCGTGGGCGATACCGCGGCTACTACCAACAAGGTTAGCTACAATACTCTCAACTATGTGGGAGACAAGCTGATGTTGATGGCCACCTACGATGCTCGCGACAATGTGCTTGCGAGAAGGGAACTGAGCGTAAATACATACGGGAACGGTGCCTGGACTTACAATGCAACACTCCCTGGAAGGGCGTCGGACCTGGTGGCATACCTGCAGGTGTCGGAAACAATGGGTGATGTTCTCTACCTGGGTGTCTACAATGCCGTCTCGCCCAACAGCATCTCGGTGTATAAATATGCCAACAACAACTGGACGACGCTTCTTGACAAGTGGAGCGACGAGAAAGCGACGGCTATCAGCCTGAGAGATTTCGACATCGCCGTGAATCAGCAGGGTGACGTGTACGTGGCCTTTTCCGACAACAGCAACGACGGGGCGGAAAAAAGCAGGGTGATTAAAGTGGATGCGGAGACAAAACAGGTGACGCCGGTAGGCAACCCGATCACCGCCGCCACGGGATCGTCGCTCAAATTTGACCTGGCCCTTTCCCCGCTGGGCGTACCGTACCTCTTCTATCGGAACGAAACCAATTTCCCCACGGTGGTCTCCCTCGATAAGGATACGCAGGACTGGACAGCGCCCCTCGTATTGGAAGCGAACGAAGCGGATGATCTATATCTGGGCTTTGCTCCCGACGGAAAGGCCTACCTGGCTTATACCAAGAGCCGCAGGATCTTTAGCTATAAATACGATGCCCCGGGACAATAAGGGAATCGGATTATAGGGGTTGAGGAGTATGAAAGGGTTTGACTGTCTGTAACGGGTTAAACCCTTTCCTCATTTTTATTCTTTTCAAAAAAACAGAGATACCTTATGATGAAATATTATTACCTGCCGTGTATCTTCCTTATCTTGTGTAGCTTGCATATAGGCAGCCTGGGAGCACAGGAGAGCTTCCGGTTTGTGTTTATGTCGGATGTGCATTATCACGATAAAAACGATGCACCCCGGGCCATGGATGCGGCCATCGACACCATCAACAAGCTGAACCCGGACTTTATCCTGGTGGGCGGAGATATTGTGTATGATGCCCTGAGACGGACGCAGGGCGACGCGGAGGAGCAGGCATTGCTGTTCCTGGAGAAGGCGGCAAAGCTGGAGGCGCCGCTGTACTATGCCATCGGCAACCACGATCACTTTGCGGTGTATGACCGAAAAACGGGGGTGGACCACCCTCTCTTCGGCAAGCAGTTTTACGAGAAATATTTCGGTCCCCGGTACTATTCGTTCGACCATAAGGGATGGCATTTTATTGCCCTGGACGACATGGTGCTGACCGAAGAACGAAGTTATGAGGGAAGGGTGGACTCGCTCCAACTGGAGTGGCTCAGGAAAGATCTGGAGCAGGTGGCCGACACGACGCCGGTGACCGTGATGGTGCACGTGCCGCTGATTACTACTCTTTCCCAGTGGTACGGCGGCGGCACAAAGGCCAACAGCAACAAGCTGGCCATCGAAAACAGCGGGGAGGTTGTCGAGCTGTTCAAGGACAAAAATCTCCGGCTCATCCTACAGGGACATATTCACTACTACGAGGTGCTGCATATCCTGAACAAGACGACGGTGATCTCGGCTCCCTCCTTTTCCGGCAAGTGGTGGATGGGGGAAATGAACGAAATGGAGAAGAGTTTTGTGGTGATCGACGTAAACGAAGATAATAGCGTTGACTACCGGCATGTTGAGTATGACCCGGCACCGGCAGAGGGGGCTAAACTTTGAACAACCGGGCTGTAATTTTTTTCGGCTGAATGAATTTATAGTTTATCTTTGCAACGATAACTGTCATAAAACAGCACGATGAAAAAAATAGCACTGATTACCGGAATTACGGGGCAGGACGGCTCATACCTGGCGGAGTTTCTGCTGGAAAAGGGGTATGAGGTACACGGACTGATGCGCCGCTCCAGTTCATTCAACACTGGACGTATTGAACATCTTTACCTCGACGAGTGGGTGCGCGACATGCACCAGAAGCGACTGATCAATCTGCATTACGCGGATATGACGGACTCGAGCTCGCTGATACGGGTGATCCAGACGATTCAGCCGGACGAGATATACAACCTGGCGGCACAGAGCCACGTGAAGGTGAGCTTCGACGTGCCGGAGTACACGGCGGAGACCGATGCGGTGGGAACACTGCGGCTGCTGGAGGCGGTGCGCATTCTCGGGCTGGAGAAGAAGACGCGGATATACCAGGCATCGACTTCGGAGCTGTTCGGCCTGGTGCAGGAGGTGCCGCAGAAGGAGACCACTCCTTTCTACCCGCGCAGCCCCTACGGCGTGGCCAAGCTCTATGGCTTCTGGATCACAAAGAACTACCGGGAATCGTATGGCATGTTCGCCGTGAATGGCATCCTCTTCAACCACGAGAGCGAACGGAGGGGGGAGACCTTCGTGACGCGGAAGATCACCATCGCGGCAGCAAGGATAGCACAGGGGCTGCAGGACAAGCTCTACCTGGGGAACCTGGACGCGAAACG
>ENA-UOOE01003111-UOOE01003111.1-fermentation-metagenome-genome-assembly--contig:-NODE-3111-length-10909-cov-21.115073_pt1 | contig 10909 bp, 10 predicted proteins | sample MGYA00245776_ERZ724021 | MGnify/ENA primary metagenome ERZ724021 (study PRJEB28704, sample SAMN03018321) | fermentation metagenome | biome: anthropogenic terrestrial biome; feature: soil...
TATTTTGCGTCAAGTTCGCTGAATGTATTTACAAATATTTCAAAAAGTTTGAAATTCATAGAAATAAGCGTAGAAAAGGATTTCTCGAGCAGCATGGGATAAAGGCACGCGGTGGATATACCCGAACGCATAAAAACACCCCTTTTTTACAATTATAATACCGTGCGGCATGAATGTCCATATAAACGCCGGGTTTTGAAAATCCGCAGCCGCAAGCCTTAAGACGATGAAAGGAACGGATATATGCGTAGTGACAGCGGACGTCTTACAATAGTAAGCGAGCTTTATAAAATAGCAAGGATGGGCATGGAAGCTTCAGAAATAATTATCCCTGACATAAAGCATGAACAGCTTAAACAGCAGATAACCGAGCAGGAGGCAAACTACCGCAGCATAGCCGAGCAGGCAAGGAATATCATCATAAAGTCCGGCGAGCGGCCGGAAGACAAAAACGGCTTTTCAAAGCAAATGCTGCGCGCTTACGTGCGCACGGCCAAGCTTTTCAACAAAAAGCCGCAGCATATAGCCGAAATGATGATAAACGGTACGCTTATGGGCATAATCGACATGACAAAAATGATTAACGGCTTTCCGGATGAAGATATAGAAAACAGGAAACTTGCGGAAAGCTACATTTGTACGGAAGAAAAAAATATAGATAATCTGAAGGCTTACTTATAGCCCTTTTTGTGGAAACGGCAGGCTTGATTTAACGGTGGTTTTTCGGTATAATAGCTAAAGCCGCCGCCCCGCGGCTTCTTGTGCATACAAACTGCGGGGCATGGCTTTATAATAAATTCGAGGGGAAAAAATGAGCCTTTTAAGCGTAAACAATTTACATAAAGCATTTGGTTCGGAAGAAATTTTTTCGGACGTTTCATTTGAAGTACAGAACAGCGACCATATAGGGCTGGTAGGAAGAAACGGCTGCGGTAAGACCACGCTTTTTAATATACTTACCTGTGAAACCGATGCAGACGGCGGAGCCGTAAGCAAATCCGGCAAAACAAGCATAGGGTATATGCGGCAGCACGTATGCCGTAACCTGCAGAGGAGCGCGTTTGACGAAGTGCTTTCTGTTTTTTCACCGCTTATAAAGCTTGAAACCGAGCTTAAGGAGCTTACGCTGAAAATACAGGGAAACCCTGAGAACATAGATGACGTTGTCGCAAGGCAGACGGCCGTCAATGAGCGCTACATCTCAGACGGAGGGCTTACCTTCCGCGCGCGCACTGATTCGGCGCTTTCAGGGCTCGGCTTTGACACAAGCGTGAAGCATATGCCCGTCGCTAACCTGAGCGGCGGGCAAAGGGCAAAGTTGCAGCTCGCAAAGCTGCTGCTTTGCGGTGCAAACCTGCTGCTGCTTGATGAGCCTACAAACCATTTGGACATGCCGTCGGTTGAGTGGCTCGAGGACTTTTTATGCTCATTTAAGAATGCTTTCATAGTTATCTCCCATGACCGTTACTTTCTCGATAAAGTAACAAGCCGCACATTTGAACTTAAAAACCAACATTTGACTGCATATAACGGCAATTATTCTTCATACATACGGCAAATGGAAGAAAACGAAAAAGCGGCGGCCGGAAAATACGAAAACACCAAAAAAGAAATAAAACGTATAGAAGGCATAATAGAACAGCAGCGCCGCTGGAACCGTGAGAGAAATATAAAAACGGCCGAAAGTAAGATGAAAGCCGTAAACAGGCTGGAAAAGTCACTTGAAAAGCCCGAAAGTGAAGCTCCTGCTTTGAATTTTTCTTTCAGCGGCAACGGGCGTTCCGGAAATAACGTGCTGTCTGTCGACGGAGTTTCGCTGGCTTTCGGCGGGAAAACAATTTTTGAAAATGCTTCAATGGATATAAAACGCGGCGAGCGGGTTTTCTTAATCGGCGCTAACGGATGCGGTAAAAGCTCGCTTTTAAAAACCATAACAGGCGTTAACAAGCCCGCGAAAGGTTCATGCAGGTTAGGCGTCGGGGTAGACATCGGGTATTACGACCAGCTGCAGGAAGGCTTAAACCCTGAAAAAACAGTTATTGACGAGATATGGGACTTTTACCCTTATATGTCCCAAACTGAAATAAGGAATGCCCTCGCCGAATTTTTATTCAGGGGCGACGATGTTTTTAAGCAGGTTTCCTCTTTAAGCGGAGGCGAAAAGGCGCGGGTGCTGCTTTTGCGGCTAATGCTTTCGAAAAGTAATTTTCTGCTCCTTGACGAACCTACAAACCACCTCGACATACCTTCGTGCGGCGCCCTTGAAAACGCGCTCGCAAACTACGGAGGTACGCTGCTCATAGTTTCGCACGACCGCTACCTTATAAACAAGTTGGCGGAAAGGATATATGTCCTCGGCCGGGACGGCACCGCGGCTTATGACGGGAATTATGACGATTATACGGCGGCGAGGCAGAAGCAGCGCGAAAACCGCGGCGTGCAGGCCGACGGTAAAAAAAAGCCGCTTTCCGTAAAGGGAAGCGAATATAAAGAACAGAAAATGCGCGAGTCAGCCATGCGCAAAGAGAAGTCGCAGATAAAAAGCCTCGAAGCAAAGATGGAAAAAATAGACTGCGAAATAAAAAAACTTGAGAGGGAACTTGCAGACCCCGAAAACGCAAGCGACTACCAAAAGGCTATGGATATAGCGGACAAAATCCAAAAACTCAAAGAGGAAGACCGGTCAATGTTTGCGCGGTGGAGCTTTTTAGAGGAAAAGCAGGAAAAATAAAAAACGCCGGTTAAAATAACCGGCGCCGTTTTTCTTAAGCTTCAACAGCAACTTTGTCGTATTTAAAGGCTTCAAGGCTTTCAATAAAATCATTTACTTCGGCACTGCCGTCATCTTCAACTTCAAGCGTCAGCGGCTTTGACAAGTCCAGACTGAAAATACCCATGATGGATTTTGCGTCTATCATATATTTGTCCGTCACAAGGTTAACCGGAAAATCGTATTTACTTGATAAAGTAACAAATTTTTTAACCGATTCAATGCTCGATAAAAAGATTGATGTTTTATACATTGCAATAACCTCCGTGTTCCAAATTTCAATCGATAGTTACAAATATAGTCCTTTTTTGTTTTTAGGTCAATATTAAAATTAGCTATACATTTTCAATATTTAAAAGGTAAAATATCTATTTTTATGGAAGGTCAACAAATGAAAGTAAAAATAATTACCCTTGGATGTAAAGTTAACCAATACGAGTCACAGTATATGATGAAAAGCCTTGTCTCGTCCGGGTTTTCGCTGTCTGAAGACTGCGGGCAGAGTGACGTCGTTATAGTAAACTCATGCACGGTAACAGCAACAAGCGACAAAAAAGTCAGGCAGACGGTGCATAAGGCACGCCGTGAAAACCCGCTTGCCGTAATAGTGCTGACAGGCTGTATGCCCCAGGCTTTCCCAAAAGCCGCTGAAAATATCGTCGAAGCGGACATAGTTTTGGGCAACTCAAACCGTGCGTTCCTCATTCCCCGTATAAGGCAGTTCCTTTCATCGCGGCAGCGTATCATAGACATTGAGCCGCACGGCGATTTGTTTGAGCCGATGGACGTCATCGATTTTCATGGAAAGACACGCGCTTCGGTAAAAATCGAGGACGGTTGCAACCAGTTCTGCTCGTACTGCATTATTCCGTATGCACGCGGAAGGGTGCGCTCAAAACCGCTTGACGACTTAAAAAGCGAACTGCGCGGCATCTCTGGAAAAGGGTATAAGGAGGTTGTGCTGACAGGCATAAACTTGTCCGCTTACGGGCAGGAAAACGGCCTTTCACTCTGTGATGCCGTTGAAGCTGCGTGCGGGTATGACAGCATAAAACGCGTGCGCCTCGGCTCGCTTGAGCCTGAAAGGCTCAGTGCGGAGGTCATAGCAAGGCTCGGGCGGCAGCGCAAACTCTGCCCGCAGTTCCACCTTTCGCTCCAAAGCGGCTGTGATGAAACCCTAAAACGTATGAACCGCAAATACGACACGGAAGTTTACGAACAAATAGTCTGTGACATAAGAAAAACATTCGGCAACGCCGCCATAACAACTGATATAATGGTAGGCTTTCCGGGCGAAACGGATGCGGAATTTGAAAAGTCGCTCAATTTCGCAAAAAAAATAGGTTTCGCGAAAATACACGTTTTCGCTTATTCACGCCGTCCCGGAACGGCTGCGGACAGGTTCGACGGACAAATCGGCCCGAAAGTAAAAGAGGAGCGCAGCCATGAGATGATTGCGGCAGCGCAGACACTAAAGGAAAACTTTTTCAAACATCAGATGGGCCTAAGGGAACCGGTACTGTTTGAGCGCGCGTGCGCAGAAGGCGTGTACGAAGGGTACACTGAAAACTATACCCCCGTACATGCTGAAAGCGCGGCTGATATATCAGGAGAAATAATAGACGCTGTTATTTCAGGAGTTTGCGGGGACTACTGTACTGGGACGTTATGCTTATGAGCCAAGCGCCGCTAACATATTCGCGACTTCGGTTTTTGTCTGCTCCCTGTCAAGGTAGTCGCATGAGTAAAACATAAAACCGTCGCACGGCACATTACGCCCGTACTTTACTTCACCCGCTAGTATTGCGTCCGACTTTTTCCATGTCCCGTTGTCGGCGTCGGAGTTAGCTTTATAGAGCGCAAGCCCGAAGTAAAGTTTTATATCCTTGCCTGAGGCCATGTCCTTCCACGTTTGCGCGGCTGTGCCGAACGGCAGCACGGAATTTTCAAAATTGACATATAACTGTGGGCATATGTAGTCTATATATCCTTTCGACGAACACCATGAGTACACGTCGGCGCCCATATTAAGGTCGTTCTGCACGTTGGCCTGCGGCGCTATGCCGAAAACGACGCTTGGCTTTACAGCCTTTATCTTGCGGTAGCACAGTGATACGAGCGCGTTTATGTTGCCGCGACGCCACTCGGCAAGGCTGAGCGGAGTGCCGGACTTTTTTGCTGAAACGCTGTACGCGTCGTATTCCTTTTGGTCAAACGAAGCATCCTGCGACGGATAAAAATAGTCGTCGAACTGTATGCCGTCCACATCGTAATTTTTTGCTATCTCCCCTACCCCTTCGGCAATAAATCCGCGTACACCCTCATATGCCGGGTTGTAGTACTTACCGCCGCCGAAGTCTACGGTCCAGCCTGATTTAGAAGTATCCTTTTTCCATATATTATACGGGTTCCCGTCCGAAAGCGCAGGAGTAGCCGCCGAAGTCTGTATGCGCAGAGGGTTTACCCATGCGTGTATTTTCAGCCCCGCGGCGTGCGCCTGTGCTGTCATATCGGCAAGGGGGTCATACCCTGGGTCGGTCCCCTGGGTTCCGCTCAGTATGTGGCTCCATGGGAAATTAGCGGACTTATAAAGGGCATCCCCAAAAGGACGCACTTGTACTATGAGCGTGTTCATTCCGCAGCTTTTGGCGTTTTGTATTATAGCACCGAATTTGTTTTTAAACGCCCTCTCGCTTTTGTCCGCTTCCCTGCTGATGTCAAGGCTCAGGTACGGCACCCATACCGCACGCATTTCGTCTGAAGATGATGTAACTGACGCGGTGCTTTCCGAGTTTAAAACAGCACTTGAATTTTTTTTGCCCGAAGATGCGCTTGCCGCGCCGGCACCCGAGAGCATCCCGCCTGACGACAACGTACCGGATGCGGCGCCTGCCGGACTTAAAACAGCGCTTGAATTTTTTTTGTATGAAGATGCGCTTTCCGTGCTGACATCCGATGACGCCGGCAGTCCATCTTTTACAGAGGCTTTTTCCGAAGTACCGCGCGCGCGGCTGATATTTACGGCCATAGTTACCGCCACAACCGATGCAAGCGCGCACAGGCAGACAAGTACGCTGTGCTTTCCGGATATTTTTATTACCATGATTTTCCCCTTCCATGCAAATAAAACGGCCTTCAGCTGTTAATTTTAACCTCGCATCGCGTATTATGATTATAATATTATAATAATAATCTTGATTTTCTGATTATTCAAATTAATTTTATTACAGTTTAAAAGCAAATATAAAGCGGCACGGTGCTTAAAAAACATAAAAAGCTTTGAATGCCGCTTCCGCGCGCAGCGCACGGATATAAAACTTAAGGGGTGGTTTTGTTGTTTTTTTTCATAGGCGTTACAAACGGCACGTCAGACCTTGGCAGCAGGAAGTGCGGCTACCTGCCGTGCTGCGGCATATACGGAGCCAGCGTTGAGGTAACGTGCGTTTACAGCAGGCTCATACTTTTCTTTATTCCGCTTTTCCGGTTCGGCAAACGCTACTTCGCTGCCTGCCGCGGCTGCGGCGCCGTATACGAGATAAGCGGCGATGAGGGCCGGCGTATAGAGCATGACTTAGGTGCCGAAATCGATCCCGCCAAAATGGCGCGAACGCATATGTCCGCGCATAAATTCTGCCCCCAATGCGGCGCCGAAGTAAATCCGGAATGCAGGTACTGCCCTAACTGCGGTGCAAGGCTGTGACGATGCGGCAGGCTGTCCCTTAAAGTATATATATTTTGCCGGCGGTACGATTATTAATGAATTTTTATGCTTTGAAAGAACCGCCGGTCAGCTGGCCGTTATGTCAATATGTTTAAAAAAAATCCGTTTATAAGCATTAAAATATTAATGATTAACCTATAATTCTATTTCTTTTTATGTTATCATGTATAAATAAAATCATAATATAGTAATTTGAACCAATTACTTCAATGCGGAAGCGGCATTGCCGGTCAGGGAGGGCAAAATGAAATTCAGATATATTAGCGACAGCCATATGCATACGGACTGTTCACGTGACGGCGCAAACTCTGCGATGATGATGTGCGAAAGCGCCGCTAAACTTGGGCTGCACTCCGTAACCATAACGGATCACTGCGAATGCAACGCGTATGTTTCCGAAGGTTACGACAAATCCATACGCCAGTCGTACTTTGAAACACGAAAAGCGGCGGCGGCGTTTAACGGCAGGCTCGCTGTGTACTCAGGCGCTGAAATAGGACAGCCCGCGCAGGACTTTTCCGCTGCGGAAGATGCTCTGGGCTCGTGCGGGTTCGACTTTGTTCTCGCTTCCGTACATAATGTAAAAGGTAAAGAGGACTTTTTCAGTCTCGACTATTCAAAAGAAAGTATCGGCGATTTACTTAACAGGTACTTTGATGAAATAATGGAAATCATAGAATGGGGCAAATTTGATTCGCTTGCCCACCTTACATATCCGTGGAGATATATAACGGGAGAGCACAACATACGGATAAATATGGACGACTGGCTCGGCCGGATAGACTGCGTGCTGAACGCGCTTGTAAAGAAAGACAAGGCCCTTGAGTTAAACACGTCTGGCTACAGGCAGAAGCTCGGCGATGCCATGCCAAACATGGCTGTCATACAAAGGTACTTCGACCTTGGCGGCAAATTAATAACCGTAGGTTCCGATGCCCACAGGTGGGCCGACGTGGGGGCCGGTGTCGAAAAGGGACTTGAAATGCTTAAAAGCGTGGGGTTCCACCATTTTACGGTTTATGAAAACCATGAACCTGAATTTCTCCCGATTTCATAATGAAATTTTTCACTGCGCCGGGCATATGATGTAACGAATTCCATGTAAGCATATATAATCGGGCATCAGTGGTATAATATTTATTTAATAATAACCATTTAATACACAAATTAAAATACATATGACGGTGTCGAGGAGCGTGCACGGTAAATGGATAAATTGCTTGAATTATTAAGCGAAAACGCAAAACTTACTGCCGAACAGTTGGCCGTTATGCTTAACTTAACCACACAGCAGGTTTCAGAAAAAATAGAGCAGTATGAAAAAGACGGCATAATAATCGGCTACAAAACACTTATTAACTGGGAAAAAGTTGACAAGTCCAAAGCAATCGCACTCATAGGGCTGCGCGTTACGCCTAAGCAGGACAACGGCTTTGATGAAATAGCGGGCCGTATTATGCAGTTTGACGAGGTCGAAAGCGTTTATCTTATGTCTGGAGGTTACGACCTTACGGTCAAAGTATGCGGCAAAAGCATGCAGGATATAGCCGCATTCGTTATGAGGCGCTTGGCTCCCCTTGATTCTGTACTTTCCACTGCAACTCACTTTATACTTACGCGCTATAAAGACGGCGGCGTCATTTTGAACAAAGATAAAGAACAAGACGAGCGAAGGAGTGTGCTGTGTGACTGATTACTGTCAGAATATGAGCAAAGCCGTCGTTAGCCTGCAACCGTCGGGCATACGCCGCTTTTTTGATATTGCTAATGAAATGGATAACGTCATTTCGCTTTCCATAGGCGAGCCTGACTTTACAACGCCATGGCACGTAAGGCAGGAGGGCATAAGGACGCTTGAAGAGGGCAAGACATGGTACTCGCCAAACCGTGGGTTTATAGAGCTTAGAAATGAAATCAGCCGCTTTATGGAGCGGCATTACTCTTTATCATATAAACCTGAGTCGGAGATACTTGTCACGGTAGGCGGCAGCGAAGCCATAGACCTTACCATACGCAGCCTTATTAACCCTGGGGACGAGGTTCTGATACCTGAGCCGAGCTTCGTCTGTTACAAGCCTCTTACAATTATGGCCGGCGGTGTACCGGTCATAATAGAAACGAAAAAAGAGGACAAATTTAAACTCACCGCTGAAGAGCTGGCCGATAAAATAACCCCTAAAACAAAGCTGCTGATACTTCCGTTCCCCAATAACCCCACTGGCGCGGTTATGAGGCGAAGCGACCTGGAAGCTATTTCAAAGATAATAATTGAAAATAATATAATGGTCCTGTCCGATGAAATTTACGGCGAACTTACATACGGCGGCACAAAGCACGTTTCAGCTGCAGAAATAGACGGCATGAAGGAACGTACCGTCGTAGTGAACGGGTTCTCCAAAGCTTATGCCATGACAGGGTGGCGCCTCGGTTTTGCGGCCGGGCCAAAAGCCGTAATTAAGCAAATGACAAAGCTCCACCAGTACGGGATTATGAGCGCGCCTACAACGTCGCAGTATGCGGCTATAGAGGCGCTTAAAAACGGGGACGACGACATTTCATATATGCGTGGAGAATATGATATACGCCGCAGGTTTATAGTAAACGGCTTTAACTCCATGGGACTTAATTGTTTTGAGCCCGAAGGGGCTTTTTATGTTTTCCCCTGTATTTCCGGCACGGGGCTGTCGTCAGAACAGTTCTGCGAGCAGCTTCTGCATTCCGAAAGAGTGGCCGTTATACCCGGCGCAGCTTTCGGAGCCTGCGGCGAAGGTTTTGTGCGCGTATCATATTCTTACTCACTTAAACATATAACCGAGGCTTTGTCGCGTATAGAGCATTTTATAAAGTCTGTCTGAGGAGAAAACATGAATTAATGTCTTTGTCTATGAATGCGTATGCCAAAATAAACCTGGCATTTGATATAGCAGGCCGCCGCGATGACGGTTACCATGAACTGAGTTCTGTTATGCAGAGCATTTCACTCCATGACGAAGTGACGGTTGAAGGCTCTTCTGACAATAAAATATGCGTTTACTGTGATGAGCCGTCGCTCCCGCGTGATGAAAAAAACACCGTATATAAAGCGGCAAGTTTATTTTTCGCCTATGCAGGCGTTGAAAATGAAGGCGTTTCGCTCAGCATAAAAAAACATATACCTTTTCAGTCGGGGCTTGGCGGCGGCAGCGCGGATGCTGCGGCGGCCCTAAAATTGCTGAACCGTTTTTTCTGTGCGGGCCTTTCCATGGAGCAGCTTTGTGGCATAGCTTTAAAAGTAGGCGCCGATGTGCCGTTCTGCATAAGGTGCGGGACCGCCGCCGCCGAAGGCATAGGTGAAAAACTGACGGCCATTTCTCCCCTGCCCGACTGCCTTATACTGGTCTGCAAGCCTGGCTTTGGCATAAGCACGGGGCAGGCATACTGTGAAGCCGACAAACACGGCTTCGGCAGTAAAAAATATTCACCGGCAATGGTAAAAGCTTTAGGCTGCGGCAGCCTTGCGCAGTCAGCCGCATGCCTTGGCAACTGCTTTGAAGACATATTAGGCTTAAAAGAAATAACAGCCGTCAAATCTGCAATTCTTTCAGCCGGAGCCTTAGGTGCCTGCATGACAGGCAGCGGCAGCGCGGTTTTCGGGCTGTTTGACAGCAGCGAAAAAGCCGAAAGATGTAAAACCCGTCTTTTGACGCGGTACAAAGACGTGTTTTTATGCAAGCCTGTACGCGCTTGATTTTTAACTTATCATTGTAAGGTGATTTGAATAAAAGAACTTTTAATGCCAATAATCTCCTTTGCACAGAAAGTAAAGGAGAATTTTTTATGAAGACTTTCGAAAAAGCGCTTTGCCTTGCGCTTACACTTACTGTACTGTTTACATTCAGCGGTTTTACCGCATGCTGCGAAGACATACCGAACCATGTGCTGCGCCTACATGTTCTCGCTAACTCTGACTCGGCTTCTGACCAGTCGCTTAAGCTTAAAGTCCGCGACAGGATAATAAAAGAAAGTTCAGGCTTCTTCGACGGGGCTGAAAATAAAGACGAAGCGGAAAAAATCGTATCGGAACATATACCGGAGCTGCAAAAGGCCGCGGCAGATGAAGTTAAAAAGCAAGGCTACAGTTACCCGGTAAATGTTACCCTTACAAATATGTATTTTACAACGCGGCAGTACAGCGAGGTTACGCTGCCCGCAGGCAGGTATGACGCGCTGCGCGTTACAATAGGTTCGGGGAAAGGGCATAACTGGTGGTGCGTTATTTTCCCGCCTATGTGCCTGCCGGCAGCGGAAGAAAAAGAAGAGCTTAAAGACGTGCTAAGCAAAAACGAATTGGAAATAGCGGAAAGCAGCGGCGGCTACACGGTTAAATTCAAAACCGTTGAAGCATATGAACAGCTCAGGGAATGGCTTAAAGAGAAAGG
>ENA-UOOE01003112-UOOE01003112.1-fermentation-metagenome-genome-assembly--contig:-NODE-3112-length-10909-cov-6.539156_pt1 | contig 10909 bp, 9 predicted proteins | sample MGYA00245776_ERZ724021 | MGnify/ENA primary metagenome ERZ724021 (study PRJEB28704, sample SAMN03018321) | fermentation metagenome | biome: anthropogenic terrestrial biome; feature: soil; material...
TCTTACCATATCATCAGTTATATTTGTAACCTCTACAACTCTTAATGGAATTGGCTTTTCAGGGTTTACAAAGCAGCTGAATGTATCTATTACCTTTCCATCCTTGATTTTCATGATTCCTATTTCAGTAATTTTTTCTGTTACTGGCGAAAAACCTGTAGTTTCTAAATCCAGTACGCAATAGGTGGTATCAATGCTCTGTCCCTTAGGATTTGTTACAGATGGCTTTTTATCTGGTGCCAAATAGGCCTCCACTCCGTATATAACCTTCATGTCAGGGTTATCTCTTCCTAAGAGTTTATGTGCCTCAGGGAAAGCCTGCACCACTCCATGATCCGTTATGGCAATTGATTTCATGCCCCAGCTCATAGCTCTTTTAATCAAATCAGTGGCACTAGTCATAGCATCCATCTGACTCATTTGTGTATGCATGTGAAGCTCTACCCTCTTCACCTCTGACTTATCCTGCCTCTGAACTTTCTTCATGCCCTCTGTTTCAATTATAGTATTGGCAATAATCTCAATTTCCTGAGAAAACTTACTATAGCCTGAATTTCCAGAAAGCCTAATACCCTTAGCCTTTTTAAGTCTGGATAATACCTCACTGTCTTCACCTGGCTTGCAAAAGACCTTACAGGTCATGGAACTTGAACCATCATATAAATCAAAGGAAATTAATATTTTTCCGCTTCTTAATTCCTTTGCTTCTATGTTGGATATTTCACCCTGTATAGCTATCCTGCCCTCATCCGGTGTAATGTCAGTAATTTTTACTACAGGTTCCCTAATACTATTGCTCCTGCCTAATATCAAGAATGGATTGCTTTTTTTCCTATGGGTTTCTGCTTTTATTTCCTGCTTTTTTTCTGCAGGTTTCTTAATCAATTTAGGTACATTATTGCTTCGTGTGCTATTAATTTCCTTTTGAATAAACAGCATTTCACTTTCACGTTTATCCTCTTCAAACCTTATTAATTCCTCACTACCTAATTTATCAACAAAATTTATTTTATATTCTGTGCCATACATATTTTTTATAGCCTTATGGATTTCTTTGTCATAATCCATGGATTTTAAAAAGCCTGATGCTGGAATTTTTAAATTAAAATTTATAGTATTTTTAGCTACTTCATATTCACTATTATCTAGAAGCACTGATTTTAAGGCAGGGTGCTTATCTGTCATTAAAAATATAATATTTCGTAATTCTTCTTCTATGGGTTTTTTATCCGTTCCTTCAGCATACTTTACAGCAATTTTAGAGTCTTTCAATGAAAATCTTTCTCTTATAAATTTATTAAGGTGCTCAAACTCTCTTATTTCAATATATTTATCTGAGCTGATTTTCATTTGTAAGGTTTCAGTTTTTTTACTTAAGGCTACAGATTCTACAATGGCAGCACTTATATTACCTTCTGTTTCATAGTCACTAAAAATTTCATTTATTCTTTTCATACTACTCTTTAACCTTCTCCCCAAAATTTTTAGTATGTTACTATTATATAAGATAGTCTTATACCTTGTCATGTAGGAAAAAGATGTATATAACAATGTTTATCCGATATCCTTCTTAACGAATCCTTTAATACTCATAAATATAAAAAATTTCTTCTATTTCGCTAAGGTTATTTCCTTAGGACAATTATTATATTATATCTACATTATTAAAATTTTCTTAAAAAATAAATCTAAATTTAACAAGATTAAATTTTATAAATAATTTAAATAATGTTCACAAATCGGAAACAATTGGATATATTATATATAAGAGAAGTGTTAAACTATTTGAAGTCCAGCTAAAATGTGGATGTTTTGTAAACGTATACTTAAATAAGAATGAATAAAAAGAAAATTTTTGTTTAAGTATAAAGTTAGTATAAGGGGGGTGTATATTGATGGCAAACTTAGATTCTCTAGGACAAAAATCAATAGAAAAAGATAGTACTATAGAGCCTCCAACTAAAGAGTTAGACAAACTTGATGATATGTCTGTACCAGAAGACGCCATACCATCTGCAATATTAGTTTTGTTTGCAGTTATTCCTATGGCTATATTGCTTATATTATTTACGTTTTTTAATTAGCATCCAATACTTTCAGTTTAAATATCTGCATTGTAAATTCTTTATTTTATAAAAAAGAGCGGTTAACCGCTCTTTTAAAAATTATCTTTTATTGCACAAAATAAGCATCCTAAATAACGATATCTTAAAATTTAATATTATATTTTTACTATCCCATGGCAGTTACATTTAAGTTTAACGTACCCTTCAACCACAAGCACAGTTGGTAATTACCCTTACTTAAATTATTTTTTAATTTATTTTTAGCTAACATTTAAATGTCTAATATATATAGAAAGTTGAAATTGTATATTTGTATACCCATCAAAAGTAATCATTTCAGGATTAGGTTCGGGTATTACCTCAATTACACAATTTCTGTTTAATTTTTTATGTTCCAGTTTCATCTCTTCTATTTTATTTTTTATCTCTTCTAATTTATTTGTGCTATAAATTATAGTAGCATTAGGAAAATCATACATATTACTCACCCTTTCAAATAGTTGTTTCTATTTTCGCTAAGGTTATTTCCTTAGGACAATTATTATATTATATCTACATTATTAAAATTTCCTTAAAATACTTATTTTTTATCACCGTAATTAATTTTACAATATAAAAATAAGCACCAGTTTTAGCCAGTGCTCAACTTTTACATGATTCAAATTATCAATTCTTTAGCATATGGTAGCGTTTCAATCCATTTACAAAATTCTCGCCATTCTGGTAACCTATGGTTCCTTCTCTGGCTATATACACCCTTTAAGCATCTATAATTAGTGGTTAATCTTGCAGTAAGTTCAAATCCTGCAGGATTAGAATATAGAAGCTTTAAATAATCCTCTTTATCATGAGTTTTATTATATGTATCCTTTAATTCTTCCATAATATCAATCATTCTTTTATCCACATATTCATTATACTGCTTGGATAAATCAAATTTTGATATTCTATGCATTGTGCTCTGACTGCTTACAAAAGTGATAAATCTATATCTTTCTAATTCAACCCATGCCTTATTACTAAACGTTAAATCAAAGGCAACACGTATTCCAGATAAAAATTGATCATGAGCTTCCCCTTTAGGTGATTTAGCTAGACTTATAACTGTATCTGTAATATCAGAACTACATTTATTAATATCTACTGTCATAGGATATTTACTTGCCTTTATGCTTTCTTCTAAGTCATATACTTTTAAATTCTCTATTTTCATTATTTTACCTTTCCATCCTTCCTTAATTCATATATTTTATAATAAGTTTATCATTTTTTATTAGAACTAACCAGTAAAAGTCCCCTAATAAAACCTAGAATAGCTTTTACACTACTCTAGGTTTTATTTATTATTGAACTGTATTTGATGATGCGTTATCTTCAGCTGCTGTATTAGTCTTTTGTACAGGAGTTTCAGTATTCTGTATAGCAGCTAGTTTTTGCTTCAACTGTTTATTTTCTTTCTGTATTTCATCTAAATCTTGCTGAACCTTTTGAATTTGTGCATTTTTTTCAGTTTCTGTAGGAATGGCATGTCCCAAGTCATTTACTGCCTCGTGGATAAAATCACTAATGAGCTTTTTTTGATTCATTGTGGGTTCCACATTAATTTCCTTAAGTGCAGCATATACTGTGTTCTGAGCAGTTTTAAACCTATCTTCATCAGTTTTTAATATTCCTGAATGATAGAGTTGTTCAGCTGCTTTTACACCTGCTTTTGCTTTTTGTTCTATCCAATCTAGTAAACTCCCAGCAGGTTTTAGGACAGGGACAATCTCTGAAATTTTTATAAGTGGTTCTGTTGCAGTTAAAACTTGTTCTGTTGTGTTTAATGCCTTGTATACATTTATATTCTTTTTCTTCAAATAAGGTGTTAATCCAAATATACCTCCGATTACGCCAACTAATACTCCACCTATCGCTACAATATCATTTACATTAATCATATACATTTTCCTCCATTTTAAATTTATCTTAGTTGTTCAATAATATGCTCCAAGTATCCGACTTTAAATAACCATATGCTTCTAATTTTTGTTGTATCCACAAACAAAAAGAGTTATAGTAATTGTTATACCCCACTTTAGAGTATTCTCTAAACTTCTAATTTGTTCATATTAACTTATATTATTTCTGCATTAAAAAACAACTTAAATACATCTTTCCCAAAACTCAGGAATTTCTTTAAAACATTTACCATGACAAACCTTAGTCTTAAAATCCTTACCAAACATTTAGTTTTGTAACATCATTTTATTATTTGTTTTAACCGCCTCCTCATTTCACAATAAGCAAAGTCTTTATTTATATTAAATACTGACGATTTGCAAAATCCAATATTATTTTCTCAAATTGTGAAAAAGGTATTTTTTATTTAAATTTTTGATATAATAAATTTAAATTCGCTAATTATGAAAGGAAAGTTACCAAAATGGGAAACAATATATTAGGCAATAGAATAAAAAATTTAAGAGAAGAGAGATCTATTACTCAATTACAATTAGCTAAAACACTTAATATAGGTAACACAACTTTATCCCAATACGAATCAGGAAAAAGAGTGCCAAGTGATTCAATTAAAAAAGCTATAGCAGAATATTTCGATGTTTCTTTAGATTATTTAATGGGACTCACAAATGTTAGAAAAACTTCTGACATTGAAATTAATATTCCAAAAGAATATACAGATAAATATAAAGTCTCTTCTCGTGATAAAAAGCAATATTTAGATCATATAAAAAAAGAAAATGAGGCTTTCTTTATGAATGATGAATTTGACGAATATGATAAAAAAGAAATATTAGATACTATGAATGAAATATTCTGGAAAGCTAAAGGAATGAATAAGAGAAAACCTAAAAAAGATAAGTAGGTGATCTTATAAAAAAACTTAGGGAAAAGTTAATTGTAGTAAATTCAAGTTTAACTGAATTAGTTCAAAGATTGGTATTAACGCACGAATTAGGACATGCTTTATTCCATCTAGTAATCAAACTTCATATATCCACGAATATACTCTCTTCCCTAGAGGTAAAATTGAGTTAGAAACAAATAAGTTTTCATCAGAACTTTTAATTGATGAAAAGAATATAGACAATTGTTATTTAGAAAATATATGTATAGATCGATTTGCTTACTATTATGGAGTTCCCAAACAATTAGTTAAGTATAAATTTAACAAATAAAGAAGGTATTTAAATTATGAGTGATGATAAAGATTTTGATAAATATTCTAACTATTTTAAACAAGCTAGGAACTTAGAAAAGTTAAAAAAAGAAGATGAAGCACTAAAAATATATCTTGATATATTAAATAAATATGAACCAGAAGGAACAGCATATTATGAAAGGCCTGCAATAATACTTGAAAAACAAAAACGTTATAAGGAGGCAATTAAACTATGTAATATGGCAATTAAAGCTATAAATAATAAAAAATTTAATGCTGATGTAAACGAATTTGAACATAGATTAAATAGACTAAATAATAAAATAGAAAAACAAGAGAATTCTAAAACTACTGTTTCTAAAAAGGAATTTACAAACAAACCAGTCAACCATTGTTCATCAACAGACAGTACATTAACTCAAGAAAAAGAAATTTCTACTGAAAATATTAACTTTCCAGATTGGTATGTAAGTATATCTTTTGGAGAATCTAGATCTCCTAGTTTTGCTCAAGCCCTAGCACTTGCACAAATTGCTCCTCAGTATATAGAGAATAATGTTAGTGACAAGATTTTATATCAAGCTGTTTACTCCGATAAACCCAAGGAGTACTTACAATTTATAAAGTTATATGAACTAGTAAATACGTGGAAATCTTGTGTTGTTGTCATAAATGGTACTGTTATGGATAGAAAAATAATTAGTGGCTTAAATTACTGCTATGGTTATAAATGTAGATCATGTAATCCTAACTTTTGTTTTGTAGCTAGTGAAATGACATTAAATCATTTTGGATGTCATAGGATTCAGATAAGTGCCTACAATCACCCTTGGTGGTCAATAGGTAATTTCATAACTCCAAGCATATGGCATGTTGACAAACAAGCTATATTAGAAGGAATCGAAACTTATTCGCTGGCTTACATTATGTGTCCTTCCTTTTCTATCGAAAACATAAAAGCAGTTGTAAATTCTTTGCCTGATAAAATAGACTTAAGTGAAAATAAGGAATGGGAAAAATCACATAATGGTATTCAACCAAGAAATTCAAATAAAGTATATACTATAAAATTTAACTTAGATCAAGTTAAAATGGATCAAAACAATATATCTAATAAGAAAGACACTGGTAAGAAAAACACTGGATTTTTTTCAAAATTAAAATCACTTTTCAAGCGAGATTCTTAAATATTTGTTAAGTATAAATTTGCCATATATGTTTAATACTAAGTTTATAAAATTTTAATGTGTGGCCTAAAAGATAACAAAAAAGTTGATAATTTTTAAAGCAGTTGAAGGTGCTTGCAGCCAACTTGTAGTTACTAGTTTCTCCATGACTAAAGGCCGAATTAAAGTAATACTTGTTGGAGAAAATCTAGGTTTTTAAATTTGAGATGGTGTAGTTAATTTGCATAATGCCTAACCACAAGCATCTACCAACAACTCCATTTCTTTAAAACTGCAATGTTGCTTGTCACCTATGATTATATAGAATATGGATATTTGCATTTGATATCACAACAGATCCTTCAATAGCACCGGGAGAAGGATATATGACAAAGAAAATAGAAATAGAAGGAAATGTTCAGGATGTAATTGAATCTTTATATAACAATAAGAAAAGCTTTTTAAAGAAATGCGAAAAATATGATAAATTAATAAAAAAAGTTAAGAATACAATAAAATCAAGTAAAGATAACATACATTTCCATTATGATATTGGAAATGATTTTTACAAACTATGGTTAGATGATACTATGACTTATTCATCAACTATATATAGTATATACCACTTTTACGTAGTCATTCAGCATAGTTCTTATTTCTTTCTTTGAAAAACTCATGTCCACATCAAAATCCGAAGCTATATTCCAGGGACTGTTATATTTATGATCTTCATCAGGTCTTATCTTAAAATTCTTTTTCCATAACTCTCACGCCCCTTATTAATATATATTTTACCATAACTCTTTTTTCCTTAAACATAAAAATAAGCATCAACAGCTGCTACTAACCATTGATGCTTATTTTTATATTTTGTTTTTCACTCCAAGGATTACTTCACCATACTAACAATAGACTTCAACTATTTTCTTTACCTTATTTTCCACGTTAACATTAACCTCATCTACTTTTCCTGCTTCGTTCTTAGATTCTCTAAAATCAAATATTAAGAGATATCCTTCACTTAATCCATACTGTTCAAGATATTCTCCGAGCTGCAGCAGTCCTTTTTTATGATACTCTTGCCCATGCCATCTTTTTAGTTCTAATATATACATTTTTTTATTATAAGTTATAACTATATCAAAACGTTTTTCTTCTCCACCCTGTACCTCTTTAAATGCAAAGCCTGTTCCGTTTATTATGGGACTTATAAAAGCTAAAAACAGCAGCCTGCCATCTGCTTCTAAGAATGCTTTCCTTTTTTCTGAATACTCATGCTTCATAAACTGCTGGAATTTTAAAAGTATTTTAGTTATATCAATGTCTCCATCTTTATTTATAAAATTTGATCTTTCATTATAAAAGCCCACATCAGTTGATGTTTCTATAAGTGAACTCATGTAATTATATATCCTCTGCTCATATATCCTGTTGTGAATTTTTAATTGTCCCTGTTTATTTTTAAAAATTCCATAAGTTATACCCATCATTATAATAAAGTTATCTTCATTATAGGTGATTTTGCTCCCATCTATAATTAAATCTTTCACCATTTCCTTCAATTTACTGTTGTTTTCAATGTTTTTAATCAAGCTTTCAAAGTTTGTGTTACTCTCTATTAAAATTTTCTTAACTGCCATACCCATATATTCTTTTTCCCATTTAAAGCTGCCTTCTATCATTATCTTTTCATCTATTATCTTGCAGAGTTTGCTTACAAGAAAAGGGTAGCCAGAAGTGTAGAATTGGAGTCTTTCTGAGAAGTACTCTTTATCAAGCCTTACACCTTTATCTTTCATATAGTCATCCAACATGGTTCCTATTTCTTCCTTCGAAAAACTCATGTCCACGTCAAAATCTGAAGCTATATTCCAGGGACTATTGTATTTATGTTCTTCATCTGACCTTATTTTTAGTTTTAAACTCTTGACATCATGTACTCCTGCCAGTATTACACTGTGAAAAGTTTTATCTTTTCCTGCATTTCTAAGTAAATATTTATTTCTAAGCATCCCGAGAAAGCTTAAAAACAGCTGATTATTGCTGCTTTTATCTACTTCATCTACCATAAGTACTACTTTTTTATTAACTTTTTTCATGAATTTAGTTATAAAGTAGGATAAATCATCCATAGTTTCAACCTTAGATTTTTCACCTTCTATATATTCTGCTAATTTCTCATCTTGAAGCAAAATGCTTCTTCCAATTAAACCTAAAAATCCTTTAGTAAATCTCTGTTCTTCTTCAAATATCAGGTCTCCAACTCCTTCAAAGCTTATAGAACAAACTAGATATTCCTCATTTTTATTCAACTCTCTTTCAAGCATATACAAAGTGGTAGTCTTTCCATACTGTCTTGGTCTGTTTATTACAAAATACTCTTCATTTTCTACGAGATTCATTATCTTCTTTATCTTATCAGAAATATCTACCATATAATGTTTTTCCGGTATGCAAGTTCCCGTTACATTAAACCTTTTTTCCATAACTCTCACGCCCCTTATTAATTTATATTTTACCACAACTCTTTTTTCCTTAAACATAAAAATAAGCATCAACAGCTATTACTAACCATTGATGCTCCTACTATTTCTACTTCAAATGCCTCCAAAATTTACACCCCAGGGGTGCTTTTACTAAGCCTTTTAACAATACGCCTCAACTATCTTCTTTTCCCTATCTCCTATCTTAATATTAGCCTCCTCTACTTTTCCTGTTTCACCTTTAGATTGCCTAAAGTCAAATATCAAAAGATAACCTTCACTTAATCCATACTGTTCAAGATACTCTCCAAGCTGAAACAATCCTTTTTTATGATATTCTTCACCATACCATCTTTTTAGTTCCAATATATACATCTTTTTATTATAAGTTATAACTATGTCAAAACGCTTTTCCTCTCCGCCCTGTACTTCTTTAAAAGCAAATCCTGTGCCATTTATTATGGGACTTATAAAAGCTAAAAATAACAATCTTCCATCTGCCTCTAAAAAAGCTGCTCTTTTTTCTGAATACTCATGCTTCATAAATTCCTGAAATTTTATAAGAATTTTTGTTACATCTAAATCTCCATCTTCTTTTATAAATTTTGATTTGTAATTATACTGTGACATTATCGTATAATTACTCTTTCTTATTAATTTTATCATCATATGATTATAAATAAGCTGCTCATAAATCCTATTACTTACCTTACAATTGTTATTTTTATCTTTCAAAACACCATACATTGTTGCCATATTTATTAATTCATCACTCTTAACATAAGCTATGCTTTCGCCATCTACAATTATCATTTTTATAAAATCATAAAGTTCCTTATTATTTTCTAAATTCTTAATTAAACTCTGGAAATTTGTATTGTCATCATTTAAAATCCTCTTTACAGCCATATTCATATATTCTTTTTTCCACTTAAGTTCACCTTCTGGCATTATTTTTTCATCTATTATTTTGGAAAGTTTACTTACAAGGAAAGGATATCCGGAAGTGTAAAAATGCAACCTTTCTGAAAAATACTCTTTATCTAGCACTACGCCCTTATCTTTCATATATTCATCAAGCATAGTCCCTATTTCTTCCTTTGAAAAACTCATATCCACGTCAAAATCCGAAGCTATGTTCCAGGGACTATTGTATTTATGCTCTTCATCAGGTCTTATTTTAAGCTTCAAACTCTTAACATCATGTACTCCCGCAAGTATTACACTGTGAAAGGTTTTATCTTTTCCTACATTTCTAAGCAAATATTTATTCCTTAACATTCCTAAAAAACTTAAAAACAACTGATTATTGCTGCTTTTGTCCACTTCATCTATCATAAGTATTACTTTTCTATTAGTTTTTATAATAAATTTCGTTATAACATAGGACAAATCATCCATAGTTTCAACTTTGGATTTTTCGCCTTCAATATATTTCGCCAATTCCTCATTTTGTAATAAAATACTTCTTCCTATTAAATTTAAAAATCCTTTAGTAAATCTCTGTTCTTCTGCAAATACTAGGTCCCCAACTCCCTCAAAGCTTATAGAAATAACCAGATACTCTTCATTTTTATTTAAATCTCTTTCAATCATATATAAAGTTGTAGTCTTTCCATACTGCCTCGGCCTGTTTATTACAAAATACTCTTCATTTTCTATGAGATTCATTATCTTCTTTATTTTATCAGAAATATCTACCATATAGTGTTTTTCAGGTATGCAGGTTCCTGTTACGTTAAATCTTTTTTTCATAACTCTCACACCCCTTATTAATATATATTTTACCACAACATTTTTTCTTTAAACATAAAAATAAGCACCAACAGCTTATATATCAGCTATTGATGCTTATGATAATTTTCTTGTTCTAATATAATTATACTTATTGTTAAAGTATCGAGCATATATACCATTTACTCTCCTCATAAAAAAACTTATATGTTTTTTCTTAGTTTTTACCATAAAATGAATTATGATTTCCTCTTGCTGTAATATGATAACTTGCATATGGAAACCAAATTCTTTGTG
>ENA-UOOE01003113-UOOE01003113.1-fermentation-metagenome-genome-assembly--contig:-NODE-3113-length-10908-cov-3.919193_pt1 | contig 10908 bp, 9 predicted proteins | sample MGYA00245776_ERZ724021 | MGnify/ENA primary metagenome ERZ724021 (study PRJEB28704, sample SAMN03018321) | fermentation metagenome | biome: anthropogenic terrestrial biome; feature: soil; material...
GCATTTACTAAAGAAAGCTCCAAGATAATATCTAGCATACAAACAATAATGGAAAACGCGAAATCATAACACATGATTTCCTTAGCGTTTTTTGAATCATTTGTCAGCCTATTTATTTCGGCATTGATAAAAATAGCTGTTGCTAAAGTAATTACTGATAGGATTACTTGAGTCTTGTGATCGACAATTTTGGCAAACGAAGTGTAATCTATTCGCTTTACTACAAAGAAATAGAAAGCCAGATAGATAATAATAGTTATTAAAGAAAGAAGAATAAACCAGGTTAACAAGGAGATGCTTCCCATGTAGACCACAATTATTTCGTAGCTTCTTTCGGATATGTGTTGCAAAGAATAGGCTATAGTTGAGCAAAACAAGGCTGTCCAAAAATCTGTTTTGAAGCATATTAATATAAGAGCCAGTTCCATTAAAAAATAGATTAGATAGAAAACCAGATACCATCCCGAGGTGTAATAATAGTTTTCAGAATTATTACCGATTATTCCATAGGTTATGTACCGCCATAAAAAAAGAAAGGCAAGCATAATTGATAGGCAAGTAGCTAGTTTTAAATAAAAGAGTTTCTTCTTTGGAAGCTTCCAGGAAAGCATTAAGACTGAAGAATCTAAAGCTAAAGCAAAACTGAAAATACCCCAGAACCATTTAAGTGTGAACATACTAACTATCCTTCTTGAAAGCAAATCTATTAGATAGATCGTCAATGAATTTTTTCCTCATTCCGCGACTGATTTTCAAGCGATTACCTTCTACTATGACTTCATCTTTTACTAATTCCGTGCATAAGCTAAGATTTACTAAAAAACTAGAATTACATCTAGAAAAGCCATAAGGCATCAATTCTTTCTCTAAGGAGGCTAAAGACCTTCTTTTGACATTCTCAAATTCACCAGTTTTTGTGTGGAACACTTGGGAATGCCCAAACTGTTCGACATAAATGATGTTTGAAACTAATACGGTCTTGCTTCCGCCGATGATGTTAATAATTATAGACGGTGATTTTTTAGTTTTATGTCCTGAGATAAAAGCCATTCTCATTTTTAGATCATAATAAGAGACCGGCTTTAAGAAATAGTCCATGGCATTATATTTATAACCCATGATGGCGTACTGACTGAAATCAGTTTCAAAGATAATTGCTACTTCCTTATCGATCAGCCTAATCTGTTTAGCTAACTCAATGCCACTTAGTATTGGCATTTGAATATCTAAGAACAATAAATCATATTGATTCTTAAAAAAATTAAGAAAGAGCTCAGATGAGGTGTAAGAAGAAATAGTTAATGGTATTTCTTCTTCATCTCTGTATCGCCCAAGAAGATCAGTGAGATTCTTGATGGCGCTTTCATCATCGTCAACTATAGCTATGTTTAGCATGGTATGAAAAGAATAATGTTTATTGTAGCTGGTTTGCAAGTAAAGAAAATTTTATTGGCTTAAAAATAGGTAAAAGCAATTCCAAATATATATAAACTATACTATATATATAGAAATAGAATAAGGTTACCGAAACTGGCCAAAGCAGTACTTAAAATAATAAAAATTTATAAAATAATATTTTTTTGTCTTTACAAGTAAAATGTAATCAAATTTAGATTTGTCTAAGTTACTTGTTGACAATTATCTAATTTTTCTTTTCTTCATTATACTTTCTAAACTACTTTCGCATTTTGTTTATCTGCATTGCTTTTTTTAAGAACTTTCATTTTCAATAGTCTATTTTTGACTGAATGTAATCGGTTTCATTTTTTGTTTAGCTATCTTATTTAAGAACCCAAAATTTTCCGATTAGTACATATAAATAGTAGGAAAATTCTTTCTTTTTAATACCGACTTCTTTATTCTTTTGGCTTTTAAGAAACCTTTTTATTTTTGCTCCTCTCTTGCAACCTAATTTTTAGAGGCTTATAACCTTAGCATAACCAAAGGGGGAAGACATGATGAAAAAACTCAATTCTGTTTCTGCTTCTATCTCCTCTTTTGACTATTACCGCTATTACTACTTTAGAAAGAACCTTCTTTCTTAGTTTTAAGCGGTCTGCTTATAACTTAGAGGTGAAGGTTAAAAAACCATTGCCTAAGGTTATAACGGAACATACAAGAAAAGAAGTCAATTCTTCCTTGAACTGAAATCATAGCCTGAGGCAATAAATGCACTCAGGCTTTTTTCATAAAAAGGGGGAAACGAAAATGAAAAAGACACTCGGAATTGTTGCTCTTACGATCTTAGGAAGTCTTTCTATGTTGGCTAGTTGTGGCTCTTCTTCCACGGTAAAAAGAATTGGAATCTTACAAGTAGCTACACATACAGCTTTAGATGCTGATAGGCTTGGCTTTATCTCGGCCTTAGAGGAAGAAGGCTTTAAGGATGGTGATAATATTAAGATTACGGTTCAGAATCCTCAAGGAGACACTGCTACTGAAAATAGTATGGCAACTTCTTTAGCCACTAATTCTGATTTGGTCTTTGGCATTGCTACTTCTTCCTCTTTAGCTTTAAAGACCGCCGTTTCTGATCTAGGCAAAACTACTCCTGTCTTATATTCAGCGGTTACTTCCCCAGTTGATGCCGGTTTAATTAAATCCAACACCGATCATGGGAATGTCGTTGGCACTTCCGATGCTGGACCTACTGCTAAGAATATCGCTTTATTCAAGAAGTTCACTGGTATTAAAAAGATTGGTATTATCTATAACCAGGCCGAGAAGAATTCTCAGATTCAGAAGGATGAATGTGAGGCCGCCTGTACTGACTTAGGTTTGACTTTAGTTGATGGCGGGTTCACTTCTGCAAGTGAGGTCAGCTCTACCTTAAGTGGAATCATCGGACAAGGAATCCAGGGGCTTTTTGTTCCCACTGACAACACTGTTGCTAGCAATATGTCTTCCATCAAAGAGACTCTTATTGAAAAGAAGATTGTCACTATCTGTGCTGATAAAGCTTCTACTGAAGCAGGTGGCTCTTTAGGGTATACAGTTGATTACACGATTTTAGGTCAGACGACGGGAAAAATGGCCGCTAAGATCCTAAAAGGGACTGATATTTCTTCTATTGATTGTTCACTCTCCGATTCTTTCCCGTTAGACATCAATGAAAGCTTCTTTACTGCAACCGGTATTGCTATTCCTAGTGACTTAAAGGAAGGAGCCTAAAATGAATTGGTCGAGTGTCTTTCAGTTTCTTGGCACCGATGTTCCTACCCAGGGCTTAATCTGGGCCATTGTGGCTTTAGGTGTCTTTATTTCTTTTAGGATTCTTAATGTTGCTGATATGTCGGTTGATACCTTGTTTCCCTTTGCCGGTATTGTTTCTCTAACTTTGATCAACTTAGGTGTCCCGGCCCTTGCTTCTCTTTTGATATCAGTTATTTTAGGTATGGCAATTGGTTTCATTAATGCGGCTTTGCATGTCTACTTAAAGATCAATCCTCTTTTGGCTGGCATTATTGTTATGATTGCTTTATATACACCTAATGTGGTTATTTCTAAAGGTAATGTGACTTTAAGTGAAGGCAAGAATACTATCTTTACTTCATTCAATAATATCTGGAACAATATGATTGCGACTAAGATTGTTTTATTGGTTCTATTTGTCTTGGCTTTCTTTATCCTTATCTATTGGTTCTTTGGTACAGAATTAGGACTATCTTTAAGAGCCTCCGGCAAGAATGAAGCCATGTCTAAGGCAAACGGTATCAATACCAACTCTTCTTATATTTTAGGATTAGTCATCTCTTCTGCCCTGATTGCTTTAGCTGGAGCCTTATATGGTCAAATGACCAAGCACTTCACGGCAGATGCCGGAAAAGGTTCAATCACTATCGGTCTAGCAATTATCTTCTTAGGTGATGTGATCTTCTCAAACAAGTCCTTTAAGATGTCTTTAGTGTCTTTAGTAGTGGGAGGCTTAATCTATTGGCTGATTATCGATATCATTATTGAAATTCCTTCTTTCAATACCAATTACCTTAACCTCACTAAAGCCTTATTCATGACTTTAGTCATTGCTATCTATGAATTGAAGAAAGTACTGCTTAAGAAAAAGAATTTGAAGAAACTAGCTCTTTCACCAAAGGCAGTTACTCAAGGAGATGAAGCCTTATGATTGAATTAGTAAATGTCAATAAAGACTTTGAGGCTTCTAACCATGAAATCAATCATGTACTTAAGAACCTTAATCTGAAGATCAACGATGGTGATTTCATTACTCTTATCGGTTCAAATGGCTCTGGAAAGTCTACTCTTTTAAATACTATTGCCGGATCTTTCCCAGTAACATCAGGAAAAGTGCTTTTTGATGGTGAAGATGTCACTAACTTGAAGGACTATCAAAGAGCTAGTCTTATAGGAAGAGTCTTTCAGGATCCTTCTACTGGGACGATTGGAGATATCTCGATTGAAGAGAACCTTGCCATTGCTTTAAAAAGAGGTGAGAAAAGGACTTTGAGGTGGGCTTTGAAGAAGGAATATCTTGCCACCTATAAGAAGTACTTGGCTCCTTTAAACCTCGGCTTAGAAGATCGCTTAGGAGATAAGATTTCTTCTCTTTCTGGTGGTCAAAGGCAAGCCGTCACTTTACTGATGGCGACTTTAAAGAAACCGAAGCTTCTTCTTTTAGATGAACATACGGCTGCTTTAGACCCTAAGACCAGTAAGAAAATACTGGAACTTACAAAATCGCTGATTGAAGACAATCATTTAACGGCCTTGATGATTACTCACAACATGAAAGACGCTATTAAATACGGAAATAGGTTATTGATGCTCTCTGAAGGTAGAATAATTGCCGATATCAGTGGAGCTGATAAAACTAAGCTTACTAGTGATGATCTCTATAAGAAGTTTGATGAAGCAGAAGGGGTTGAATAGAAAACATTAGTTCTCTTTCTTCTCTTCTTTATGATCGTAAAGCTTCTCTAGTTTCTTTTTGCTGATAGCAGAGAATAAATAGTAACCATAGGTGATTAGTAATAAAGCAGTGATGATATAAATGGACGGCGAAGAATCAAGATAGTTGAGAGTAGAAATAAAAGTCTCTCTTTTTTGATATAAGCCTTTTATGCTGCTAAAAGAGACTATAACATCATTAGTCAGAGAATCTTTTCTAGTAGTAAAGTTAGCGGAATTAACCTGGGTTATTCTAGTTGCATCATAGCCGTTTTCAGTTTCAAAGAGGATGATGTCGTATTGCTTTAAGGAACTGATATTGCTTACTTTTAGGAATCTATCGGCATCGCCTTTATAAAGTCCGGCATTAAGGTTGTTCTCATCTAGGTAAGTGTTCTCTTCATTTTCCTGAGCCATCTCTGAATTCCTGATTTCAAAAAGATAGTATTCACCTTTATCCAGTATTCCCTTATTAGCTAAAAAGATGAATTTAGGAACCATAACTAAAACTAATAGGATAGTAACAAGAGGAACGGTGATTGAAGAGATAGTTAGAATCTTCTTATCTCTCTTTCTTTGCTCTAAAGAATAGTCATTTCTTTTTATCTCTCTTCGAGCTCTTTTATAGTCAGTATAGGAGTTATAGATTATGTATCCTGATACTAATACTCCAATCAAGGAAACAAAGGCTACTATCAATACTTCAATATAATTCATGTTTTCACCTACTAAAAAAGATTATAAGGGAAAGAAAGAGAAATGTAACTAGTTTAAAGTAAACTTGCTTTTTTATAACTTCCTCTAAAATCAGGAAGCGTTTTAAAGTATAATCTTATTCAGTAAGTGGAGGTAAAAGTATGAATGATACATTGAAGAGTATTCTTTCAAGAAGATCAGTCAGATCTTTTAAAGATACTTTAGTTTCAAAGGATGATGTCTCTTTGATTGTTAAAGCAGGAATTTATGCTCCTACTGCCTGCAATAGACAGCCTTTATTTATCATTGGTATTGCCTCAGAAGACAAAGTCAAAGAAGTAAAAGATATTATTGGGGGCGGAAAGCAGTTCTATGGAGCTAGCGCAATTATCATGGTTTTTAAGAGGAATGAGGATGATTTCTCGGAAATTGACTGTGGTGCAGCTATGGAGAACATGCTTCTTGCTAGCCATTCTTTAGGCCTATCGTCCTGCTGGATACATTGCGTCAGGGATTTATATAACGATCCCAAGAACAATGCTCTTTTGATGAAGGCTTTAGGCCTCAAGAAGAGCTATTCTCTAATGGAATCTATTGCATTAGGCTATATCCAAGGCGATGAGCCTCTTCCTAAGCCTAGAAATATGCAAGGTGACAATGTTATCTGATTTCCTTATCATTGGAGGCGGAGTCAGCGGTTTGATGGCTGCGCTTCTTGCCTCTAAGAAAAGAAAAGTAACAATCTTAGAAAAGCCTAACCGTAATTTCCAGTTAGCTAAGAGAATTCTAGTTTCTGGAAATGGACGAGCCAATTTTTATAATGCGGATTTGCTAGACAAAAAGACTTATGATACTGCACTGTTTCAGGATGTCAAAGATATTGTTTTAGATGGTAAAACTAATTACGCTAAAGATACGCTTGATTATCTTTCAAACGAGCTAGGTTTAGCTTCCTATCAAGAAGGAAAACTTTACTATCCTTTCTTTAACAAATCCGAATGTCTTTATGATCTTTTGATTGGGGAATTAAAAAAGAGCTCGGTCAAAGTTATTGAGGGAAGAGCCACCAAATTGGATTACCATAATAAAAATGTTTCTTATTTTGATATTGATAATAAGAGAAAAGATATTTATTTTAATGATGTCTTAATTTCAGTTGGAGGTAGAAGCTATGATAGGGATGATTACTCTTATTCTCTCTTGGATTCTTTAGGCTTAGATTACCTTCCCTATTCCTCAGCTCTTTGCCCGATTATGACTAAAGAAAAGATTCCTTTCTATTTAAAAAACTGTCGTCTTAAAGGAAAGCTTTCTCTTTACTGTGAAGAAAGACTCATTCATGAAGAAGAAGGCGAAATCCTTTTTAAAGAAGATGGCTTAAGCGGGATTGCTGTTTTTAACACTACTATTTATATTCATAAGCTGATTGAAGAAGGAAAAAAAGGTTTTATTCTTAAGATAGATTATTCTTCTCATGATGGTGCTTCTATCAATTTTAAAACCAATCCAAACTGTTATCCTCCTTTCTTGAGACAATATCTTCATGATTGCAATTACAATAATGGGGAGCCTTTAATTTTCACCTTTAAAGATTTCTATAGCTTTAGATATAGTCAAGTATCTTATGGCGGTATCTATCTTAACCAGATTGATAAGAAGACTCTTTCAGTAAAAAACCAAGACCATCTTTATTTGGCTGGCGAGATGCTGAATGAAAGCTTCCCTTGCGGAGGCTACAATATGGGACTTAGCCTTCTTGAGGGCTACAAGGTGGGTAAAACATTATGCCAGAAAATAAACTGATTGAACTGACTCCTGATGTCATGAAGTATGTAACCGGCTTTTTAGTCGGACAAAAGAAGCTTAGCCAAGAGGATCAGGACTTAGCTATTAAGATCTTTAGAAAGTCTCTCGAAGAAATTATTGCCGATAAAGCTAATTTAGCCGAGATGAAATCTCTTTCTAATCAGGACAGCTTATATTTGTTCAGTGAACTGATTGATTATTCAGTTGGGGAACTACTTTGCTTTAAGATGCTCTATAAGGACAAAGCTGTCGATGACAGTATTGTGGGTTTCCTATCGAAAAGAGCTACTAAGAAATTCCTGCTTCTCAGGAATGCCGATAATGATTCACCTAATGGTGACAACATGGACTACTATGATCCTAGAATCTCTTGCTTGAGGGCCTTAGAGTATTATCTTGAAAAAATCAATCGTCCCATGAGTCATACCAATCCCACCGTTTCCTTAATTAATGATATCTTTGAGACTATCTTCAGAAAGATAGCCGGATATTTGAAGATGATGTCTTTAGGTCTCTATCCTGATGGATTCGTTTCCTGGAGAACCCTTCATGAATCTGAATGCATTGTCTCTTTACTGATCTCTGGAGGGGATAAGGTCCGTTATAGCTATGTTAAGCATATTGCCTATAACAATGCCTTAAGAAATCCGACTTTCTTCTCTAAGGAGGAATTAGATAAGACTTTCGAGCAGCTTAAGGAAGAAATGAGAAGCCACGACTTAAAGTCGAAGGATATGAAGAAGTTTATTGAATACGGCTGGCTTTATGAGCACCCTAAGTTTGATCCTAATGATGTGCTCTTCAAATTGAATTTCCGTGACGGAGTAGAGAAGATGTCTGGCCTTTCTCAGTACAATAAAATCTATGAAGGAGCTAGTGAGATTGCTCATTCCTCTAGCGCTTTCTTCTATGTCAATGATGCTTTCTGCAAAGACATCTCTCTTTCTATTGTCTATCAGTCTGCTATTAGGATTTCTGAGCTTTATATGAGCTATATGTCTGATTTCTTCAACCATAATCCTGATATGAAGGAAACAGCTGAATTATATATCAGTGATGCTAAAGTGATATCTAAGTATCTTGATGGAGTTGCTAACACTAAAGAGGTAATCAACAATGACTAAAAGAAAAATCAGTGCCAAATGTGTTGATTTAGATGATTTCGGTAGAGGCATTATTAAGTTTGAAGGTCATGCTTACTTTATTGATGATTTTCTTCCCGATGAAGAGGCTATCATTGAGACTATTTATGAGTACGGGAAAATAGTTGATGCTTATATCATCAAAAGACTTAAGGACTCGCCTTATAGAGTTAAACCTATCTGCAAATACTATCCTGACTGCGGTGGCTGTCAGTTGATGCATTTAGCTTATCCTCAGCAGCTTTTATATAAGTCAAAGAAAGTAAAGTATCTGCTTCACAAGTTTGCCCATCTAGATGTTGATGTTCTTCCTACTATTGGTTTAGATAATCCGACAAGATTCAGAAACAAAGTCCAGAAGCCGATTGGTATGGATTACAAAAACAATGTCCCGGTAGCGGGGTTCTACCGTAATGGCACCCATGAGTTGATACCAGTGGATGACTGTCTAATGGAAACCGAGTTATCTAGTAAGATAACTGATAAGGTTTTAGATTTGATGGTTAAGTACGATTACTATCCTTTCGATGAAGACGAGATGACGGGATTAGTAAGACACTTACTCATCAAGACCAGCTCTTTTTATAATACAGCCTTAGTTACTTTAGTTGTCACTGATCCCGAGGTTAAGTCCGCTAAAGACTTTGCTAAAGATTTGATGGATGCTATTCCAGAAGTTAAAGGCGTTGTCTTTAACCTCAACTACCGTCATACCAATGTCATCTTAGGAGAAAAGAATATACCAATCTTAGGTGAAACCCATATTGCCGATAAGATCTTTGATAAGGAGTTTTTGATTTCAACTAAGTCTTTCTATCAGACAAACCCGAAACAGATTGAGACTCTTTATGGAACAGCTATTAAATTAGCTGGCTTAAAGAAGACCGATACAGTTTTAGATGCTTACTGTGGGACTGGAACTATCGGTTTAAGCTTAGCTGATAAAGTCAAAAAGGTAGTAGGTGTTGAAATAGAGCCTGAAGCAATTGAAGATGCCAACAAGAATGCTCAATTAAATAAGATTGCTAATGCTACCTTAATCGAAGGTGATTGCACTGAATATCTTAATGACACTAAAGAGAACTTTGATGTCATCATTATGGATCCTCCTAGAAAAGGATCAACTCCTGATTTCTTGAATGCGGTTAAGAGGATTAAGCCTAGAACTTTGGTTTATATTAGCTGTGATCCAGTTACTTTAAGCAGGGATATCGGTCTTATTTCTGATACCTATGAAATTAAGACTGTACAACCAGTTGATATGTTTCCTAATACGATGCATGTAGAGACAGTAGTGTCGTTATCATTGAAAAACGTCGATAAACACTAGACTTTTTGAGAATTCCCTGATTTGAGCAAGACCGGGAATTTGGTTATTCCAGACCATTTTCCGCAGTTGGGAATAAGGCAGGTAGAGACAGGGGATAGATGAAAAATATCGATGAAATTGGGCTTTTTCAAATATGTAATAAAAATGCTATGATTCACCACCAAAAATGCCGTTTTTGCCAGTAGACACGTGGGATGGTGGATAGATGGTTTTCAGGCACCAAATTTCGGAGCGAAAATACCTGGTTAAACCGCTAAGGAACTTGTCCCGATTGTCATAGTTTTGATATACTATCAACATGGATTACGCAAAGACCATAAAAAAGTTGCGCGAGGCAATGGTTTTATCTCAGGAAGAATTCGCTGAAAAGCTCGGTGTATCGTTTGCCACCGTTAATCGATGGGAAAACGGCCATCACGACCCTACTTACAAGGCAAGGCGTGAGATACTAAAGCTGTGCGCAAAATATATGGTCGAAGTGGAGGACTAACATGGCACAAATCGATGAAAATGTCCTGTGGGGAGCGGCCGAAAAGCTAAGAGATAAATGCGATCCGGCGGACTATAAGAACATTGTCCTTGGACTTGTCTTTTTGAAATACGTCAGCGACAAGTACATGGCCAAATACAACGAGCTGGCAAAGGCGGGGGATGGAAGTGAGAATGAGGACGACTACTACATCGCCGACCACGTGTTCATTGTCCCTCACGATGCCCTTTGGGATAATGTGGCTAAGTATTCCAAGAGTCCCGAGATTGGTCAAAAGATTGACAATGCATTCGTCTTGCTTGAGAAGCACAACAACCAATTGAAGGGGATTCTTCTCAAAACCTATTCAAAAGGCGACCTCGACAAGAAAGCACTCGGTGAACTTGTTGACTTCTTCACGTCGAATCTTCATATGGAAGATGCGGATGGGGACTTCTTCGGACAAGTCTATGAATATTACATTGGTGCATTCGCTACCTACATGCCCCAAAAGGGAGGGGAATTCTTTACCCCAAAGTCCATTGTTGAGCTGATGGTCA
>ENA-UOOE01003117-UOOE01003117.1-fermentation-metagenome-genome-assembly--contig:-NODE-3117-length-10897-cov-13.974912_pt1 | contig 10897 bp, 8 predicted proteins | sample MGYA00245776_ERZ724021 | MGnify/ENA primary metagenome ERZ724021 (study PRJEB28704, sample SAMN03018321) | fermentation metagenome | biome: anthropogenic terrestrial biome; feature: soil; material...
CAGATCAGGTCAGGATGCACAAAATTACCGTAAGACAGGTTCACGTACTGCAACGCCCCCAGTACCGCAAGGCTATACAACCCCGTGATTCCGTTGATGCCATCCATAAAGTTATACGCATTCACAATACCGATAAACACAATATAAGCAATCACGATGGCCCACCAGGGATACACCCCGAACACCCCCGCCAGGTAAAACGCGCAACTCATCGCCAGCAGATGAAACAGCAAACGAACCTTCTGCCCCAAATTCTGCACATCATCCCAGAAGCTCACCCCCGCGATTAGCGTGATGCCCGCAAAGAACCACAGCCCCTGAGAAGAGAAATGAAACAGCAGGAACAGCAACGCCGCCACCCACCAGATGATTCCCCCACCCCGGATGGTGATGTAGTTGTGCGAACTCCGCTCGTTCGGTTTGTCGATGATGTTGAACCGATCCGCTATCCGGAAATAAAAAAGTTCTGCCGCAAGCAGCAAAACTAAGACGATGAGATATGATATTATTGCACTCATATTCAATTTTAAATGAAACTATTCAACGTTTTCGTTTTCTTCCCTATTAAAGAAGGGCATGCAGGTAGTCGGCAGTATCTTTCAGTCCGTTTTTTCTTAAACAGTCCAACACTTCATATTCATCTAATTCAGGATTTTTTTTGTTCAGAACCATCTCTTTGAAAGCCTCAATCGCAATTTCTGTGTTTAAGTCAATGAGATCCGTCAGGAAATCATCCGGTGTCTTAATTTTCAGGCCATATCTATCCAGAACATCTTCCGGGAAATCCTTTATATTGTTCGAAACAATTACATGTGCATTCGTTTTGATAGCTGCGGCCAATACATGCCTGTCTTTTACATCCGGCAATTCAAGATGCTCAATAAGAGTTTCGTAATGTGTAACCAAAGCATCGGGAAAGGCATTGTTCAGGTTAAGTGTACGTTTTTCTGATTCATCAGGTGAAACACCTTTTCTATGCATCACATCCTTCCATTCATCAAAAATATGATTACTCCATTTTGGCGTATACATATCATAATGGGCAAACCAGAGAAGAAGATCTCTGATAATTACCGGATAAATCACATTGGTATCCAGGACTGCCGTAAATCGAACGCTATGAATCATAAAGCCCTAGGTCTTCATCTGTATGCATCATCTCGATGAGCCGTTTCTTTTGCTCCTCTTTCATTTTCTTTTTGTAGTCGATCACATCCTCATATTTAATGCGGCGATGTTTTCCTACTTTTGTATATTCAATTTTTCCCTCCTCCAGTAATTTTACGAGATAGGGCCTTGAACATCCCAAAATCTCCGAAGCTTTTTGGGTTGTCACTTCCGTTGCAATAGGTACTATTGAAATAGGTTTACCCTGACTCATTGCCTTTAATATTTCGCCTAATAAATTCAATGCTTTTACAGGAAGAATAATTCTCTCCCTGGTCTCTTCAATTTCAATTTCGGCCTGGTCCGATTTTAACTGTTCAATCGAGGAAATGAGAGAAGTGTAAGACTCCTGTGCTAATTTTCGCTCACGTTTATTAGGCCTTTTTATATCATTTGTCGTTACCATAACTGTAGTTTTTAATGTTGGAACTACAAATATAAACGAAATATTCGAATCATGTGAAATATTCGAAATATTTAACTCGCCTAATCCACTAACTTATTCTGCAAACCTCACAAAAGGTAACAATACCATAGTTTATCTCAATGGAGCTGATAAGACTCGCTTTCTCACCTAAAACTCTCCAACGTTTTCCGCATCCCCTCCCTGGCCGATACCGGCATGCGATCAATCCCCAGTGCACGCTTAATCTTATCGTTGCTCACCACGTAGTTCTCGGTAAGCTTCTGCAACCTGACTTTGTTGAGTGGAAGATGCAACACACCCCCCACCCGGGCAGCAGTATCCATCAGTCCCTTAGGGAGCTTCCAGATAGGCGACTTTTTCCCGACCGACTCACTGATCAACCCAATCAGTTCATTCGTCGAGAGCGGCTCATCGTCCCCCACGTGATAGACGCCACTCTCAACACCATCCTTCACAATCAGCTGCTCCAGCACAAAGCTGATGTTATCAATAGAGCAAAACGACCGTCGGTTCTCATACGCCCCCAGTGGCCAGGGAACACCTTTGCTTACCACATGGTAGAGCAGGTTCAGGTTTCCCTTGTTTCCCGGTCCGTGTATCATGCACGGACGAAGGATAAACACTTTTTTTTGAAGATTGTCCGCTTCGTGTCTTTTTGCCAACAAGTATTGTTCCGCTTTGATCTTCGATTCCCCATAGGGGCCAACCGGTCTCGGCTCGATATCCTCCGTCAGCACATCCCCCGGCACACTGTCCGCCGCTGCCTTCACCGAGCTGAAGAAGATAAATGTCCGCGCTTCCGACTGCAGGAAATAGTCGAATATCTTTTGCGTAAGCCCCGTATTAATATCAAAATAACTCTGCGCCACACTCTGGTTCTTTGTGTCGTGCGCTTTCCCGGCAAGGTGAACAATTGCGTCCACCGGAGGGATCTTCCCAAGTTCCTCCCAACCAAAAATGTGCTCCACACCCTTCTTCTCCGGTTGATGGATATCCAGACCAACTATCGTATGGTTCTTGAACCAGCTATTGGTGAAATTAGTACCTACGAAACCGTTTATGCCTGTAATAAGAATTCGTTTCATTTCATTTAAGTTGATGTTTTCACCCTAGCGCCATACCAAGCCACCACCGCAAAGCAGATGAGAGGCAGTATAAATGATGCATTTTCTGCAGGGAAGCTGGCTCCTATTGAGCCTAAATCGATAATTGAAGCCTGGAGGGGTGGCAATACAGATCCACCCAAGATTGCCATAATCAGCCCCGCCGCACCAAATTTAGCATCGTCGCCCATGCCTTTAAGCGCCACTCCGTATATTGTTGGGAACATCAGCGACATGCATGCCGAAATGGCAACCAAGCAGTATATGCCCCATATATTTTGAAAGAAGATGACCCCCAGTGTTAATACTCCGGCTATCACAGCCAATACGTTTAATAACCTGCCGGGATTTATAAACTTAAGTAGATAGGTGCAAATAAACCTACTGCCACAGAATAATCCCATTGCAAGAATATTATATTTCTGAGAAAGGACCTCGGCAGCCTGCTCACCCATTCCCTGTGCCATGAAGACCCTCGTGCCATACTGAATAATAAATGTCCAGCACATTATCTGTGCACCCACATAAAAGAACTGAGCTATGACACCCTCACGATAATGAGGAATTGAGACGATACGCTTAAGGGTGGGCAGTAAATTAATCTTCTTATTCTTATCACCATTTACGGGCATTCGCGATACCCAAATTATCAAAAACATAACCATCACCACCAGACCAATTGCGAGATAGGGAGCAATCAATACAGAAAGATCCGACTGCTTCAGAGACTCAAACTCGGCACCATCAAGAGTGGCTCGCTCAGCCGTACTCATGGGGCTCAACCTGGCCTGAATAAAATTCATGGCAACAAACATACCTGTAAGCGAACCAATGGGATTAAACGCCTGTGCCAGATTCAGCCTCCTCGTGGAAGTCTCCTCAGGACCCATTGTTAAAATATACGGATTAGCGCTAGTCTCCAAAAAAGAAAGTCCGCAAGTAAGTATAAAATAGGCAACAAGAAAAGGATAAAAGCTACCCGATTCTTTGGCAGGGAAAAACAGGAAGGCACCAATTGCGTAGAGCAACAACCCCAGCATGATGCCACTTTTATAAGAAAACTTCCTGATAAATATTGCTGCCGGAAATGCCATTACAAAATAGCCACCATAAAACGCAAGCTGCACAAGTGCCCCATCGGTAACACTCATCCTGAATATCTTAGAAAAAGACTTCACCATGGGGTTCGTAATATCGTTTGCAAACCCCCAAAGTGCAAAACATGCAGTAATCAGAATAAAAGGCAACAAATAATTAACACCGTCGTTTTTCAGTAACGACGATTTTGGTATTTTTTTAAGCATTACTCTTTCGTTTGAATTAATCGTTTAATTTTTAAGTCGACTTACAGATTGTTCAGGTCGACGTCAATAGTTGGTTGTAATCAGTAACATCTAACGGAGTGAAAAGTAAACTACGACCTCGAAACCTGAAACCCTTTGTGGGAAAGTTGCATCTCCACAAAACGCGCCTTGTCGTTCGGCCGGTTTTCCGACAGCACTTTCCGGATCCGTACAGCCGCATCCGGATCTTTGGCCACCATGTAGAGGTATCCTCCGCCACCCGCACCGGGCAATTTATACCCGAGTGCATACTCCTTGATCAGGTCAATGATGTGTTCCACTCCCGGGGGATTGGTGCCTTTATCCAGCGCTTTATTCTGTTGCCAGGTCTTCAGGATCAGTTTTCCATACCGGTCAAAGTCGCCCCGTTGGATGCATTCAGCCATATTAGCCGCATGCGCCTTCATCTCGTGCAGGATGGCAAGGTGCTCCCCGGAGTTCAGGAACATCGACCGGACAATCTCCCCCAGAATATTTTTGGCCACGCGCGTGATACCCGTGTAATACAACAGATGACAGGAAGCATTCGCCGGGTCCGTGAAGAGCGATTCCGGCAGCCAGCTCACCCGTGGATTTTGCAAGAACCCCCTGTCCGATTCCAGCAGCTTCACCCCGTGCAGGATGCCGCCATACTGATCCTGCCACCCACCGCCGCTGGTCAACAGCTGCTCCAGCACCAGCGTGTGAGTGCCAATCACCTGTTTGTCCCACTGCAGTCCGCAGAAGTCGTTCAGCGCCCCCAGCACCGTCGCAGCCAGAATGGAGCTCGTACCCAGTCCCGATCCAGCCGGGATGGCCGACAGCAGGGTAATTTCAATTCCAGCCCCAAAAGCCTTCAGCTGCTTCTCAAGCGATTCAAACTTTTCGTCACAAAACTCGGGAAGAAATCCGCAGAGTGCAAGAGCAGCCCGGGGAATGGAGAAAGGCGACCCCAGCTTCCGGTAATCACGCAGTTCCCCGAATGTCTTCACCACCTCCGTCGCACCCATATCAATCGACCGCAACACAATCTGATGTTCCACGCACGGCTTCACATACACCTGCAATGGAGGCTGCCCGTTCAGTTCTATGGCCACGTTCACCACATTCCCGCCAGCATAGAGCGAAAAAGGCGGAGTGTCGGTCCACCCCCCAGCCAGATCAATGCGTACGGGGCTTCTACCCCACACAATCTGATCAGGGAGGGCCGCCAGTTGTGGCGTGCCCTTCAGCTCCACCACGGCACCTGTCAATCCATTCCTCAACAGAGCAAACGCTTCCGACTCCTCCGTTTCCGATTTTGTTCCATCACCCTGCAACGAAAACAAGTAAGAACGAAGCATCCGGTTATGGATCCGCTGCATCCTGTCCGACTCTTCCGGCAAAGCCAACGGAGCCGGCAGCTCCATCCGCGCATACTCCGCCGCCACATCCCCCAGATCCAGCTGGTAAAAAACACTCTTCCCGTAGTTACGTTCCAGCATCGGGTAGTTCTTTTTCCGAAGCTCAGTCCGCTGGGCATACAAGCGCGATAAGGATGCACGGTCCATCAACTCATCCGCCGAGAATCGTTCCGCCCGTAACCAGATCTCTTTTCCTTCTTCCGATACCGATTCCCCACCAATCATCCATCGCAGCACCTTCTCCAGTTTCACCTTCGATGCCAGACAGGGGAAAAGAGACGCCAGCTGCAGATCCACCATCTCACCCCCAAGATCAGCGAAAGACAGTCCCCGCTCATCCAGCCATTGCCCCACCGGCCTCCCCATCCAGAACGTATTCGGTAGGCCGATATCCCCTTTAAAGGCATCATCCATTCCGTACGGGCGCAGCACATGATTCTTTTCGTCCACCGGAACCACATCAATGCAGATCCCCTCCGGCAGGTCCATCTGCCAGTCGTTCTCCGGTACGCCGGTAATCACATGATCCCCCGAAAGACGCCATCCCTTCCCGATGTGCGCATTTTCAATCCAGATGTTCCGATGATCCTCCGTAAACGGAACATCGATCACCGCATTCTGAGTGAAGATAGCAGGGTTCGGTTTAATTTTGCGGTGCATGATCAGACGCTGGTCATACACCCTGTTTTGCAACGCCAGCGTAGAAGAGATCATCTCCCGACTGGTACCGTAATGATAAAATTCCCCACCGTTAAGCGGAAGAATCTTTACCGACAGACCGTTTACCCCGTCGTCGTTTTTTGTAGGCCGATTTCCCAGTGCCAGTCCGAAATCACTGTAGAGGTCATAAAACCTCATCAAATCACCGTCCGCATAAGAACGTTCCCGCAACAGCTGCACTGCACGGTCGCTCAGCAACCACAGCCCGATGTCCATCAAAAAGAAATGCGAATGCGACAGATCCTCCAGTTCACCCAGCGACGGCTTCTGAAGCATGCAATCCAGTTCACCGGGAGCCTCCCTCCGGGCGGCAAACACCCCGTGTCGCGTAGCCAGTGACGCATCCACCCAAAGGCCGTAGCAGACCACATCCGCTTCCGGGATCTCCGGCAAAGGCTTGTCCGCATGAATGTATACGTCTCCGCTCACCACCAGCGTACGCAGCGAAGCAGGCGACTGCTGCATAATCTTCTCGTAGAGCGGCAGCTGAAGCGACAGCAAATCCTGAGAGAGACGCTGCCCCCTGGCCCAGCGAAACACCGGCACCGGGAGACTTATTTTTCCCGTCACCGCATAGGCAGGCAGCCGGCGGCTCTGTCCCCCCGCATGAATCAGAATCCGTTTTTCTGCCGACAGCCATTCCTCGAACCCCACATTCGGCTGCTCCTCCCGGTAACACTCCTCCAGGAGCCAGGTGGTACCGCTACCCGACCCCAGCCGCCGATCGCGTGGGTCCGAGGTACAAAACCAATCTTCCCTGCCACGGTCGTGAAGCAGGGAATAATCTTTTACGGCATTTGGAGGAAGTGAAAGTAGACGTCGCATAACATTTTTGAACTTATTTTCTTAACTCAAATATTTTGTAGAAATACTTCAGGCTGAGTAAAAACATATTTGTAGAGATCCCATATCTCTTGCATGCCTTTACAATTTCTCTGTTTAAAGTAACCCGACTATTAAAGTTCTCGGTGCTAACGCCACCCGTACGCATGGTTACAAAATCCTTCTTCAAATATTTATAATTAATCTTCTCTTTATACAAATAACGAATCAACAAGTCGTAATCCGCAGCTATCCTATAATCCAGCGAATACAAACCATGCTTCTCGTAACACTCCCTTTTCATATAAAAAGAAGGATGAGCCGGCATAAACCCAAATCTGAAAAGCGAAGGTTTAAAGATAGCAGAAGAATAATAACGCACACACTTATTCAAATCATTGGGATCAACAAAATGCACATCACCATACAAAGCTTCAATATCATTATTGTTGAAGGCATTAACCACCGTTTCAATTACATCATTGGAAGTGAAAAAATCATCCGAGTTCAATATCCCAATCACATCACCTGTGGCTAAATTTATACCCTTATTCATTGCATCGTAGATCCCTCTATCCGGTTCCGATACAATTTTCACCACCCGATTAGGGATGTTTTTGACAATCTCAAGCGTGTTATCCTTCGAAGCCCCATCAATGATAATATGCTCAATATCATCATATGTCTGACTGTTTACAGATTTGACACAATCTGCTATATGCGCTTCACTATTATATGTTGCTGTTATTATACTAATTTTCATAAATCATTGATCATTGAGACTTCGCATATTAATTATTTTTGAAGGATTACCACCTACGACTGCATTATCTAGTAACACCCCAGTTTTAATGTGTATTATACATGAAAATCAACTATAACTATTTTTCGTGTATAGTAATAAATCATTTATATTAATTTAGCTTGCAGTAGGTTTACTTTCAACTAATTCCTCTACTTGTATTTTTTTGTCATCTGGCAACATCATTTCATAATGAGATGAATGCCCCATGTTTTTGAAAATTTGTTGAAAAACGTCATAGTATTTATCTGCCATTTGCTCAGGATGCTCTACATAAAAATCATCAATTAAACAATGAGAACCTTCGTTAGCCCAACACAAAAGAGAGCGACATATTTCTTTTTCACCAACACTTTCAAAGCAGTTAATCAAATCCTCATCTTTATAGCCTCCCATTGTTTTAAAATACACTTCAAGAATTTTTCTCATTGTATTCTGGATTGTAACAACAGAAAGACCCTCACGATTTTTTAATTCATGCCATAATAACTCATAAGAACCTTTGATTGGATTCTTGTCTTCATAACATTTAATTGAAGTGACATTATTCTTCTTTCTGATTATCCAATAGTAAAGATCTCCATTTTTTTTAAACGATCTATCAACATATGACACCTCTTTAAAGAAATAAACGTTATGTGTGAATATTAATATTTGTTTTATACTGCCTGAATTTTTTTTAACTCGTTTTATTTGCTCTTTTATAAGTGAGCTTACAACAAAAAGAATTGTACCGTCAAGACTCGATATTGGATCATCAATAACCAGAACTCTATCATCCATAACCGACTCTTCTTTTATATCTCCTTTAGCTCTCTCGAGAAAATATAGAAATGTGATAAATGTTATTTCTCCTTCACTTAGTGTTTCTTGTACAAAAGTACCATCATTACGCTGTATCTGGTATTTGTTTTTCTCTTCTGTATATGGTACTATTTTAAAGTTATCAAACCCGTATACAAGCAAAGTATCATTAATAGCATCAACAGAAGGCTGCACGCTGGTTACATTTTTATTCGCCTCTTTTATTGTATCATTAAGTTTGATGTAATCTTCACGTAGCTTCTTTATTTCGCTATTTAAAGAATCAATACCTTTTTGAAGCCCTGTAGAACTCTTAATGTATCTTTCAATCTCTTTTTTATTCTCGTTTATAATATAACTCCAAATATTAGCAATAAGTTTAACCCTTTCACTCTCGAAATTATTAATAACCTTATTATGCTCTTTTATATGCTTATTACACTCCTGTATTATTTTCTTGATTTCTGATAAATATTTTTCCGAAGGTAATAAATCAATTCTTCTACTCGGCTCCTTACTCTTGCTATTTAAAAGTTCTTTATTAGATTGAATTCTTTCTGTTAAAGCCTTTAAATATGTAGAAAATGAATTGATATTTAACTTAGAGTGTTTGTTTATACTTTCATTTGACTCTATTAATTGTAACCCGGCTAATATTATATCACAATTATAAATATACTTTTGAGATAGCTCATCAATTAATTTTGTATCTGAAACAAAAGATTCATCAAAATATTCTTCTAATTGTTTTCTAAATACATCATCGATTGTATTTTTCTGACAGAATGGACAGATATCAGATCCCTCTTCAATATAGTCTTTTCCTTCATTTACCCAGTCATTTATATTAAGTCTCTGAATTAATTTAGCGATATCAATATCACTCTTACCAATAACTCTCTTTTCCCAAATGCCATTCTTTTCTATTTCTGTTAACTGTATAGAGTCAATTATACTAATTTCAATTAGAAGGGGAGGTATTTCACCGAATAATGTTTCAGCTTTACTTTTTAAAACATTAAAATCGAGCAAATCTTGTTTATTTGTGCTAACTTCTTCAATAATTTTATCCTTAAATCTTACTTTAGATCCAATAAATCCCTTGAATGCCTCTTTAAAATCGCCTTCATATCTCTTATAGATATGGCTCCAGCAATAATCAGAGAATTCATTATCTAATTTGGTTTTTGTCTCCTCTTCCTTTTTTACAATATCATTTTTTCCAGAACCATCCCTTTTAATGCCATCTAATTCAGATTTCATTTGTTCGATATTCTTTAGATCTTCTTTAGTTGCATTTCCAAGAGTAAATACTCCATCAATTTTACCAGAGTCGAAATTATCTTTTCTGAATCTTTTATTGTAAGTCAATATTTTTAGAGGCTGATTGTCTCTCCAACTAATCTCGCAATCACCGAAATAATCAGATTCCGGATGAGTTAAAAAATTAGTTATTGTAGTCTTCCCCGTACCATTGGCACCATAAAATAAATTTACTTTCTTAAGGTTATCAACTTCAACTCCTATAGAATCAAAAGTTGCATGTTTCTTTAATTTAAATGATTGTAACATGGTATTATTATTTATTCATATTATTTCAACTGCATCATCGTATTAGCTAAAATAGCTTCTGCAATATCCGGTCTATTTGGTTTTATCCATTTATCAAAAGCATCTTGAATAAATGAGGCGACCCAATACTGTGAATCTTCGGGCGGAATCATTCCTAAATCCAAATGATCAACATAGTCAGTAGACATCATGTAATGATCCATAAGATAAAAGAAGTATGCAAAATGCTGAATGAAAAGGGTTTTCAGATCATTTGAGAAAACTCCCAAATACTTTACCCTATTTTCCAAATAAACCTGATTATCATTATAAATTATATTGTGATAATAATTGTAATGCATATGATCATGGCATCTCTGGCGAATATCTTTATATTTTTCATTTACAATAATAAGATCAGTAATAGGTTTTAGTCGTTCTGATTTACGAATATATTGCGACATTTCACAATAAGTAGCTAATTTTTCTGTACCCTTAATCCAATTCTGTATTTTATCTACAATATACTTATCCAAATTACTGTTATCCTCTATATATAAATTAGTATAAACATTAATGATAGTAGAATCATAGTATTTTCTTAACAGTGCGTATGCGTCATTTATTCTACCATTGTTCAACACTAACTTAATTGAGTCAATGGTTCCTTTAATTGAAGTAAAAACATGAGTATTTAAATTGATAACACCAATCACTCCCTCCTGTAAGCTACCCCTTTTTAGGACAGTCTTAGATTAGACTGCTAAATTAGTTAT
>ENA-UOOE01003118-UOOE01003118.1-fermentation-metagenome-genome-assembly--contig:-NODE-3118-length-10893-cov-6.732054_pt1 | contig 10893 bp, 11 predicted proteins | sample MGYA00245776_ERZ724021 | MGnify/ENA primary metagenome ERZ724021 (study PRJEB28704, sample SAMN03018321) | fermentation metagenome | biome: anthropogenic terrestrial biome; feature: soil; material...
TCGTGGAATGATTCCACTTATTCATAAATCTTCTGTAGAATAAATATGGAGCTAAAAGCTACCTAATTTTACAGAAGGGAGGCCTTTTTATGGCCAATAAAATCAAAGTGAAGCTCATCCTAGAGATTGGAGCAGCACGTATGTCACGTAACACAATTGCAGCTACCAGACATATGTCTAAAAACTCTGTTAGTGATGTGTTTCACATCGCTGATTCTCTCGGCATTACCTTTGATACTGTCAAAGACATGGATGAGGAAATCGTATATCGGATCTTTTATCCAGATAAGCATGTCATCGAAAATATGTATAGGAATCTTGATTATGAGTATGTTCACAAAGAATTGAAGAAAGTTGGCGTTACATTAAAACTGCTTTGGCAGGAACACTGTGATAAATGTAATAGCTCCAACGAAATCTCTATGGGCTACACTAAATTCTGCGAGGGAGACAGTGATTATACGATTGCAAACAAACTGACTAATCATCTGGATCACAAGCCAGGTGTCATCACAGAAGTAGACTGGTAAGGATCAGGGATGTCTTATGTTGATTCCACAACAGGCGAAGTGATTACCATATATCTGTTTGTTGCTACGCTTCCATATATAGCCAGTATTCATATGTAGAGCCCTGCCTTGATATGAAGCAGGATACATGGATTAGATGTCATATTCACATGTATGAATTCTTTGGTGGTTACCATCCGTACTGTTTACGATAATCTCAAATTTAAAGATTTTTTGCGATAGCTAAAAATCAACCTTAATTGTCCACTATAAACTTTCAACTCAAAAGCTTTGCTTCGCAATTTTTTTAAACTGTGAAAGTTGAGTATATAATTATAATAAAAACATTCAATTTATAATTGAATGTTTTTATAAATTTTAGTAATTTTATATTTAGTGATTTTTTATAATCAGAGTATAGAATGGTCATAATATGGGCATAAATAGGTTGAATAATTGTTTAATTAAATGATATAATAAACATATCATAATAAAAGATTATAACGTGAAATAAAAATTTTTTTTATTTCACGTTATATAGACTGATGTTATGATTTATTAAAGATAATATAAGTCTTAAATATGGGGGTATTTTTATGAAAAAGCTAAAAAAAAGTTTAGTACTTGTTCTAGTTTTGCTTGTTACAGCCATGGCAGTAGGCTGCGGCACTCAGAGTTCAAGTCAGAAAAAATCAGAGTCCTCGACAAAACAGGAGAAGGCAGTAACGTTAACTGTATCTGCTGCTGCAAGTTTGAAGGATTCTATGAATGAAATTAAACAGTTGTATGCAAAAGAACATTCTAATGTTACCATTACATATAATTTTGGAGCATCAGGAACACTTCAGCAGCAAATTGAACAAGGAGCACCAGCAGATGTATTTATTTCTGCAGCAACAAAACAGATGAATGCATTAAAAGATAAAAATTTACTTGTAAACGATACTGTAACCAATCTCTTAAAAAATGACGTAGTACTTATAGTACCTAAAAATTCATCTTCTAATGTTAAAAGTTTTAATGATTTAGCAAGTGATAAGGTTAAAAAAATAGCTCTTGGAGAATTTAAGAGTGTGCCAGCAGGACAATATGCCCAGCAAATACTTACGAATTTAAAGCTAATAGATAAGGTTCAGCCAAAAGCTATTTTTGGAAAGGATGTAAAAGAAGTTTTGACTTGGGTTGAAACTGGAAATGCAGATGCTGGTATTGTCTATAAGACAGATGCATTGATATCAAAAAAGGTAAATATTGTAGCTACGGCACCTGAAAACTCTCATAAGGATGTAGTATATCCAGCAGCTGTAATTAAAGCTAGTAAAAATCCTACTCAAGCTAAAGATTTTCTTAAATTTTTATCAAGTGATAAAGCTAAAGCCGTATTTCAAAAGTATGGATTTAAACTTGGCAAATAATTTGTGTTAGAATTTATTGTAATGGAGAGGATAAGTTTATGAGTTTTGATGTTTCGCCTGTATGGATTTCGTTAAAGACTACGTTTACGGCTACATTTATAACTTTTTTTATAGGAATTGCAGTAGCTTATTTAATGGTAAATTATAATGGAAAGTTAAGAAATATTTTGGATACTATACTTACCCTCCCACTTGTTCTGCCACCTACGGTGGCAGGATTCTTTCTACTCCTTATATTTGGAGTAAATAGTTCTATAGGTAAATTACTCTCTAAGCTTGGAATCAGTATAATTTTTTCTTGGCCTGCTACAGTAATAGCAGCAGCTGTTGTATCTTTTCCTCTTATGTATAAAACTACAAAGGCAGCTTTTGAGCAGATAGATAGAAACATTGTAAGTGCAGCACGAACTTTAGGTGTTTCTGAATGGAAAGTTTTTTGGAAAGTTGTACTGCCTCTTGCCTGGCCAGGCATAGGAGCAGCCACAGTTCTTTCCTTTGCAAGGGCCCTTGGAGAATTTGGAGCTACTTTAATGATAGCAGGTAATATACCTAACAAAACGGAAACTATACCTATAGCTATTTATTTTGCAGCTGAAAATGGAGAAATGGATAAGGCGCTTATGTGGGTACTTTTAATTGTTGCAATTTCCACTATAGTTATTTTACTTATGAATTATTGGAATGACTATCAACAGAAAAATATATACGGTGTTAGGAGAAATTAAAAATGGGACTGTATGTTGATATTGAAAAGAAGCTATCGGGATTTAGTTTAAAAGTAAAATTCAACAATGAAGGAAATATAATAGGGCTTTTAGGAGCTTCGGGATCTGGTAAAAGTATGACGCTTAAATTTATTGCTGGGTTAGATACACCTGATAGGGGGAAAATAGTATTAAATGAAAAAGTGCTATATGATTCTGATAAAAAAATAAATATTCCAAGTAGAAAACGAAAAGTTGGTTTCTTGTTTCAAAATTATGCTTTATTTCCAAACATGACTGTAGAGCAAAACATAGGGTTTGGATTGCAAAACATGGATAAAGATAAAAGAAATAAGATAATTTCTGAAAAGATAAATATGATGAATCTTAAAGGATTAGAGAGAAGATTTCCAAGTCAGCTTTCAGGAGGACAGCAGCAGAGAGTTGCCATTGCCAGAGCCCTTGCCATAGAGCCTGAAATACTCTTATTAGATGAACCTTTCTCTGCCTTAGATACTCATCTTAGAAGTAAAATGGAAGAGCAGCTTATACATATATTGTCTAATTATAATGGGCATACGGTATATGTGTCCCATAATAGAGATGAGATATATCGTATTTGTAAAAATATAGCGGTAATTGACAAAGGCATAGTAGAAGCTTTTGGGGATAGAGATTACATATTTAAAAACCCTCCCACTCTTTCAGCAGCACAACTTACAGGATGTAAAAATATATCTAAAGTTGAAGTAATAGATGAACATACTATAGAAGCTGTAGATTGGGGATGTACTCTTAAAGTTAAGGATAAAATTGAAGATAAGGTATCATATGTGGGAGTTAGAGCACATTACATTGAATTGGCAGATGGTAATAAAAATGAGAATATACTTAAATGTTGTGTAAACCATATAAATGAAAGTCCTTTTACAGTTTCAGTTTATTTGGACAGTGTAGAGGAGAAATCATATACCAAGACTAAAAGTTTACTGTGGGAAATTCCAAAGGAAAATTGGATTGCACTGAAAAAAATTAACCAACCTTGGAATATATATATAGATAAAAATAACTTTTTTTTAATAAAATAAAAACCGCAAGATAGGGATAAACTAAAACTATCTTGTGGTTTTTATTTTATTTAAGTAAAAACACTATAAAATATATTAAAGGAAGGTAATTGAATATGAAAATAAGTGCAAGAAATCAATTAAAAGGAAAGGTTGCTGAAATTAAAGAAGGAGCTGTAAATGGTGAAGTTATAGTAGATTTGGGCAATGGTAAGACTATATGCTCAATTATTACAATGGAATCTATAAATAATTTAGGCATTAAAGTTGGTTCAGAAGTTACAGCGCTTGTTAAAGCTTCTTCAGTAATTCTTATGGCTTAATTAAATTATTTATTAAATTAGCAGGTTATGATTATTACATAATTTGCTAATTTTTTATAAATTTCTATTTAAGAAAGTAACTTCCCTTATTGTTATATGCGATAAATTGGATAATAATAATGCACATTTAAATATATTTATATTTTTTACAATAAAAAAATATAAAATAAAGGAAAATAGCTATAGATGTAGAATTTATAAACAAATGAAGATAATATAGTTAATACTTAAATAGATTTTAAAATTTAATTATATTTTAAGATTCAATAAAATTTACAAAATATTTAATAAGAAAGGGGGGACAAGCTTATGTCAAAAGTACTTATTGTTGATGATGCAGCTTTTATGAGAATATCTCTAAAAACTATGCTTGCTAAAAATGGATTTGATGTTATTGGAGAAGCTGAAAATGGAGTTACGGCAATTTTTAAATATAAGCAATATAATCCTGATATTGTGACAATGGATATTACAATGCCTGATATGGATGGAATTGCAGCGCTTAAAAAAATTAGAGAATATGATGATAAAGCTAAGATTGTTATGATAACTGCAATGGGACAAGAAGCTTTGGTGAAAAGGGCAATACTTGGTGGTGCCAGGTCATTTATTGTTAAACCTTTTAAAGAAGAACAATTAGTTAAAACACTTAACAAAGTATTAGCAATCTAGATATTAAAACTGAGGGTGGTGAATTATGTCAGATAAAAACTCAGATGATGTTATACTTGAATCCTATATATTTGAAACATCCCAGCTTATTGATCAACTTGAGAGATTGATATTAGAAAGTGGAAATTGCTATTCAGAAGAAATTATCAATGAGATATTTCGTATTATGCATACAATTAAAGGATCTTCTGCCATGATGTCTTATGAATATATTTCAAAGTTGGCTCACTCTATAGAAGATTTATTTTATTTTCTCAGAGAAGAGAAACCTAAAGATATAGATTATGAAAGTGTATCGGATTTGATTTTAAAATGTGTGGATTTTATAAAAGTGGAACTTGAGAAAATAAAAAATGGGGATAAAGTTGACGGAAGATGTGATTCTATAATAGAGTACAATAAAAATTTCCTCATAGAGTTACAAGATCAGAACTCTAAAGAGAATATTAATAAAGAAAATATAAGCGAAGAAGTCAAATTGACTAATATGTATAAGGCACTTATATTTTTTGAAGATGACTGTGGAATGGAAAACTTAAGGGCTTATACTGTAGTGGAAACTTTGAAAGAATTTACGGAGCAAGTTAACTATATACCTAAAGATATAATGGAAAATGATGATACCTGTAAAATAATACATGAAACCGGTTTCAAAATATTTATAAAATCTAGTAAGTCCTATGATGAAATTTCTGAAATTTTAAACCAGACAATTTTTTTGAAAAACTTTAAACTTGAGAAACTCAAGGAAGACAAACAATTTGGAGATTTCATTAAATGTAATAGTAGTATAAATTTGTATGATAAAAATACAAAGGATAAACCAATCATACAAGATTTTATAAATGTAAAAGTAGATAAATTAGATAAATTGATGTATTTAGTAGAGGAAATGGTTATTGCTGAAGCTATGGTTACTCAAAATCCTGATTTAAGAGGAATGAAATTGAGTAATTTTGAAAAATCATCTAGGCAGCTTCATAAAATTACAAGTGAGCTCCAGGATGTAATAATGTCCGTAAGGATGGTTTCTATATCCATGATATTTCACAAAATGAATCGTATAGTACATGATATGAGTAAAAAGTTAAAAAAACAAGTTCGATTAAAGTTAATTGGAGAAGACACTGAAGTAGATAAAAATATAATTGATCATATATCAGATCCACTTATGCATTTGGTGCGGAATTCCATTGATCATGGAATAGAATCCATAGAAGAACGAAAAAGCTTTGGGAAAAGTGAAACTGGGACTGTTACATTAGAAGCAAAAAATGAAGGAAATGATATTATTGTAATTGTAAAAGATGATGGTAGGGGATTAGATAAGAAAAATATATTGGAAAAAGCTGTTCAAAATGGTCTTCTCAAGAAAAACAAAGAAGAAATGAGTGACCAAGAAATCTATAATTTAATCTTTATACCGGGCTTTTCTACCAACGAAGATGTTACAGAATTTAGCGGCAGAGGAGTTGGCATGGATGTAGTAGTTAAAAATATTGAAGATGTTGGTGGATCGATTTCAATAGATACTTTAGAGAATTGTGGGTCTACAATAACTATGAAAATACCTCGAACTCTTGCCATTATAGATGGTATGAATATAAAGGTAGGAAATTCATATTATACTATCCCTATTACTTCTATAAAAGAATTTTTTAGTGTGGAAAAAAATAATGTGATTTCTAATATGGATAGTGGCGAAATGATAATGGTAAGAGGTGAGTGTTACCCTCTTGTTCGTATACATAAGTTATATAATATAAAAACTGATGTTAAAAATTTAGAGGATGGAATAATTGTCATGGCAGAAAAGGACCATAAGGGATTATGCTTATTTGCAGATGAATTAATTGGACAACAGCAGGTTGTAGTAAAGTGTTTACCTAACTATATAAAAAAAGTGAAAAATATAGATGGACTTTCAGGATGTACTCTCCTTGGAGATGGAAGTATTAGCTTAATACTTGATATAGGTGAACTTGTAAATATGCTTGGCAAATAAAAAAATTGCAGAGAAAGGAGAAGGTGAATATGTCAGAAATTGTAGTAGATGATTTAATTGAAGAAGAAGATACGCAAAAGAATAAATATCTTACTTTCACTCTTGAAGATGAATTTTATGGCATAGAAATTAAATATGTTATTGAAATAATAGGTATTCAGCCTATAAGTGAAATACCTGAACTTCCTGAATACATAATGGGAATTATAAATTTGAGAGGTAAAATAATACCTGTAATGGATGTTAGGTTAAGATTTAAAAAGGAACTACTGGAATATAACGATAGAACATGCATTATTGTAATTCAGATTGAAGATATTTCTGTAGGACTTATTGTAGATGGTGTCTCTGAGGTAATAGATATACCTGATTGTGAAATTGTAGAACCTCCAGAAATTAGCAAAATCAAAAATAAGTTTATAAAAGGTATAGGAAAAGTTCAAAATGATGTAAAACTACTTTTGGATTGTGACAAACTGTTAAACAATGAAAATGCAGACAGTTTAAGTAATATTTAATATCAAAGGGGTGGATGGATGTGAAATCATTTAATAATTTAAGAATAGGTGTAAGGTTATTTGTAGGATTTACTTTAATTGCACTTATAGCGTGTATAATTGGAATATTTGGGTTAACGAATATAAATAAGATAAATGATTTGGACACTCAATCATATGAAAATATGACAGTTCCACTAGGGCAGTTGACTGAAATTACTTTATCTTCTGGAGATATAAGATCAAATTTAAAGGATATCATATTAGCAGATAACCAATCGGATATAAATCAATCTATAAATAAGGTAAACTCTTTTAGCTCTGATTTTGATAGACAACTAGATGAATTTTCAAAGGCATTTTTAACTGATTCTGAGAAAGAGGCAGTTGACAATCTTAAATCTTCTAAAGCAAAGTATATGGAAATAGCTAATGAAATTATTGAGATGGCAAAAAAGGGCGATGACAAAGGTGCAATAAGTTTAATTCATAGTAAGCTTAATGCGGCACAGAACGACGTGCGAAATAGTTTAAAAGTGATTATAAATTTAGAGGAAAACAGTGCAAAGAATTTCTCAGAAAGCAATGATAAAACAGCAAACACAAGTGGAAAACTTATTTTAATTTTTATAATTATAGGAGTGGCTGCTGCTGTATTACTAGGAACAATTATTTCATTATCCATAATAAGACCAATTAAAGAGCTTATGGCATATGCAAATAAAATTGCAAGTGGAGACCTAGATGTACATATAAATGTTAGTGGAAAAGACGAAATAGGACTACTTACAAAGGCATCTAAAAAGATGGCTGATAATTTAAATGAAGTTATAACTAATATTGAAGCTGCAGCAAACCAGGTGGCTGCTGGTGCTAAACAAGTATCAGATTCAGGTATAGCTCTTTCAGAAGGATCTACGGAACAAGCAAGTTCTGTGGAGGAACTGACAGCTTCTGTGGAAGAAATTTCTTCACAAATAAAACTCAATGCGGATAATGCAGGTAAGGCAAATAAGCTGACTGAACATGTAAAAGTTAATGCAGTTAAGGGAAATTCACATATGGAGGAAATGTTAAAGAGTATGGATGATATAAATATAGCTTCAGGTAATATATCTAAAGTTATAAAGGCTATAGATGATATTGCTTTTCAGACAAACATTTTAGCTTTAAATGCTGCTGTTGAGGCTGCAAGGGCAGGTAAATACGGCAAAGGATTTGCAGTAGTTGCTGAGGAAGTAAGAAATTTAGCTGCAAAATCACGGGATGCTGCAAAAGAAACTACTTCACTAATAGAAGATTCCATTAAAAAGGTGGACACAGGTACTAAAATTGCAAATGAAACGGCTGAAGCTCTTGGTGAAATTGTAGAAGGAGTTACAAAAGTAGCAGATTTTGTGGAAAGCATAGCAGTAGCTTCTAATGAACAGGCGATTGGTGCAGAACAGATTAATAGCGGAATAATGGAGGTATCTCAGGTGATTCAAGAAAATTCTGCTACATCTGAAGAAAGTGCATCAGCAAGTGAAGAACTTTCAAGTCAGGCAGATATTATGCTGGAACAAGTTAAGAAATTTAAAATAAGAAGAGTAAATTCTAGTTATGATAAAATGGAAAATATAAATCCAGAAGTGCTTAATATGTTAAAAGATATGAAGGCAAGAAAGAAATATCATGGAAAAATTGATTTAGGTGACGAAGAATATTAAATAGGTTCAATAGGCAGTTAGGCTACGTGCCTATTGGGTATTTTAAATCACTCTATTTACAGAAAGGAATAGACAAAATGGAAGCAAAAAAAATAAGGGTTCTGATTGTCGATGACAGTTTAGTGTTTAGAGAAGTTATATCCATGGGTATTTCTTCTGAACCGCATATAGAAGTAGTAGCTAAAGCGGTTGATCCTTTTGAGGCTAGGAATAAAATACTTGAATTTCATCCTGATGTGATGATATGTGATGTGCAGATGCCAAAGATGAATGGCATTGAGTTTATAAGAAGATTGCTTCCACAGTACCTTTTGCCTATAATAGTTGTAAGTTCTATAAATGAATCATTAGTAGATGCAATGGAAGCAGGTGCTGTAGATTTTGTTTTAAAGCCAGATGTACAATCTACAAACAGCGTAAAAGGTTTTATAGGCACTTTGATAGAAAAGATCAATATGTGCTATGGTGTAAATGTAGTATCTGGCGTAAAAAAGAAATCAGTTTCATTTAATATAAGTCAGCGCATTAACATAAATAAGATAATTGCAATAGGAGCATCTACAGGGGGTACTGAAGCTATATACAATGTACTTAAAACATTTCCCGAAAACATGCCCGGCATTTTAATTGTACAGCATATACCACCTGTCTTTTCAAAAATGTTTGCAGAAAGACTTAATAGTCAAACAAAATTACAAGTAAGAGAGGCACAAGGGGGGGAGTATGTTGAAACTGGAAAGGTATTAATTGCCCCTGGTGATAAACATATGACCATTAAAAAGATTGGAAATAAGTATAAGGTTCAACTATTTCGTGGTGAAAAAGTCAATGGACATTGCCCTTCTGTTGATATGCTTTTTGAATCTGTAGCAAAGGAAGCCTCTAAAAATGCGATTGGTATTATACTTACTGGTATGGGCTATGATGGTGCCAGAGGACTTCGCTATATGAGGAGAAAAGGGGCTCGAACTATTGGACAAGATGAGAAATCATCTGTAGTATATGGTATGCCAAAAGTTGCCTATGAAATAGGAGCTGTAGAAAAACAAGTATCTCTTGACAATATACCTGAGGTGCTATTTGGTATGCTGCACTAATTATGATTTCTATGCTTTTTTGCCCATATTTTAAATACTAATGCGTTTATAATATCATATATACCGTAAATGAATGGGAAAACACGATTTATGGTGTAATAACTAAGGGCATATAAAGGTGAAGTGTAAACGGAATGAAAGTTAAATTTTATACCTATGAGCATACAGAAGGCTACCCATTTAGGGGGATGAATAGGGAATGGCATGGGAGCTTTTTTACCTGCATTTTTAAAAAAATTTGATGCAGTTGCTACTGGATAAACAAGAGTGAGCTTCCCTCTGTCATTTTTTTCAAAACGGTATGTGTGAGCAAAGTGGTCTATGGCTGCTTTGGTTGAACAGTAAAGGGCATAACCAGGAAGGGGCACATGGCTTACTGCAGAACAGGTTATTACTACAGTATAACGCCTTCCACTGTTTAGCTCTTTCATTTTTTCAAAGGAATATATTGGTGAAATTACATTTGTGTTAAAAATTTTTTCTGCATGATTCCAGTCAGCTTTGTTCAGCTCTTCACAATAAGCAAAACCTGCATTGGCAATGAACAGATCTATACCTCCCATCTTTTTTAAAGCGAAATCAAATAATTTATCTATATTTTCCTCCTGGGATACATCACATTTATATGGGGTTATTTTGTTATTTGTAACAGGTATATTTTCTATGTTTCGTCCAACTGCAATAATTGAAGCATCGTATTTTGATAGCATTTTCAACAGCTCTCGTCCAATTCCAGAAGAAGCACCTGTAATTATAATTCTTTTTCCATTTAAGTTCATAGTATCCTCCTTTAAATAATTCGACTTTTGAACATATAAAATTTTGACTTAATATAAGTACATTACGACACAACTTTTTCAAGAGGACAATTGACAGAGGACAGAGGACAATGAAG
>ENA-UOOE01003123-UOOE01003123.1-fermentation-metagenome-genome-assembly--contig:-NODE-3123-length-10888-cov-4.807809_pt1 | contig 10888 bp, 9 predicted proteins | sample MGYA00245776_ERZ724021 | MGnify/ENA primary metagenome ERZ724021 (study PRJEB28704, sample SAMN03018321) | fermentation metagenome | biome: anthropogenic terrestrial biome; feature: soil; material...
GTGTAATGCTCCACGACGGCTTCCCCCAGAACCGCATCCAGCACCTGCCGGAAGGCGGGCACGCCCCCGCACAGCGCAAGGTCCACATACGGGACCCCTTTGGGAATCGGAAGGCCGGCGTCGCCGATCAGAAACAGGTCCTTGTGCCCCAGCCCGGCGATATAGCCGGCGAGCTGAGCGTTCAGGATTCCGGATTTTTTCATTGCGCCGCTCCCTCTTTCCTTCCAGTGCCGCCGGTATCCTCGTTTCTGGCCTGAAGCGCCATTTTCGCCTGAAGGTTGCGCTGGAACTGGTCGATGATGACGGCGAGTACGATCACAAGTCCCTTGATGACCATCTGCCAGAATTCCGAAACGCCGCACATGACCATGCCGTCGTTGATGACGCCGATGACGAACGCGCCGACGATGGTTCCGCCGATGGTGCCGACGCCGCCCGCCATGGACGTGCCGCCCAGAACGGCCGCGGCGATCGCGTTCATCTCCCACGTTTCCCCGGAAGCCGGGTGGGCCGCCACAAGCTGCGCGGAATTGATGATGCCGACGATCGCGGCACAGACGCCGGAAAGGATGTAGACGATGATCTTCACCCTGTTGACCTTTACGCCGGAAAGCTTCGCGGCCCGCTCATTGCCGCCCACGGAAAGGACGTGCCAGCCGAACGGCGTATATTTCAGCACGATGGCGGTGATGACCGCGATGATGACCAGAATGATCGCGCCCACGGGGATCCCCAGCACGCTGCTGCCGAAGAAATCGAAGCCCGTGTTTCCAAGCGCCGGCTTGCCGACGATATTGGAAAAGGTCGCGCCGTTCGAGCGCAGCATGGCAAAGCCGCGCGCCACATACATCATGCCCAGGGTGGCGATGAACGGGGCCACGTTGAAGCGCGTGATGACCATGCCGTTGATCCAGCCGATCAGCGCGCCGCATATGACCGTAAACAGAACGATCCACGGAACGCTGAAATACAGGGTGACGCCGAACATGCTCAGGGTCAGCCCCTCGTTGATCAGGCCGCCGGCGATCATGCCCGCGATGCCGACCACGGCGCCCACCGAAAGGTCGATGCCGCCGGTGATGATGACATAGGTCATGCCGATGGCGAGGATTCCATACAGCGCCACGTGCTTCGCGATCAGAAGAAGCGTGCTCTGAGACAGGAAGTTGGGCGCCGCAAAACTGAAGAAAATCAGCAGGATGACCAGAACGATAAAGGTTCTTCCCTTTAACAGCGTCATGGCGATCCCATGATTGGATTGATTCTTTTTCATACCAGCATTCTCCTTTACGATTCGGATTCCCGGATGTGATGGCCCTGATAGGAAGCGAGCACGAGGCTGTCCTCGTTGATTTCGTCACCGATCAGCTCGCCGGTCTTTCTGCCGTTGGAAAGCACCATGATGCGGTCGGCGATCGCGATGATCTCTTTTAATTCGGATGAGATCACGACGATGGAAAGCCCCCGCTCCGCGTACTGATTGATGATATCGAACACTTCCGTCTTCGCCCCGATGTCGATTCCCCTGCTCGGCTCGTCGAGCAGCAGGATTTTCGGGTGCGTCAGGATTCCTTTTCCGATGACGACCTTCTGCTGGTTGCCGCCCGAAAGGGAAAGGATCGGCAGCCGCTTGTCGGAAACTTTGATGTGGATATCCCGGATCTCCTCGTCGATGCTGCCGTTCTCCTTCTTTTTATCCAGGAACGGGCCTTTGGTATAGCTTTTCAGGCTGGAAAGGGAAATGTTCTTGCCGATGCTCAGCGTCTGGACCAGGCCCTCGCGCTGCCGGTCCTCCGGCACCACGGCGAAGCCGCGCGCGATCTGCTCCGACACGCTTCTGATCCGGATCGGCTCGCCGTTGAGCAGCACCTCGCCCTTGTGCTCCGGCCGCAGCCCCATCAGGCACTCGAAAATTTCCGTGCGTCCCGCGCCCAGCAGGCCGTAGATGCCGAAAATCTCCCCTTTTCTGACGGAAAAGCTGACGTGGTCCAGCAGGTACCCGCCGCCGCTTTTCGGCAGGGTGAGGTCCTTTACCTCCAGAATGACCGGGGCCTTCTTCCAGTTGATATCGCGGCTGCGCTTCGCGTATGTTTTATCCCTGCCGACCATCCGCTGGACGATCCAGGGGATGTCGATTTTGTCCGCATCCTCGTCCGCCACGTATTTCCCGTCGCGCAGGATCGTGACGTGGTCGCCGATGTGCAGGATCTCTTCCAGGCGGTGGGAAATGTACACGATCGAGATCCCCTCCGCCGTCAGCTCGCGCATGATCCTGAACAGCACATCCACCTCCTGCGCGCTCAGGGAGGACGTCGGTTCGTCCATGATCAGGATTTTCAGGTCCTCCTGAACCAGGTTCCGCGCGATCTCGATGATCTGCTGCTGCCCCACGCGCAGGTCCCCCACCAGCGTTTCCGGCGGGATGGGGTGCTCCAGCTTCGCCAGAATCCGGCGGGTCAGCTCGGCGTGCTGCTTGTTGTCCAGCCGGAAATGCCCCTTCGTCTTTTCCCGGGCCATAAAGATGTTCTGGTAGACGTTCAGGTTCGGGAACAGGCTCAGCTCCTGATGGATGATCCCGATCCCGTGCCTGCGCGCGTCCGTTGTGTCCTTGAAGGAGACCTCCTCATCCCCCATAAAGAGCTTGCCGGAAGTGGGCTGCTCGATGCCCGCGATGATCTTCATCAGCGTGGATTTTCCCGCGCCGTTTTCCCCGATCAGCACGTTGACCTTCCCTTTTTTCACCGCGAAGGAAACGTGGTCGAGCGCCACGGTGCCCGGATAGATTTTACAGATATCCTCCGCCCGCAGGCAGATCTCGTCTTCTGTTTTTTCCATGGAACCGCACCTCCTATTTGGCCGACATCCGAACCGGCGTGATCAGGACCCGGTCGTTTCCGTCCACCGTAAAGCAGCCGGTGAACTCCACCGTCTTCCCGGTCAGGGACTTCACGTCGAGCGGGTCGATCACGGTCTTCTGGATCACATTGTGGATGCTCTGGGAAACGGTGGCCCACTGCACCTGGTTCTTGTAATCCTCATAGCTGATGAAATCCAGGGAGTCTCGGACCGCGGAGCCCTTGAACACTGTGCCGATCTGAAGCTGGACCTGCTCTTTGCCGTTGTAGCCGTCCAGCTGCACATCCATGACGCCGGCCCGCTTCGACTGGTCGACCTTCGTCACCTTCGCGGTCCCTTTCACCGTGTAGCTCAGCTCGCCGGAGCTCCCCATGGAATATTTGCCGTACTTCTTATCGAGGGATTTCAGGTCGCCTTTCGCCTCGGTCAGGAAGGTCTTCAGGTCCACCGCTTTTTTGGTCAGCTCCGGAATCGCCTTCGATTCCCAGATCTTTTCCACATCGCTGTCGGCGTTGAACGCCGTCTCGCCCGTCAGCTTCCCCTCCTCCCCTATTTTCACGACCTTGACGCCGCAGCCCGTCATGGAAAAAGCGGCAAATGCGAGGATCAACAGCAGCGCTGCAATTTTTCTTTTCAACTTGCATTCCTCGTTTCTGAAAAATATCGTAAAGCTTCCGGGGTCTCGTTCGAACCATCAGGGAACTGGTCTGTTTCGTCTGAAACTGCGCCGTCCGGCGTCACAAAGCCTGAAGCTTTTTTCCCAATTTAAAATCAAAGCTTTTAAAATAAGCAAGGATAAGGAAGAAGCCGTTTTGATAAACTCCCCCTTATCCTCACAAATACTGCCGATCGGCCTTACAGCGGCTCCGGCAATGACTGGAGGATGCTCCCTTCCGCCGAAGACGGGAAAGGACAGAGCCCCCTGCTGAACCGGAAACGCTGCGACTGTCTGCGGGAAAATTACTCGGAGTACACGAAGCTCTTCAGTTTATCCACGTTGTCCTTTGTGATGGCGATGCAGTCTACGAGCTGTTTTTCATCCAGGCCGGTCGTGCCGTTCTTCAGGTACTGATCCGCCTGTTCCACGCCCATCTGAGCGATCAGGGCCGCCTGCTGCAGCGCGGTGCCGACCATGTACCCGGCTTTGATCTGCTCGGCCGCCTCGTCGGAGCCATCCACACCGACAACGGCGATGTTCTTCAGGCCGGCCGCCTTGATGGCCGCAGCCGCGCCGACCGCCATGGTGTCGTTGCCGCAGACGACGCCCTTGATGTCGGGGTTGGACTGCAAAATGGTTTCCATTTTCTCATAAGCTTCGGTCTGCTCCCAGTTCGCGGTCTGCTGGGCGACCATCTTCATATCGGGATACTGGTCGATGATCTCGTGGAACGCCTTGGAGCGGACGCCCGCGTTCGTGTCGGACTCTTTGCCGAGCAGCTCCGCGTACTTGCCCTTTTCGCCCATGGCCTCCACGAATTTTTCAGCGATCGCCTTCGCGCCCTGATAGTTGTTGGCGACGATCTGGGAAATGGCGACGCCGGATTCGTTGATCTCGCGGTCGATCAGGAAGGTGGGGATATTGTTGTCCCTGGCCTTCTTGACGGCGGCCACGGTGGCGTCGGCGCCGGCGTTGTCGCAGATGATGGCCGCGGCCTTGTCGGCGATCGCGTTGTCGAACAGTTCGGACTGCTTCGTCGCGTCGTCGTCATGGGAAACGGACTTGACCTCGTAGCCGAGCTCCTTCGCCTTCTTTTCCGACGCTTCCGCCTCCGTCTTAAAGAACGGGTTGGAGTGCGAAGGGGTGATGATGTAGATGATCTTGGAGCCGCCGCCCGTCAGGGCCTTGGCCGCCTGCGAGGACGCCGCCTGAGAAGCCTCTTTGTTTTCCGCCGGCGCGCTGCTCGCAGCCCCGCCGGAGCACCCGGCCATCGTGCCGACCAGAGCCACGGCCAAAATACCTGCTGCTAGTTTTTTGAACTGATTCATTTTGTTTCCTCCCAAAATTTATTTATTAATAGAGACGGGCGAAATCCGATATTCCGCCGCCCGCTATTCGTGAGAAAGCGCAAGCCGGACGGCCCTTTTCCAGCCCTTGTACAGCTCCGCGCTTTTTTGCTCTGCCATTTTCCTGCGGTATTCCCTCCGCTTTCCGTCTGAAAAGACGGCCTGCCCGTCGTAAAGCCCGGCCGCGATTCCGGCGGCATAGGCGGCGCCCATGCCCGAAAGCTCCTGAAGCTGCGGTACCATCACCGGAATGCCCAGAACGTCGCTCTGGAACTGCATCAGGTAATCGCTTTCCGTGGGGCCGCCGTCCACCCGCAATTCCCGGATGGAAAGCCCGGATTCCGAGCGCATCAGGTTCACGATATCCGCCACCTGATAGGCGATGCAGTCGACGCCCGCCTTCACCAGCTCCGCGCGCCCCGTTTTCCGGGTGATGCCGGTGAAAAGCCCGGTGGCTTCGCTGTCCCAGTAAGGGGCGCCCAGCCCGGTGAACGCCGGGACGAAATAGGTCGTGTCGAGCGGGTCCGCTTCGGCGGCAAGCTGATGCGCCTGCCGCACCGTCTGCACCAGGCCGAGATCCTTCTTCATCCAGCCGATGACGGAGCCAGTATAATTGATGTTCCCCTCCAGCACATAGTTCACCGTTCCGCCGATGCTCCAGGCGAGGGAAGTCGCCAGGCCGTTTTTGCTGAACACAGGCTTTTCCCCGGTATTCAGCATGACGGACGAGCCCGTGCCGTAGGTGGCCTTGCCCATCCCCGGCCTGCGGCAGTCCTGCCCGAACAGCGCGCCGTGGGAATCCCCCAGCACCGCGTGAATGGGCACGGGGCGGTCGAGAAAGCCCTCCAGATCCGTCTGCCCGAAGCATTCGTCGGAGCCGCAGACCTGCGCCAGACAGGGCGCCGGGATGCCGAACATGCGGCAGATCTCGGGATCCCACGCAAGCTTTTTAATATTGAAAAGCTGCGTGCGGGACGCGTTTGAAGCATCCGTTTTGAATTCCTTTCCCCCGGTCAGGCGGAACACCAGCCAGCTGTCTATGGTGCCGCAGCACAGATTTTCCTTCTGCCGCGCGCCCTCGGCGTTTTCAAAGATCCACGCGATCTTCGCCGCGGAAAAATAGGGGGAAAGCGGAAGCCCGGTGCTGCCGCGGATCTTCTCCGCGCAGCCCGCATCCTTCAGGCGCCGGCAGACGGCCTCGCCCCGGGGGCACTGCCACACCACCGCGTTGCAGACCGGCTTTCCGGTGCGGCGGTCCCACACCAGCGCCGTCTCGCGCTGGTTGCTGATCCCGATGGCGGCGATCTCCTCTTTTTGGATGCCGGCTTTTTCCACGACATCCTTTGCGACGGCGACGGTGTTGCGGTAGATTTCCTCCGGGTCGTGCTCGACCCAGCCTTTTTCGTCGATGATCTGCCTGTGGGAGCGGTCGCACCGCGCGGCAAGCCGGCCCGCGCCGTCGAACAGGAGGCCCTTCGTCCCCTGCGTGCTCTGGTCGAAAGCGAGTATGTAAGCCATGTCAGATCAGCTCCAGCGCGGCCTTTGCGATGCCTTCGGCATTCAGGCCGTAATAGTCGAAAACCTCGCCGGATTTTCCGGTGACGACCGGCTCATCCGGCAGGGTCAGGCTGCGCACGCGCGCGGGGTGCTCCGCCGTCACGACCTGGCTCACCATCGAGCCGAGGCCGCCCACCGCGACGTGCTCCTCCGCGGTGACGATCCCTTTCGTCTCCCGCGCCGCCTTTGCCACCGCTTCGCGGTCGATCGGCTTCAGGCAGTACATGTCGAGCACCCGGGCGGAAACGCCCTTTTCCTTCAGCAGCCCGGCCGCCTTTTTGGCCGCGGACACCAGCTCGCCGCACGCGATCAGGGCGACGTCCGTTCCGCCGCAGATCTGGGTCGCGCGGTCGAGCTCAAACGGGACGTCCCCTCCGGAGTAAACATCCTCCACCACGTTGCGCCCCACCCGCACATACGCCGGCTCCCGGTCTTTCAGGAGCGCGCGGATCAGCTTTTCCGTCTGGAAGCGGTCGCTCGGCAGATAGACGCGCAGGCCGGAAATGGATGCCATCGACGCGATGTCGTTTGTGGAGTGGTGCGTAAAGCCGAGCGCCCCGTAGCTGACACCGCCGCTGATCCCGATCAGCGTGACGTTCGAATGGTTGTAGGCGACATCCACCCTGGCCTGCTCCATGCTGCGCGTGGAAAGGAACGACGCCGGCGACACCGCGAACACCTTTTTGCCGCACAGCGCAAGCCCCGCGCTGACGGAAACGAGGCTCTGCTCGGCGATGCCGACTTCGACGAACTGTTTCGGAAAGGCGTCCGCGAACGCCGTCATGGAACCGGAGCCGCGGGAATCGCTGCACGCGACGACGATGCCGCGGTCCTTTTCCGCCTCCTGCATCAGCACATTGCAGATGACCTGCTTATCGGCGATCCGATTCATTTTCCGTCGCTCCTTCCGCTCCGAGTTCTTTCATGGCCTGTCTGTATTCCTCTTCGGTGGGCAGCCTGTGGTGCCAGCCCGCCTTGTTTTCCATAAAGGAAACGCCGCAGCCCTTTACCGTGTCCGCAATGATCACCGTCGGTTTTCCTCTTGTGTTCTTCGCTTCCTGCAGCGCACGGTCCAGCGCATCCGTATCGTTGCCCGGCACCTCGATCGCGTGCCAGCCGAACGACTGCCAGCGGTCCTTCTGGCTGTCCTGCGCCATCACATCCTCGGTGGAGCCGGAAATCTGAAGGCGGTTGCGGTCCACGATCGCGGTCAGGTTGTCGAGGCGGTACTGATTGGCCGCCATGGCGCCCTCCCAGACGGAACCCTCGTCAAGCTCGCCGTCGCCCATCACGGTGTAGACCCGGTAGGGCGCCCCGTCCATCTTTCCGGCCAGCGCCATGCCGACGCTGACCGAAAGGCCGTGCCCCAGCGAGCCGGAGCTGATCTCCACCCCGCTGACCTTGCTGCTGGGGTGGCCGATGTATTTGGAAAGATAGGCGGAATAATGGTCGAGATCGGATTTCGGGAAATAGCCCCTGTCCGCCAGAATGCTGTACAGCGCCTCCACGCAGTGGCCCTTGCTCAGGATCAGGCGGTCCCGGTTCGGGTCATCCACGCGCTCCGGCGAGCAGTTCAGATGCTTGTAGTACAGAGTGACGAGGATATCCGTGACGCTCAGGTCCCCGCCGATATGCCCGCCGCCCGCGCGGTACACCAGCGTGACGATGTCGCGCCGGATCTGTCTTGCCTTTTCTTTTAAGTCCGCCATTTCTTATTCCCCCCTGAGATAAGCCCTGACCTTTTCCTCGATCGGGTCGTAAAAGTCCGGCTTCACCCCGATGTATTTGCACGCCTCGTACAGCACCGGAACCACGTTTTTGTGGATGCCCACGCAGTGGTGGATGTACGGGCCGCAGACGATTTTTTCTTCGAGCCTTTTGATGTTTTCCACTTCCACCCAAAGATAGGTGCCCATGCAGTTCGGCCCCTCGACCCCTTTGGCGTTGCCGAGCAGCAGGGAATATTCCCCGTTGTCCCCGTCGAAGCGGCACAGGGTCAGCTCGCCGTGCTTCGCTTCCGCCGTCAGGCTGCCCGGGTGCTTGAACGCGAGCGGGTACCCGAGCACCGGCTTGCTCCGCGCGACGGAAACCGGCCAGGGGCCGCAGTGCTGAAGCAGCTCGCCGTTCGGGATATCCGGGTGGCGGATCGTCCAGTCCGCGAAGAACGAGCGCGTTTCGCCCATTCCGGCGGCCTCGACGAGAAGCGCCGTGATCGCGCCGTGGATATCGGTCTCGCACACCACCGGGATCCCCTCGTCGTTCATCAGCGCATTCGCCGCACAGGGCATAATGCCCAGCTCCTGCTGAAGACAGTTCCAGCACTGGATCGCCACGGCCTTACAGCCGTATTTCGCGACGAGGGATTCCATCGCGACCTTCAGGGCCGCCACGTTTTCGAGCGCGTCCGGCGGGATCCGGACCTCCATGTTTTCGCGGATATACGAAAGCACGCGGGCAATCTCCCCGCCCTCATCCTTTTTGGCCCTGCGCACTTCCTCCATCAGCTCGGGCATCGGGATCGGCGAGAGCTGGATGTTGAATTTTTCGAGCAGCTCGCCTTCATTGCACATGGTGGACCAGAAGTCGAACGGGCGGGTGGAAATCTGCAGGATGCGGATGCTGCGGAAGGTTCTCACCACGCTGCACACCGCGAGAAAATCCCGCACGCCCCGCTCGAACACGGGGTCGCTCAGCCGGCAGTTCGTCAGATAAGTAAACGGGATGCGGAACCTTCTGAGCACCTTGCCCGTCGCGAACAGGCCGCACTGCGTGTCGCGCAGGCGCACCCCGTTTTCATCCGGGCGCTCGTCGAGCGGGCCCCACAGGAGCACCGGGACGTTCAGCGCCTTCGCGAGCCTGGCGCACTCGTATTCCGTCCCGAAATTGCAGTGGGGAAGAAACAGGCCGTCGACTTTTTCCCGTTTGAATTTCTCGATGATCCGGCTCAGGCCTTCGTCGTCGTACAAGAGGCCCTCGTCGTTGACATCCGTGATATCGACAAAATCCACGCCGAGCTTCCTGAGCCTTGCGGCCGTCAGGTTCCTGTATTTCACCGCGTCCGGCGCGCTGAAAATGCTTCTTCGCGTCGGTGCGAATCCAAGCTTGATCTTCTCCATTGCCTCTGCCTCCAAGTAAGTTATGTTTCGTTCAGGTCGCGAACGCTCTCTCGTTCCACAAATTCCGTGCAGACCTGTATTTTCGTCTTGACCGTGCTGCCCAGGTTGATGTGGTCCGTCAGGCGGCGCACGGCGATTTCGCCCATCTCCTGCTTGAACACGTGGATCGTGGTCAGCCGGGGGCTTGAAATTTCCCCGAAGGGAATATTGTCGAATCCGATGATGGAAACATCCTGCGGGACGCGGTAGCCCTTCTCCTGAAGCGCCCGCATGGCGCCCAGGGCGATCACGTCGTTATCCGCGAAAAACGCGGTGGGAAGGCGGCCGTTCTCTTCCAGGCGGGCGATCATGTCCCGGTAGGCGCTTTCCGTGGTGGTTCCCAGCGTGATGACGCCATCCGGCCCCACCGGCAGGCCGTGCCGGCTCATCGCACGCCGGTAGCCGATGCTGCGGTAGGAGAACGCCTTGATGCGGAAGCTGCCCCGCAGATAGCCGATCTGGCGGTGCCCTTTCCGGATCAGGTACTCCACGGCCTTGCAGGCCGAATCCGTATTGCTGATGAGGACGCTGTCGAACGTGATCTCGTCGCTCCAGCCGTCCAGCAGGATCAGGTGGCATTTCGGGTGCTCGAACAGCTTGAAATCCTGTTCCGTCATCTCGGTGCCCAAAAGGATCACCGCGGAGCTGGTGTCTTCCAGAATCGACTTGATCTGCTCTTTGCAGTCGGGGCTGTCGCAGGTCAGGTTGCAGAAGACGGTTTCATACTGCAGCTTTTTGGCCTGCCGCTCCACGCCTTCGATCACCGCAGGAAAAAACGGGCTGTCATTGATAATCAGTCCATTCCGTTTATAGATGACGAATTTGATTTTTGAAATCCGGGGTTTGTTCGAATACCCAAGCTCATCGGCGGCGCTCAGAACCTTCTCCACCGTCTCCTTGCTGACCCCGCGCTTGCGGTTCAGCGCGTTGGATACGGTCGCCGGAGAAAATCCGGTCCTCTCGCTGATGGTTTTCATGCTGACTTTCAATGATGTTCCCCTCGTTTCCTTCCTGTTCACTTACATTATACACAGGAAATAAATTTTTACAATAAAATTTTTATAATTTTTAGATTTTATCTTGCTTTTTGTTGATAATATAAAAATTATTTCATCAATAATTAGATATAATTTATAAATTATTTTTCCTTATTTGAATATATTTCAGATCAATCCATCTATTTATTTAAAATTTTATATAAAACTTTAAATAAATATTTATATAAATAATTGTAAATTTTTTGACAATCTTAAAAAAATTCCCAAAAACAAAGCTGAACAGCCGGTTTTTCCGGCGATTCAGCCGATCCTGTTTCC
>ENA-UOOE01003124-UOOE01003124.1-fermentation-metagenome-genome-assembly--contig:-NODE-3124-length-10883-cov-3.679073_pt1 | contig 10883 bp, 10 predicted proteins | sample MGYA00245776_ERZ724021 | MGnify/ENA primary metagenome ERZ724021 (study PRJEB28704, sample SAMN03018321) | fermentation metagenome | biome: anthropogenic terrestrial biome; feature: soil; material...
CATTCTGCAAGCTGCCGCCCCCTTATCCTTAGGTGCACTATTCCCTCACCGAAATATCACATAGAGCCGATAAATGTGGATGCCCACAATTACCGGCTCTGAATTCTTACAGGCTGGTCACCACTTTACTTTCCCGAAGCTGCTTTAACCGACCTTTAGCTTAAATTTCTGTATTTCCTTCTCGCTGGACACCTTCTCAATCATTCCGCCCAGAGTGCGCAGCTTTTCTTCAAATCTTTCATATCCTCTCTGGATATAGACAATATCGTCAATAATCGTAATTCCGTCCGTTGCAAGTCCCGCAATGCAAAGCGCCGCACCTGCACGCAAATCAGGGGCACTCACTCTCGCACCCGACAGCTTCTCTACTCCTTCAATTGTTGCAGAGTTTCCTTCAACCTTAATCGCTGCACCCATTCTGGCCAGCTCATCTAAGTATTTAAATCGATTCTCAAAAATGCTTTCCGTAATCGTACTCGTCCCTGCAGCCAGTGCAAGTGTCACACCAATCTGCGGCTGCATGTCTGTGGGATACCCGGGATACGGCAGCGTCTTCACCTGCGTGGAATGCAGTCTTCCCTTAGCCACTACGCGCACTGCATCATCAAATTCCTCCACCTCACAGCCAATATCAACCAGCTTGGAAATCGTTGCCTCCAAATGCTTCGGTATAACGTTGAGTACCGTCACATCTCCTCTGGTAGCCGCAGCTGCAAACATAAAAGTTCCCGCTTCTATCTGATCGGGAATAATAGAATACTCCGTCTTATGCAGTGATTTCACCCCGCGGATTTTAATTACATCCGTTCCTGCACCTTTGATATTGGCGCCCATGCTGTTCAAAAAGTTCGCCACATCAACCACATGAGGCTCCTTCGCCACATTCTCCATAATAGTCAGACCTTCTGCCATAGCTGCGGCCATCATCACATTAATGGTAGCTCCCACTGTAACCACGTCGAAATAAAGATGTGTTCCTCTAAGGACTTCTGCCTCCGCTACAATCTTTCCATGTTCAATGTCCACATCAGCCCCGAGAGCACGAAATCCTTTCAGATGCTGGTCAATCGGCCGGCTGCCGATATTGCACCCGCCCGGAAGAGCCACCTCTGCTTTTCTGTATTTGCCCAGAAGTGCTCCCAGTAAATAATAAGATGCTCTGATCTTCTTAATATAGTCATACTCAATACTGAAATCACCAACTGCGCTTCCGTTAATCTTTACTGTATGCCTGCCGATTCTCTGCACCACGGCTCCAATTCCGGCAATGGCCTCCAACATCACGTTGATATCATTTACATCCGGAAGATTATCAATCAGGACAGTTTCATCCGTCATAATGGCTGCTGCCAGAATGGCTAATGCCGCATTCTTTGCTCCGCCTATCTCAACTTCCCCTACAAGCGGACTGCCGCCCTTAATAATATATTGCTCCATTTCGCACCTCAATTATCATTCTGATATATGCTTATGTTTCTTAAATTGTAACAGTTCAGCCACAGCTTGATCCCGGCAAACTGTTACCTCAGATTTGACTTTCTCGCACCGTCCTCAAGTCCGGTTTTTCATATACTAGGGTATTATATCATAAAACCGGCATTTGTAAAATCATTTTTTTATATCATCGGGCAATCCGCCTATTCACTGGCATTTCTCATACTTTCCACTGCTGATAAAACGTTTTCGATTGTCTCTTCAATCCGGCATCCATCTTCACACACAGTTATATCTGCATACTTTTCAAAAAGTCTTATTCTCTCATTGTACAAATCCCTGAACGACTGCCCTTCTTTAAGGAGAACTCCCCTTTTTTTAGGATTTTGTATCCTCTTTTTTATTACCTGATAAGAGGCCTTTAAATATACAATCGTTCCGATTTCCCTAAAATGCTTCATCGCCTCGTCACAGTAGACAACACTTCCGCCGGGAGAAATTACTGCATTTTCCACATTTACATTCCGATTGACCTGATTTTCAATTTTCAGAAACCCTTCTTCTCCCTCATCTACAATAATCTCACGCAGAAGTCTCTTCTCCTGTTCCTGAATCAGCAAATCCGTATCAATAAAATGCATGCCTAACTGCTTTGCGACAACAACACCCACCGTACTTTTGCCGACCCCCGGCATGCCTATAAAAACAAGATTATTCTTCATATGTATATCCGCCCTTTATCTTAACTACATTTATGTCTTTCTAGGCTCGGAAATACCTCGCCAAGTAAGAGCATTATACCATAAATACTAAGCTCGTGAACTACCTCGCTAAGTGTTTAGGTATATGTCTTTCTAGGCTCGGAAATACCTCGCCAAGTAAGAGCATTATATCATGTTTTTTCTGATTAGTAAAATCTGCGCCCGCATCGACGGTTATCGCATCTGCGTCTATACAATTCCTGGTAAAGAATTACATCAATTAAATCCCTCAGCCAATCAGGATTTCCCTTACCCCCGGGCCTGTTATCAAAAGGAGGCCTTCCCGGTTTCGGCGGACGATTCCCTTGTGGCGGACGGTTACCTTGAGGCGGACGACCTCCATGGGGCGGACGATTTCCCTGAGGCGGGCGCCCCGGTGCGTACACTGCCTGTTCCGACATCTCTGTCTCCTGCGCGGCTGCTCTGTCATTCTGCTCTTCCGGTATCAAAAGATTGAGAAAACTTTTATCACTTTTTACCTTGTCATATACCCGGCTGCCCATCATACGAAGCTGCAGTTTATCCGGATATTCATCATACATCATACTGCAGTCATACTCCATCCTGTCACATTCATCTTCCACATATGGCAGGAGTTTTTTCGCCACGTCCGGATAAAGACTCTTCATATACTCAAAATCTCTGCGCTCAATTTTCTCATCATCATAGGCAAGGGGCATAGGGTACACCATGTAATACGGCAGTTTTGGATTCATAACTCACACTTCCATTTCAAGACATTATATGATTAGTATATGCGGCAGAAATTGAAGCGTTCGTTTAGAAATTCTTTAAGATATTCCTCTGTAATAGTCATAAAGCGGCCTGCCATTTTATTTCAGCAAGCCGCCACATATGTTTTGTAACTGTTTAAGCGGGCAAACTTTTAAGCCCGCTCTTTATAATGATATTGTTCTTCCAGCATCATATCCTTTACTTTCATCAGACGAACCTGAGTACTTCTCTCATTTTCATCCAATTTCATGGTAATATATTTAATGCTTTCCTCAGTCTCGGGAATAATGACATGCTCCAGCGCATTTACACGCCTTCTTGTCTTCTCTATTTCTGCTGCCATAAGCTGGCACGCTTTCTCGCATTCTGCAAGCCGTATCATATCCGGCAGGATATCTGCCAGGGATTTAACTGCCCCATCTAAATCGCTGGAAGTAAATGCAAAACCGTAGGAATAAATGTCATTTTCATCCGCTGTCCTTGTTTCACACTCAAAAGCCGGCACATTCACACTCATGACATTTCTTGCACCGGGGACCAGCCTGATTTCCTGCTTTGGTGCCATAAGAGCTGTGTTGAGTGCCTCCTCGGACATTCCGGCCTTGGCAATAACAAAATTTTTATTGGCAGAAAGAATTCCCTTTTCTACCTTCAAACGCACTTCCATATTTTCCCGCACCAAATCCAGATACTGGCGCATCAGCTCGTCACGTTTATCCTTCAGCAGCTTATGGCCGCGAATGGCTGTAATCCGCTTCTTTTTTAGCCGGGTCAGCTCCATACGGGTTGGATTTACCTGTGTTGATGCCAAATGTAATCACCTCGCTTTTCCAACTTATCCTCACTCTTTGCCATAATACTGATCCAGAAATTTATCATCGATACGTTTCAATTCTGCTCTCGGCAGCATGGAAAGTAACTTCCATCCGATATCCAATGTTTCTTCGATATCCCGGTCTGTACTATATCCCTGAGATACATATTCGGCCTCAAACGCGTCTGCAAACTTTGCATACATCAAATCTATTTCCGTCAATGCGGCTTCCCCAAGAATTACCATAAGCTCCTTGGCGTCTTTTCCACGTGCATATGCCGCAAACAGCTGATTCATTGTATTTGAGTGATCCTCCCGGGTCTTACCTGCGCCGATCCCTTTGTCTTTAAGACGGGACAGCGACGGGAGCACATCGATTGGCGGCATCACACCTTTGCGGTACAAATCACGGCTCAGGATAATTTGCCCCTCTGTGATGTATCCTGTCAGATCAGGAATCGGATGGGTCTTATCATCCTCGGGCATGGTCAGAATAGGTATCATCGTGATACTTCCCTTTTTGCCTTTCTGCCGGCCTGCTCTCTCATACAGTGAGGCAAGGTCGGTGTACATATATCCCGGATACCCACGGCGCCCGGGAACTTCCTTGCGGGCTGCAGACACCTCGCGCAGCGCATCTGCGTAATTCGTAATATCCGTCAGAATAACCAAAACATGCATATCTTTCTCAAAAGCCAGATATTCTGCTGCCGTCAGTGCCATACGTGGCGTAGCGATACGCTCAATAGCCGGGTCATTTGCCAGGTTTACAAACAGAACGGTTCTGTCAATAGCTCCTGTTTCTTTGAAGCTTTCAATGAAAAAGTTAGATTCCTCAAATGTAATACCCATAGCCGCAAATACAACGGCAAAATTCTCATCTTTTCCCAATACCTTTGCCTGTCTGGCAATCTGAGCCGCCAGTTGTGCGTGAGGCAGACCGGATGCGGAAAAGATAGGCAGCTTCTGGCCGCGGACCAGTGTGTTCAAACCATCAATGGCAGAGATGCCTGTCTGAATAAATTCTTCAGGATAGCTTCTCGCTGCCGGATTCATGGGCAGCCCATTGGTATCCATCCGGGCATCGGGCAATATCTCCGGTCCCTCGTCTATAGGACGCCCCAGACCATCAAAAACACGGCCCAGCATATCTTCGGAAACGCCAAGTTCCATAGTGCGCCCCAGAAAACGCACCTTACTGTTGGACAAGTTGACCCCCGTCGCACTTTCAAACAGCTGTACCAGCGCATCACCGCCGTTAATCTCCAATACCTTGCAGCGGCGTATTTCACCGTCTGCAAGTTCTATTTCCCCCAGCTCATCGTAGGCAACATTCTCAACACCGCGCACTAGCATCAAAGGGCCGGCTACTTCCTGTATGGTTCTATACTCTTTTGGCATTTAGAAGTCCTCCTTCCCCAATGTATGGTCAATTTCTGCGTGTAATTCTTTTTTAACTTCTTCATATACCTCGTCTGTCTGATCTTCTGTCGTGTATTTGAAACGTCCGATCTGCTCTCTTACCGACAGACTCACCAGCTCCTTAAGGGGCGCCCCCTCTTCAAGTGCTGCCACGGCCTGCTCATAATATGCCAGAACCAGCTTCATCATCATGTACTGTTTTTTCAGTGAGGTGTAAGTATCAATCTCATGGAAAGAATTCTGATGCAGGAAGTCCTCTCGTATAGAGCGCGCTGCCTCCATCTTTAGTCTGTCCCCCGGTGAAAGAGCATCCATGCCGACCATCTTTACAATCTCCTCCAGCTCCGCCTCTTCCTGCAGAAGGTTCATCATCTTCTGACGGTTTTCCATCCAGTCGGAAGCAACCTCTGCATTGAACCATTTCTCCATATCATCCAAATATAAAGAGTAGCTGGTCAGCCAGTTGATTGCCGGAAAGTGCCTCTTATAAGCAAGCGCAGAATCCAACCCCCAAAATACCTTCACGATACGCAAAGTAGCCTGTGAAACCGGCTCAGAAATATCACCACCGGGAGGAGAAACCGCACCGATAACCGACAGTGCTCCTTCTCTGCCTTCTTTTCCAAGAGAAATGACCTGTCCTGCACGCTCATAGAACTGTGCCAGGCGGCTTCCCAGATATGCAGGATAACCTTCCTCACCAGGCATTTCTTCCAGACGTCCCGACATCTCGCGGAGGGCCTCTGCCCAGCGGGATGTGGAGTCTGCCATCAGTGCAACAGAATATCCCATATCCCGGAAATATTCAGCAATCGTAATGCCTGTATAGATGGATGCCTCGCGGGCTGCCACAGGCATATCCGATGTATTTGCAATCAGCACGGTCCTCTGCATCAGAGACTGCCCTGTCTTCGGGTCCTTCAGCTCCGGAAACTCATTAAGAACATCCGTCATTTCATTTCCACGCTCGCCGCATCCGATATAGACCACGATATCTGCCTCAGCCCACTTTGCCAGCTGATGCTGTATTACGGTCTTTCCGCTTCCAAACGGCCCCGGAACTGCCGCCACACCTCCTTTTGCAATCGGGAAAAATGTGTCAATTACTCTCTGCCCGGTTACAAGAGGCTTTTTGGGAGAAAGTTTTTTCTGGTATGGACGCCCCCTGCGTACAGGCCATCTCTGCATCAGAGTCAGATTCTGATCACCTTGGGCAGTCTCAAGCACCGCAATAGTCTCCTCTACGGTAAACTCTCCCGCCTTTATCTCCTTGATTTTACCTTTCATACCGTAAGGCACCATGATTTTCTGCTGAACAACAGGGGTCTCCTGTACTGTGCCGATCACATCCCCTGCTTCCATTTCATCTCCTTCGGAAACGGTAGGAATAAACTCCCATTTCCAATCCCTTTTCAGAGAAGGAACTTCTACTCCACGCTTCAGATTATTACCTGAAATCTTCATAATATCATCCAACGGTCTCTGAATTCCATCATAAATGCTGGAAATAAGCCCCGGCCCTAACTCCACAGACATGGGCACTTCCATAGATTCCACCGGTTCGCCCGGCCCCAGTCCTGAAGTCTCCTCATACACCTGTATGGAGGCCTCGTCTCCATGTATTTCTATAATTTCGCCAATCAATCGCTGGCTGCTCACACGAACCACATCAAACATGTTCGCATCACGCATTCCCTCCGCAATAACCAGAGGGCCTGCTACCTTTTTCACTATCCCTGTACTCATTTTGATGCATCAACCAACCTTCCTTTATTTTTGTGAAAAGATAATATCCGATCCTACTGCCTGTTCCACGGTCTTTTTTACGCCTTCCACACCTGCCCCTGTGTTGCCGGATACTCCCGGTATCTGGATAATCGCCGGCAGTGTCCGCTCTTTATAATGCTCGATCACATCCGTCAGCTCCGCTGAGAGTGCTTCTGTAATATAAATGATTCCATATTTTTCTTCGGCCAGCTGCCACAGCTTCTGCTTCGCTTCCTCTGGCGTCCGGACAGGGCAGATACTAAGACCCAGCGTAGCAAATCCATAAATGCTGTCATAATCACCGATTACTGCTATCTTATACATACATCTCCCTTATCCTTTCCCTGATCGAATCCTCCGGAAACCCGTTCTGTTTTGCGGTCAGAATAATCCGGGCTGTCTTTATTTCATTTTCTCTGGCAACCACATAGGCTACCAGGGGGCCCACAGAAAAAGTATTATACTTCTGCGGCCTGATTGTCTCAATCATGCGGTTGTCACACCACCGTTCAAATGCGGACGGTGATTCCATAAGCGTCGCTGCCCCCTCCGCATAGGATGTCCCGGACAGGTAGTCCCGGATTGCATCTATACCGGATGCAGCCGCCTTTGCCAATTGTTCTGTATTGATGCTCCGGCAGTGTGCCATCGCACGTTTCATAAAATCAATTGATTTTGCAGTCTTCTGGGAACGCACAGCTATTTTAATATCTGCAATTGCAACTGTAGATTCTGCATATTCTTGAATAATTTCATCTTCAGCTTTCAGGCCGGCCTCATAAATGGCATCCAGTGTAGCTCTATCTACAATAACATCACACAGCTGCCCATCCTTTGTATGCAGCAGAGTATCATAAGCCTCCGCCGCAGCTGCTCCCATATTCCCGGGAAGGCGCTGGAATTCCTTGTTCTGCACAATCCGAAGCATTTCGCTGCCGGGAATTGCACAGTCTTCGTAGAAGACATTTTCCGTTACTTTTCCCGTGCATACCTGTTTCACCGCAGCCTTCAGATTGTGAAATAGCTTAGGGTAAGAGAGTACATCAAACACCGACATATCCGGTGCCACGTCCTCAATCACTTCCCAGGCTTTCTCCTCCTCCTTCTTCAGCATCGCAGGTGCATCCATAGAGCCGGTTCCGTCTCCCCAGCCTTTTTCAATCAAAAGCTGCAGACACTGACCTTCGTCCGGGCATGCAAGCAGGCGCTCAATATCGGCATCCGAAAGCAAAGAATTTTCCAAAGCACGTATACGGGCAACCGCATAGGTATACTCTAATTCATTCAAAATAAAACCTCCTGCACTCCATCAGACAATTCATCCCTCCTGGCATCAAACAAAGCTTTGATTGTACAATTTTCCTCGATCCCGCCATAGACCAGGATAAAGCCGCCGTCAATCTCCTTTGCTTCTTTGGAAACTTCTAAGGCACCGCCCTTGGAGACGGCAATTTCCCGAAGTTCTGCCTCAAATCCCGCAGGCATACGGGCCAGATCCCTTTCCGAAAAAAGGATTTTTCCTTCTTCGGTCAGCACATATTTATCCAGCATCTGACGGATCATATCAAAATACTCACTTGTTTCAAGGTTTATAATTTTATCGTAAGCCTTGTCAAGTACTTCGGCTATCATACCCTGCTTTGCACGCAGAATTGCCTGTCTCCGCTGCATATCGCAGGAGGAGGCAATCTTCTGTGCATATTGTCCGGCATCTTCTTCAGCCTTATGAAGGATTGTCTCAGCTTCTGCTTTAGCCTGAGCTTTTGCCTGTTCTAAAATCTCTTCTGCTTTTGCCTGGGCCTCTGCTATTTTCTTATCCGCCGAGTGGTTCGCCTCATCCAAAATCTGGTTTTTCATTTTGTCCAATCCACTCATTTATAAACTCTCCCTTTCTTGGTAAATGCAACTTTACACTTTATTTTCTATTGCCTTCTCTCCTATTAAATCTGAATTGCGCTGACTGCCAAAAATGAGATCAGAAGTGCAAGAATTGCATATGTTTCAACCATTGCAGGGAAAAGCATCGCCTTACCAAACTGATCCGGCTTCTTAGCAACTACTCCGATTGCAGCTGCAGAGGTCTTTCCCTGAGAAATTGCGGAAAACAGCCCAACAATCCCGACAGGAAGGCAAGCCCCCAATACCATAAGACCTGTTTTTACGGAAATATCAGCGGCACCTCCTCCTAAAAGCCCGATTTTAGACAGTGTGACGAATCCGATAATCAGTCCATAAAGTCCCTGTGTGCCGGGAAGAAGCTGCATAATAAGTACTTTTGCAAATTTACTTGGATCTTCTGATATTACTCCCGCCGCAGCCTGTCCTGCAATTCCTACTCCTTTTGCTGAGCCTGTTCCCGAAAGAAATACTGCTGCTGCCGCACCTAAAAGTGCATAAACCATTCCTAACTCATTCATTACTTTGTTTCCTCCTCAATATCTGCATATTTTGTGTTTTCTTTAAATGGGTGAAATGCACGTCCGCCGCCCTCATAGAACTTTCCGAAAAATTCCACGAACTGCAAACGGTTTGTGTGTACATAAGCCCCCAAAAGATTGATTGCCATATTAAATAGATGTCCTATAATAAAAGCTATAACGAATATAATTACACCTGTTATGCTCTTGCCTCCCATACTCCCCATCTGATTGATTACAGATGCGATGACTCCGGTAGCCAATCCTAAGGCCAGAAGCCTGGAATAAGACAAAACATCACTGAGCCAGCCGGAAATATTGTAAAGATCATATGCACCAAGAGCAATCCTAAGGCCAAAATTCTTGCGTCCGCGCCCCGACATCAGCAGGATTCCCAGGGCACCTAAAATGGCCAGCCATTTGCCAAGAGCATTTACTGCAGGCGGAAATACAATCGCTGTCTGAGCAATAGATGCAAAGAGTTCGCTTGGGAGCAGCATAATCAGCAATCCCACCAGCAACATATACCATAAAACTATGTCACAAAAAAAGTCCATATATTTTTTATCCTTCAAATACATGTAGCCCTTGAGTCCCAGGCCCACAAATAAATGAATTACGCCAAAAAGCATACAATATATCAACAACTTCATAGGCTCATCCAACGGGACAAACCATATGGCCGGCACTACAATATCACGTCCGAAAAATACCCTTGCAATAATTGTAATTGCATCTCCAAAATAGCCGCCGAACATAATTCCCCAGAACAACGTCGAAATACCGCACCAGAAAAACAGCTGCATATTCTGTTTTATGCCTCTTCCCATTCTTGGGAACTTTAGCAATAAGATTCCGCATACAACAGAGAGGATGACTCCGTATGCTGCATCAGAGAGCATCATTCCAAAGAAGAATACATAGAAAAATGACATGATTGTAGTCGGGTCTATCTCTCCCTTTCCCGGCAGCCCAAAGGCTTCCACAATTCCCTCCGAACCTGATGAGAATTTATTATTCTTCAAAAGCACGGGAGCTTCTTCCTCTTCCTTCAGCTCCTCCACGTCCACAACACAATCAAACTTGCCGCTCAAAGACTTTTTCACTTTTGCTGTCTCCCCTGCCGGCACATAACCGCTTACCAGAAATGTGCGTTCCGACTGAGGCAGCTCACCTAGCACCTCATACTTCTCCCCGCGGACACGATAATAATCCGATAAAATCTTTAATCCTTCTCTGTTCACCGCCAGGTCGGATATTTCTTTTTCAATCTCGGAAATCCTTTCCCCAGCTTTTTCAATTTCCTTTTCCATATCTGATTTTGCATCAGCCGGCACCTGTCCTATTACTGAGGACGGCCTGGCAAATCCAATGCTTCTGAGAGCCTCTTCAACCTCCGTTGCCATTTCTCTGAGGCATAACACCGTCAGATAAGTAGTATCCTGTTCTGCAGAAATGATATGAATGTCAACATCAAGCTCCTGAGTCTGTTCCGCCAGCTTTAGATCGGAAGAGCGTCGTGTAGGGAAAGAG
>ENA-UOOE01003127-UOOE01003127.1-fermentation-metagenome-genome-assembly--contig:-NODE-3127-length-10876-cov-5.377322_pt1 | contig 10876 bp, 9 predicted proteins | sample MGYA00245776_ERZ724021 | MGnify/ENA primary metagenome ERZ724021 (study PRJEB28704, sample SAMN03018321) | fermentation metagenome | biome: anthropogenic terrestrial biome; feature: soil; material...
TTCCCTTTCTATTTTCCCTCTTGACGAAAACAAAAAATGCGGTATAATTTGGATATAGGGCACGAAAAGTGCAATGCAGAAACAGATGTGGGTAGCATCTGCCTCCTGCATACGGAGCAATACCCTCCATACACAACCGGATAACCGGCGCATTGCAGTCTCTATTATACCGTTTCCTCAGCTTTTTGTACAGGGGGCGGCGGAGAAATTCTTGCGCTTGTCCGTTTGGCGCTGTATATGGATGGAAAATCCGTATCCAGCGCCTTTTTGCGCCCTTGGGCAGGCGGCCAATGAACTATAACGACAAAATCACATATATGAAGCTCCTCCTAATTTTGGCCGCCTGCCCTTCCCTTGCTTGTGAAAAGATGTTGATATAAATTACGCAAAATGGCCCGCACCGGCACCCGTCTGTGCCCGTGCGGGCCTTGCGTTCCGCTTTGATGCCTTGATAGTGTCAAGGCGGCCGGTTCGGCGTTCACAATCTAGTCCCAGCTTATAATCTTTAATAGTCCTTAGAATGCCGTCAAGCTCTTGGAAGCCGGGAGGTGAAGATGGGGCCTTCCCGGGAAGGGAAAACAGCCGGCCATCCCCTACTGCAAAGGGACCAGGAAGAAATCAACAGACGCCAGCCGTGAAGACTTCAAATCCCCGGCGGGCGTATTTAATCTAGCCCAAAACAGTTTCTGCGGTTAAGAACGGCAATCCAGGATCCGACTAATCAGAGTCTTTAACGTGCAAAGGTCCTGTGTGTTTAAATCGTCAAGGCTGTCAACAATACTTTTCAGCGCGCAGGCACTTGAAGGATCAGAGCAGTTACAGTTATTAGAGTAGCATGCCATTGAAAAACCCCCTCCTTTATCAATCGGACTACGTCATAGTATGTTAAAACCATCCTGCTTGTCAATATTGGGATAGGGAATGCGGGAAAGCTTGTCTGCCGGTGCCGCGGAAAACTTTTCCTGGGAGTGGGTAGCCATTTCGACGAATCAGCATAAAATGAAACAACCCGGAAGCTATTATTCAAAATTAGTCGGTATAGCTTATAACGTTCCGAAAGAGAAAAAGACGGCAGTACAGGTGGCATTTCTGTTCGGGAAGCGAAAAGTATAAAAATATTATGATGTATATTTTAACAAACGGAAAGGAAAAAGAGCGTAAAAAATGTTGAATAGGCAGAAAATGAATTTTTTGTTAATAAATATTGCATTTTCTGTTTACTTCAACAGTTTGTAGTGGTACAATTTTAAACTAAAAGAGTAAGAACTATTACCAACTCTAAAATTTTGGAACTGAGAGAAGGCAGAAGCAATGAAAAAGGCAAAAACTGCTGTAGCACTGTCCTTGGCTGCAGCCCTCATAGTGGGCATGGCCGGGTGCGGCCCTGCCAACACATCTTCAAGCACCTCTGGTAAGGCAGGAAAATCCTCCACCGACCTGAACGTGATGTCTGAAACCGAGGTGGAAAGCCTTGACCCGCAGATTGCGACAGATGGGACTTCCTTTGAGGTTATTGCCGACTACATGGATGGCCTGATGCAGATGGACTCTTCTGGAAAGACGGTCCAGGCCATTGCGCAGTCCTATGAAGTTTCCGCCGATGGTAAAACTTATACTTTCCACCTGCGCAAGGATGTCAAATGGTCAAACGGCGACCCCGTTACTGCTGCTGACTTTGTATTTGGGTGGCAGCGTGCGGTTGACCCCGCAAACGCGAGTGAGTATGCCTATATGCTGAGCGATATCGGCCAGGTGAAAAATGCCCAGGAAATCATCGACAAGAAAGCCGACAAGTCCACGCTTGGCGTCACGGCAGTCGATGACTATACGCTGAAAGTGGAGCTGAATGTGCCGGTCAGCTTTTTCCCGTCGCTGATGTATTTCCCAACCTATTACCCCATGAACGAAAAATTCTTTAAGAGCTGCAACGGCAAATACGGCACAAGCCCTTCAACAACGCTTTCCAACGGAGCGTTTATCCTTGACAGCTATGAGCCGGCTGCAACTTCGTTCCACCTCAAGAAAAACGACAAATACTATGATGCTTCAAGGATCAAACTGTCCGGCCTCAATTACCAGGTCATCAAGGACAGCCAGCAGGCGCTGATGAGCTACCAGACCAATACGCTTGACACAACGCTCCTCAACGGCGACCAGGTAGACCAGGTGAAGAATGATCCCACTTTCAAGAGCGTCGGCGCCGGATGCCTTTGGTATATCGCTCCGAACATGAGCGCAGTCCCTGCCCTTGCCAACCAGGACCTGCGCCTTGCAATGACCTTTGCCCTGAACCGTGAAAGCATTACGAAAGATGTGCTTAAGGATGGTTCAACACCAACCTACACCGCTGTTCCGCCGCAGTTTGCTACGAGCCCGGACGGCAAGGACTTCTCTGCCGACCAGAAAAAGTATTCTGATTTCTGCGCCGACGATGCTGCAAAGGCAAAGTCATACTACGAGAAGGCGAAGAAGGAACTGAATGCCAACTCGTTCAAGTTTAAGCTTGTGGTTGACGCCGACGATGCGCCACAAAAAGTTGCGCAGGTTGTCAAAGAGCAACTGGAAAAGACGCTCCCCGGCATGACGATTGACCTTGTAATCGAACCGAAGAAACAGCGCGTGGAGGATATGCAGGACGGTAAATTTGAAATCGGCCTTACCCGTTGGGGCCCGGACTACGCTGACCCGATGACATACCTCAGCATGTGGGTTACGAAGAATTCCAACAACTACGGCCTGTGGTCTGATGCAGATTATGACACAATCATCAAGAGATGCTCAAGCGGTGACCTCTGCACAAAACCCACCGATCGCTGGAACGCAATGTATGATGCGGAAAAAATCGTGTTGCAGCAGGCGGCTATCTATCCGCTGTACACGCAGTGCAACGTTGAGATGGTAAGCGCGAAAGTCAAAGGAATTGCATATCACCCAATCGCCCTTAACCGTGTATTTAAGGATGCTGAAAAAACCAGCTGAAAACCAGCCGGGATTAGCCGGAAATTTAGCTCCGCAATGCACAGCGGCTCCGCAAAAAGGGCCGCTGCGCACCTGTATTTAAAGGAGAATGCCCCATGAAAAAATATGCGCTCAAAAGGATTTTGCTCTCACTGTTTACGCTGCTGGTAATCCTGCTGGTTCTGTTTATTCTGATGCAGCTGATGCCAGGCTCGCCGTTTAACGACGAAAAGTTGAACGCGGAGCAGAAGGCAAACCTGTACGCAAAATACGGCCTTGACCAGCCGGTCATCGTGCAGTTCTTCCGCTATGTGGGGCACATGCTCACCGGCGACTTCGGCGTGAGCTACAATATTTCAAAAAACACTCCGATTTCCCAGTTGATTCAGACGCGGCTGCCAATCTCCATCGGCATCGGCGGCATGGCGGTTGCAATCGGTGCTATAGTAGGGCTGGTACTTGGCATCATCTCTGCCATCTGGCATGATACGTTTGTGGACACCATTGCAACGATTATTTCCGTCATTGGCGTCTCGGTGCCTTCCTATGTGTTTGCACTGGCGCTGAGCTATTCCTTTGGGTTCCGGCTGCGCTGGTTCCCAATGCTGTTTACGGCGAAGCAGATGTTTTCTTCCAGTGTGCTGCCGAGCATTGCGCTTTCCATGTTCACCATGGCATCCATAGCGCGCTTTACACGAAGTGAAATGCTTGAGGTGCTGGGGAGCGAATATATGCTTCTTGCTGAAAGCAAAGGGCTTTCCGGCCCTGCGCTGATTTTCCGCCATGCGCTCCGCAATGCGCTGATTCCGATTATCACAGTGCTGGCACCGCTTATTGTTGACCTGATGACCGGTTCGCTCGTCGTAGAAAAGATTTTTGCCATCCCGGGCGTCGGCAGCCTGCTTGTCACGGCAATCCAGTCAAACGACTACAACGTAGTCATTGCCCTGAGCTTTATTTACAGTGCCATGTACATCGGTATCATGCTCATTGTTGATATCCTTTATGGGATTATCGATCCACGCATTCGTCTTGCAAAAAAGGAGGGAGCCGCATGAATGCAGCTACACAGGCGTCCGGTGCACCGGTAACGGAAACTGCCGTTTTCCGCCCGGACGACTTCAAGCTGAAAAACAATGCGGACGAAATCCGTGTGGATACGAACTTTGTCTCGCAGAGTTTCTGGAAGGAAGCGGTTATCCGTTTCCGAAGGAAAAAAAGCGCAGTGTTTGGCCTGATTATGATTCTTTTAATCACCTTAATAGCGATTTTCGGGCCGGGAATGAACGGCTATACCTATTCCGGCCAGAACCTCTCTCAGAAGGACCTGGCACCGCGTGTGCCGGGCATTGAGAGTATCGGCATCCTGAAAGGCGATGAAAAAATATCCACAACAAATGGAACATATGTTGTCAACAATTACAAGCTGAAAAACCTTTCTAATGTCTATTACTGGTTTGGCAGCGATACCTTCGGCCGTGATATTTGGACGCGTACCTGGAGCGGCGCGCGCGTTTCCCTTATTATCGCCGTCGCAGCAGCATTTATTGATATGGTGATTGGCATGAGCTACGGCCTGATTTCCGGCTACTTCGGCGGCAGGGTGGATAACGTGATGCAGCGAATCCTTGAAATTGCGAACGGGATTCCGCAGCTTGTCGTTGTTACGCTCCTGCTGTTGGTTCTACAGCCCGGGATGCTGACCATTATCTTTGCTTTGATGCTGACTCAGTGGATTGGCATGAGCCGCATTGCACGCGCAGAGATGCTGAAGCTTAAGGAACAGGAATTTGTGCTTGCTTCGCGCACGCTCGGTGCCGGGGATTTCTTTATTATCTTCCGTGAAGTTTTGCCCAACATCATCGGCCCGGTCATCACACAGGTAATGTTCAGTATCCCGACGGCAATTTTTACCGAGGCATTCCTCTCTTTTGTCGGCCTCGGCATCCCGGTGCCGCAGTGCTCGCTTGGCTCCCTGATTTCGGAGGGGTTCAACAGCTTTACTACCCATCCATACCAGATTGTCCCGCCGATAATCGTGATGTCGCTGTTGATGCTGAGCTTTAACCTTGTTGCCGATGGACTGCGCGAAGCGCTTGACCCGAAGCTGAAGGAAATGTGAGGGGGATTGCGGTATGGAAAAGAAAGATAAAATCCTCTCCGTCCGTGGGCTTGATATTACATTCCGCACCACAGCCGGGCCGGTGCATGCCATCCGTGGCGTTGACCTTGACCTTTACCGGGGAGAGACCGTTGCGGTTGTAGGCGAATCCGGCAGCGGAAAATCTGTTACCATGCGTGCTGCCATGGGAATCCTTGCCTCCAATGCGACCGTGAACGGCGGGACAATCCAATTTTCCTACCGTCACGCGGACGGCAGCCCGGAAACGGTTGACATCCTGAAAAAAGACAAGAAATGGATTCGCAGGCATATCAATGGAAAACGTATGGCCATGATTTTTCAGGATCCAATGACCAGCCTTGACCCGACCATGACAATCGGGAAACAAATCGTGGAAGGGATGATTTGGCATTACAAAACGCCAAAGAATGAAGCCTACCAGCGCGCGCTGGAGTTGCTGCGGGAAGTCGGCATTACCGATGCTGAAAAGCGCATGAAGAATTACCCGCATCAGCTTTCCGGCGGAATGCGGCAGCGCGTTGTAATTGCGACTGCACTGGCCTGCGACCCCGACCTCCTCATCTGTGACGAACCGACTACGGCCCTTGACGTAACCATTCAGGCGAAAATCCTCGAGCTAATCCGCCGTATCCAGAAAGAACGCGGCATTTCCGTTATTTATATCACGCATGACCTTGGTGTCGTGGCGAAAGTCGCCGATTATATTGAAGTTATGTATGCCGGGAAAATCGTGGAAAAAGGCACGGCAAACGAAATTTTCTACGATCCGCGCCATCCGTATACCTGGGGCCTGCTCTCTGCAATGCCGGACCTCGACACGTCGGACGAACGCCTCTATACCATTCCAGGCTCGCCGCCGAACCTGCTGCATGAAAAGCCGGGCGACGCATTTGCGGCGCGCAATCCCTATGCGCTGAAAATTGATGACCGCCTTACCCCGCCGATGTTCCGGATTACGGATACGCACTATGCAGCCACATGGCTTCTTGATTCGCGGGCGCCAAAGGTGGAAATGCCTGCGGAGCTGCGCGCTCGGATTGACCGCATGAAAAAGGAGGCTGGTCAGGTTGACACAGGAAAATAAAACTCCCTTGCTGAAAGTGAATGGCCTGTGCCAGTATTTCCCCATTGACCGCCGGTTTACGGTCAAGGCAGTGGAAAATGTCAGCTTTTGCATCTACCCCGGTGAAACTTACGGGCTTGTAGGAGAATCCGGCAGCGGAAAATCAACTATTGGCCGCAGCATCATCCGCCTTTATCAACCGACCGCTGGAAAAATCACCTTTAACGGGGAGGACATCAGCGGGGATTTGACAAAAAGCCAGAAAAGCATGCTCCGCACCCAAATGCAGATGATTTTTCAGGATCCAATGGCTTCACTGAATCCCCGCAAGAAGGTTGGGGACATTATTGCCGAAGGGCTTGATATTCACCACATGTGTCCCAGCCGGGAAGAGCGGCATAACCGTGTGGCAAAAATGCTGGAGAAAGTAGGCCTTGCACCGGAACACGCCGAACGGTATCCTCACCAGTTCTCCGGCGGGCAGCGCCAGCGCGTCGGCATTGCACGTGCCCTTATCATGGACCCGAAGCTTGTGATAGCCGACGAGTGCATCTCCGCTCTGGATGTTTCCATCCAGGCACAGGTTGTCAACCTGATGAAAAATATCCAGCGTGACACCGGTACTGCCTATCTGTTCATTGCACATGATCTTTCTATGGTAAAATATATTTCCGATCGGATCGGTGTGCTGCATCTTGGGCATCTGCTGGAAACTGGTACGACCGAGGAAATTTTCGGCAATCCAATTCACCCTTACACAAAGAGCCTACTCTCCGCCATTCCAATGCCGAACCCCATCGTAGAGAAACGCCGCGTTGCAGTTTCTTACGACTATTTCACTTCTGGAATCGACTACACAAAAGGCACAGACCATCTTGTAAGCGGAACACATTATGTCAAATGCACCGATGATGAATTCCGTAAATGGGCCTGACTAGTCTCCATAAAAAAGGAATTGCCCGCATAGCACCTGGATTTTTCCAGAGTTATGCGGGACTTTTTTGTATTTTAGGTTCAATTCGCCGGGTGGCACGGTTTAAAAGGGCTTTTACTGCTTTCCCGAAGACTGTTCCGGTACTTCAGCGGTGATGTCCCAGTGTAAGCCTTGAAAACTTTGTAAAAATAATTGACATTTGGGATGCCAACTTGGACAGCTACGGTAGAGACTGGACTGTCACTTTCTGTAAGTAATTTCTGCGCCATGCGGATCCTTTTTCTTGTCACATACTCCGTAAATAAAACACCAAATTTGCTTTTGAACAAACGACTGAGCGAATAAGTGGATATTTGAAAATAATCAGCGACAGAAGACTGACTGAGTGAAGGATCCGTGAAACGGTTCTCAATGTATTGAGCAATGCGCTGCATCAACTGGCTCGTAGAATCTTGAGCGGGAAGAAAATCATTTTTAACTGGCCAACTGGCTGCTAAAGACTGCCCTTTTCCTGGAGGAGCCGAAAAGCAGGAGGAAAAGGAAAACTTAATATCGTTAAGGGAAGAAACAGTGATCCCCTGCCGGAGCCCGGTTTTGGAGAATGGGCCAAGTTTAAAATACATTGTCAGGAACTTAAAAATCTGTGCTTTACGGTCTGATGCAGACATGCAAATTAATACTGTTATGTCTTGAAATAGGATATCGGTGATGTAAACCTTGGTGGAAAAATGGGAAAGTAGTTCAGCGGTGATTTCCGTGCGCTGTGTTGTATTGACATTGCCGGAAGAAAGAGTAAAAACGAAGTAGCAGCAGGAATCCAACGGAACTCCAATCCGTTTGACCATTTCTTCTGAAATCGGAATACCGTATAGAATATTGCCAAGCAGACTGTCTACAATGACGATATTCTGTTCCGATATTTCATTTGTCATCCGATTGATTTCATCTGAAATTGTCTCAAACTCATTTGTAGCTTTTCCGTTTTTGTTAAGCTTTTTGAGCAGGCCGACAACTGGGCGGTAATTAATATAAATCATCAGGACGATTGAGACAAGCAGGATAGCGCAGAGCAAAAACAGGATTTTCATATTCATTAAGTAAAATTCCTGTGTGCCATTCATAACTTGGTCAAGCGGAGACGTCAGCATATAGGCGAAGCCCGTTGTTGGTTCCTTGTAGATACAGGCAATATACTTTTTGGAGTCAGCCTGAAAAGTAAAAGAGGTGTCTTCCTCATTGATATGGTTTCCCATAATAACGGGAAAGCTTAAAGTCCCATCATAATAATTTGGACCAAAGGAGATTAAAGGCTGACGGTTTTCGTCAAGTACGGAAAACTGCACGACAGAAGGATCGTTTGTCATCAGCAGGGAAGTGTCAATAAAAGAATTATCCAGTTTATAAATCAAAAGGGCCAACTGATGGCTCTGGCCAAGCTTTGTCTGCACTCCTACCAAAAGAGAACCATACTTCCCTGAAAGATTGCAGGAATAATAAGTCAGGCCTGTGTTTTCTTTTGAAAAAAATTCTGCCAGTTTCTGGTTGCCGCTGGTTTCCAGATAATCGCTTGCAAAAGTCTGGGAAGTAAAAGAAGAAGAACTTGTTAGAACCCGATCAATATCGTAGTAATAAATGCCGAAAAAATCAGGTGTTGATTTAGCATATTCTGCTATTGTCTGTGTTGCAGGATAAAGTGAAAACCCACAGTTTTCCAAGGCGGAAGGATCCAGACGAAAAGCGACTTTGTTTGGGTATCGGCTGTCATCGGCAATTTCATAGGAACTCAGACAGATATGATTTAACTGTTTCGTAAAGTAATTAGCGAATTTTTCAGATGTTTCCAAGAAGTAATTCTTATAGGTATTGGTAAGTTTGTCATAAGATTGCTTGGAAATTACAGTCAATGACATGATACAGGGGAAAAGAATCAGCACAATGCAAGTGGAAACAAACTGAAATAGGTATCTGTGTTTTTTCAAAACAACATGATGCCGCTGAAAATGGAACAGCTTCATTCTCAGTCTCTCCTTCCTTTTCCCCTTATGACGCTTTCATTTTATAACTAAAAAATCCATAATACAAGCAAATAACATATGCAATATATAGCAAATTTTTGCATTCCCTGCAAAATGTATGAATCATTTGAAGAAAAGTATATTTTTTGGGCGATAACGGGCACCAAAACACCGATGGAACGGCAATTTAGACAAGATGTATAACAGCAATTATTTACAGTTGAAAATATTATTCATAATTGCTAAGATCAAATTGTCCTTAAAAGTCCTTAAAAATAGAATGACTTAAAGACCTGACAGGCTGACAAATTCTCCTATGCAGAGAATAGCTTTAAACAACAGCAGGAAGAAAGGTATGTGAAGCAATGAAAACTCAGTCATCGCTCTCAGCGGTAAGTCTCCCGAAGTGCCGCCGTAAAAGACAAAACCTCCGGCTGAATATATGGAACCACCGGTTTTATTATCTAATGTTGCTTCCTGCCTTTGTAGCAGTGCTGGTTTTCAGTTATTTTCCTATGTATGGTGTTCAGATTGCATTTAAAGATTATAAGGGCTCGCTCGGATTAGCAGGAAGCCCGTGGGTTGGCATTAAGTATTTCCGGGATTTTTTTCAGAGCTATAACTGTTGGACACTGATTAAAAACACATTTGCACTCTCTATTTACTCTTTTCTTGCCGGCTTTCCAATTCCAATCCTAATTGCCCTTTTACTGAATGAAGTAAGCGTTCGGTACAAGAGATTTGCACAGACTGCGCTGTATGCCCCGCATTTTATCTCACTTGTTGTTCTCGCGGGCATGATTATTGCTATGCTTTCGCCTTCCATAGGATCCATTAACGCCATAATAAAAATGTTTGGTGGGCAAAGCATTTACTTTATGAGTAAGCCGTCTGCATTCCGGCATATTTATGTTTGGTCCGGCGTTTGGCAGGATGCAGGGTGGAACTCGGTGATTTATTTTGCAGCACTTTCTGCGGTAGACCCTCAACTGCATGAGGCAGCCATCATGGACGGCGCTTCCAAACTGCAGCGTATCTGGCACATTAACATTCCGACGATTCTTCCGACCATTGTAATTATGTTTATTCTGACAGCGGGGCAACTGGCAACCGTTGGGCAGGAAAAAGTCCTGCTGCTGCAAAATGATTTAAACCTTGACGTTTCGGAAGTAATTTCAACCTATGTTTATAAACGTGGAATTTTGCACGCAAATTACAGCTTTTCAACAGCGATTGGGCTTATGAACAACGTTGTGAATGTTGTTTTTCTCCTAATTGCAAACTGGATTTCCGGCAAAGTTTCTGAGACAAGCCTATTTTGAAAGGAGGGGAAAGATATGACAGCAACCCGGGACTCTGCGAGTGACAGGCACTTCCGCTCTTTTTGCTACGTTTTTATTACCATACTGCTGCTTTTCGTAATGTACCCACTGCTTTATGTTCTTTCCGCTTCTGTCAGTGATCCTGCAATGGTTGCCAGCGGAAAGGTAATCCTGCTGCCGAAAGGCTTTACATTGGAAGGCTACCGACGCGTTTTTCAGGATAAAAACATTCTGACTGGCTATGCCAATACGATTTTCTATACAGTGGTCGGCACACTTATTAACCTGATAACCACTGTCCCGGCAGGCTATGCTTTAGCCCGCAGAACGCTTCCCGGCAGGAGGCTCTTGACGGTTTACTTTATGATACCGATGTATTTTAGCGGCGGACTAATCCCTACTTTTCTTCTGGTAAACCAGATTGGACTTTACAATACGCGG
>ENA-UOOE01003129-UOOE01003129.1-fermentation-metagenome-genome-assembly--contig:-NODE-3129-length-10867-cov-4.538846_pt1 | contig 10867 bp, 4 predicted proteins | sample MGYA00245776_ERZ724021 | MGnify/ENA primary metagenome ERZ724021 (study PRJEB28704, sample SAMN03018321) | fermentation metagenome | biome: anthropogenic terrestrial biome; feature: soil; material...
ATAGTTAGTGGCTTTTACTGTTATGGTAATATCTCAAAACAGGAAACCCCAGATGTTGCATCTCCTGCAGCTATGATTACTACAGTTTATGCAGGTGCTTCACCTAGCGATATAGAAAAGTTGGTTACTAAAAAGGTTGAACAGAAGGCTGAAGAAGTTGATGGATGTGACTATGTACAATCTTATTCGGAAAGCAATGCATCAATAGTTATCCTCTATTTAAATAATGACGCTGATGAAGATAAGGCTTGGAGAGATTTAAGGGACAAGATAAAAGATTTAAAGTCTGACCTCCCAAGTGGATGTAATGATAGTGATATTAATACTAATCTTACAGAAACAGCTGGTACAATAATAAGTATATCGGGTAATAACTATTCTTATCAGCAGTTGGGAGATTATGCTGATGACATAAAAAAGCAGCTCCGTGACACTGATGGCGTTTCCAGGATAGACGTTAAAGGTGATCAGGACAGACAGGTAAATGTACAGGTGGATTGGAACAAGGTAAATAAGTATGACGTATCCTTAAAAGATATATGTACTGTATTAAGTGCACAAAATGTGGATATACCATCGGGGTCTTTAAATTTGGCTACGGGTAAGATAAAAGTAAATACGCCAGGTATGTTTAGTTCACTGCATGATATAGAAAATACTGTTGTAGGAGTTTCAAGCAGTACCGGTGAAACCATAAGAATTAAGGATATAGCAAAAGTATATATGGACTATGATAATGATTCAAACTATATGTTTACTAACAATGGTCAAAATGCAGTATTACTTGTAACATATTTTCAAAAAAATAAAAATATAATTCCAATAGGAAATGATATAAAGGAAAAATTGGATACAATAAAAAAGGGAATGCCAAGTGATCTTAAGATAGATGAAGTTACTTTTCAGCCTAAGGATGTAAGTGATTCTATCTCATTTTTTATGAAAAATCTTAGAGATGGAATAATACTTGTAGTTATAACTGTTCTTATAGGTATGGGTTTTAGAAATTCAATGGTAGTATCTACAGTTATACCTATATCAATATGTATGACCTTTGTTATTATGTACGCACTTGGAATTAAAGTTGAGCAGATGTCAACTACAGCACTTATTATAGCTCTTGGAATACTTGTTGATGATGCTATAGTAATAGGTGATGTTATACAAGTTGGAATAGATGATGGCTTGGAAAGGAATGAAGCGGCATTTAATGGCATAAAGAAGCTGTTTATACCAGTATTTACTTCCACTCTAATCATTGTAGGAGCTTTTTTACCTTTGCTATCAATATCAGGAGTAGTTGGCAAGTTTTTAAAGAGTCTGCCGCAGGTTGTTATAATATGTGTAATATGTTCTTATCTATGCGCGTTGTTTGTAACTCCAGCTATGTCTTCCTTGTTTTTTAAAAAGAGCAAAGAAAGCAAACGTAGAAATCCAGTTCGTATGATGTTTGAGAGCCTTTTAAAATATGGCCTTAAGCATAAGAAGACTATTATTACAGCAGCTTTAGCTGTTTTTGCGGTAGCACTGATTTTAATTAAAACCCTTGGAATGCAGCTTTTCCCTTATGTGGATAAAGATATAGTATATATAGATGTTTCAAATGAAAAGGTTGCGGATATAAAAAGTACCAGCAAATTAGTGAAACAAATAGAAGGTATATTAAAGCAGCAAAAAGAGGTTATAAGTTATACTTCAGCTATAGGTGGCGGCATGCCTAAATTTTATGTAACATTGCCTACAATTGCATCTGCTGATGATACAGCTGAAATCATGGTAAAAGTAGATTTAAATAAGACAAAGAGGTTTAAAACAAGGGGGGAATTAGTAGAATACATACAGAATCAAATGGATAATAAGATTTCCGGAGGTACAGCTACAGTAAAGCAACTTGAGGAAGCAATGCCTATAGGTGCACCGATACGTTTGAGACTTACTGGAGATGACTTAGATCAGATGCAGAATGCTTCTGAAAAAATACAACAGCAGTTAAAAAATATGCCCGGGACTATGAATGTAAGAGATGATGCTGCTAAAAAGACTTATGAATATGAGGTAAATATAGATGAAAATAGAGCATCACAACTTGGCTTATTAAAGTCGGATGTTCTACAGCAAATTAATATTGCACTTAAAGGGTATAAGGCTTCTACTTATAGAAAAAATGGTAATGAATATGATATTATGGTCAAAACAAATATTTCATCTGTAGGAGACTTGAAAAATTTATATATTGAATCAAGTGTTACTAAGAATAAAATACCTTTATACGAGGTTGCATCTGTTAAACTTAATTCAGAGATAGATAAAATAACCCACTATAAAGAAGATAGGACCATAACCGTTTATAGTGATGTTAAAAGTGGATATAATTCTGTTAATATAGAGAATGCATTGAAGCAAAAAATAGAAGGGATGAATTTGGATCCAGTAAAAGTTATATATGACGGTGAAAAGGCTCAGATAAGTAAGTACTTTACAAGTCTTGGCGTAGCAGGTGTACTCATTTTGGTAATAATATATGTACTTTTGTTTATTCAATTTAAATCATTTGTACAACCGCTTATAATAATGTGTTCTCTGCCACTGTCGCTGATAGGAGTTTCAATAGGGCTTCATGCTTTTGGAATGAACCTGTCGCTTACAGCTTTTATGGGAATAATAAGTTTAATTGGAGTTGTTATAAGAAATGCTATACTTCTTATTGAATATATAAACAATGGCAGAGAAGAGGGACTTTCTATAAATGATGCTTGTATATATGCTGTAAGCCAAAGATTTAGACCTATAATATTGAGTTCCACGGCGACCATTACAGCACTTATACCATTGGCTTTTTCTGGGAGTGCACTGTTTGGACCTATGTCAGTTGCCATGATGTGTGGACTTTTGACAGCTACATTCCTGACTTTTGTAGTAGTACCTGTGGTTTATTCCATGGTAAATACTAAATTGGAAAGAATGACAAAAAACAAAGAGATCATTACTAACTAGAAATACCATGTCATATATTAAAGAAAGGTTCAATGTAATTATATAGGGCTGTCTCAAAATAGAAAAATAATTTCTATTTTGAGACGGTCCAGTTCTTGCTTATTTCTTGTTAATATATTTTAAGCTATAGCGGAGATTTGTCTGCTAAATTTCTGAAAATCAGTATTAATTATTGACATATCAAATTATACAGTATTATAATGATTTTATGTAGATGTATTGGGTTTTGAAAATTTAATATCGTATACTCTTATCAAGAGAGGTAGAGGGACTGGCCCGATGATGCCCGGCAACCTGGATGTAATTACATTTAATGGTGCTAATTCCAGCAGGAATACCCTGAAAGATGAGAAACTAAAGAATATAACTTGCTGTAGTTTCTTTACAGGAAGTTTTTTGTTTTGGCTGACTAGAAGACTAGAGGTCAAGTTTCATTTAAACTAGAAAATACTTTTTATTTTGATGAATTTTCTATGTTTATTGAAGCTTGACCTTTTATTTATTACATACACTTATTGCTAAATCGGTAAAAAATATTAATAGAAAAGAGGTAAGATGATGACAATTATAAATAATCGTGAAAATGAGCTGTCATTTGAAAGTATTGTTGAAAAATATCCTCAAATTCCAAGGCTCATAATTTTAAAAATAGATGTTCAGCGCAGGGGAGTACATTATACTCAAAAGGTACTGGATAAAATAGATCCCAACATATATCAGCTAACAGGAGCTAATGTATTTTTTGCTTCATTGGGAGCAAGAGATCAAAAAACACGAGCAGTCCCAGAGTCATTAATTCTGAGAGACGGGACAACTATAATAACTGATCCAACTCCGTTAGCACAGAATCCTTATATTGTTGATTATCGTGATGGAAAATCTGTATTAGTTGATAATAATAAAATAATCGAAGAAGTTAACTTTTGGGAGAAACCAGACTATTATGGCGAATTAACAAGCAGTGGGGTATCAATGGATTCAATAGTGTTTGCCAGACCTCAAAGATTAAATATCACACCAACATCATATTGCCATTTTTGGAAAAATCAAAGGGGGTGCAAATATTGTGATCTAGTACCTCATTTTAAAGAAGATGGAGTTATAAAGCAAAGATTAACCCCACAAGATGCTTATGAAACGGTGAGAGAAGCACTGAAGCAAAAAGGAAGATTTACTAATATATGTATGACCATGGGTTCAGATACCAACGGTGCTACACCTTTTGATGCGGAGGTTGACTACTATATAGAAATTTTGAAAGCTATAGGGCAAAACTTCAAAGAAAAGAGATTTCCTAGTCAGGTGATAACTACTGCATTAAACGAAGAACAACTTGTACGTTTATATAATGAAACGGGTTTAACAAGTTACACTTCCGATATAGAGGTGTTAAATGAGGATTTGTTCAAATGGATTTGTCCAGGTAAAGAAGAATGGGTTGGATATAAGGAGTGGAAAAGACGTCTTGTAGCAGCAGTTGATATATTTGGAAAAGGTAATGTTAACTCAGGCATTGTCGGTGGTGTAGAATTGGCAAAACCAAATGGATTCAAGACGGAAGAAGAGGGGCTCAAACATACATTAGAAGAAGCGGAAGATTTGATAAGTAAAGGTGTATCGGTGGTTTATATTGTATGGGTTCCAAGGCCACTGTCATTCTTTAAAGATCAGAAAAATGCATCTTTAGAGTATTATGTTAAGTTAACTGAGGGGCTCAACACTCTTAGGATAAAATATGGGTCAACAATAGATTTTAATGATATAAAACATATTATTAACAATTCTAAAACATTAAAAGTACTTGCAACTGTCGGAATTGATGGAATACCCCATACAGCTGTGAAACAGACTCTTCATATAAATGAGGATGGAAATATTGAATATATAGAGCTTTTTGAATCATCCCAAAGTTATAGAAATTTAACAGCAAGTGTCTGGTATGATAAAAAAGTTTCAATTTTAATATATGGTGAAAATAAAGAAAGTTATGAGATAATTGGTAAAACTGAAAATATATATATTTCAGGTAAACATTATGAAAAAGCCTATACAGATATTTTAGAACAAAAAGGCTTTGATATTGCAGCTATAGTGATTATAATTCCAGAATACGTAAAAAATCAGGATCCAAAGGAAAAATTTCAAGAACAGGAAAGAACAAGACCATTTTTCAGGCATTTAGATAGATTAAAAAAATAAAGAGGAACTGAAAGTTTCCTGGAATGAAAAACTTTAACTTTTTCTGTATGATGAGAATCACCAGCCAATTGAAGCTGTGGATTCTTATTGAAGGGGCTTCAACTAATTTATGTAGTTCCTAGACAGTCAAAAGTTCTTTATTATATACATAAAATTTTAAATTGAAATAAATAAGACACCTTTTGTTAATTGAGTAAATTCCACAATTATAAATTTGAAACTGTAAATGAATTTGGAAAGGGCCAAAACAATCTTAATATTAATATACAAAGGCATGTTGAAGAATGAAAACTAATGTTATAAAATAAATATAATCAATACACTAAGATAGAGTTATTTATCCAAATGCGGTAATTAGCTAATACTCCCATTTTCTTCAAAGTGGAAGATAAGCACAGATAACGGACCTGGATAAGTTCTTCTAAGGTTCAGATGGAGAAAAGCATTTCTCATAAGCAAACTCCACCTGAACCTAAGAATCACTTGATGTACAAAGGGGGTAATTTGAAATGTTTAAACCATCTACTCACAGTGACATGATCAGTAGATCTTTTAATAGGTGCATTAAATATCACATGGAAAAGGGTATACTCAAGCCCAAACGAATACTTAGCAGCAGAGAATTAGAAAAATTAATAAAGAAAAATAATGAGATTATAAAAATAGCAAGACCGTTTATGGAAATACTTTATGATTTTTTAAAAAAATCAGGTTTTTCATTGTATCTTGGGGATAAGAATGGGATCGTATTAACTATTATAGGTGACAAAGATATAGTAATAGAGCAAGCAAAAGCTGGGATAGTAGAAGGTGCTGATATGAGCGAAAAAAGTGCAGGTACAAATGCAATGGGAACTGCTCTTTTTGAAGATTCATCAGTTCAAATTTCAGGTGAGGAACATTTCATAAACATTTTTCAGATTTATACCTGTTGTGCTTCTGTTATACACAATGAGCAAGGAAATATAATAGGATGTTTAAATCTGACTGGAAAACGGAAGCTTGCCCATCCTCATACATTGGGACTTGTTGTATCAGCAGTAAAATCTATTGAAAATGACTTGAAATTACATAAATCTCAAAATGAATTGTTTAAAGCATACCAATACTTGAATAAAGTTATGAATTCCATGGATTTTGGAATTTTAGCTGTAGATAATAATGGAATGGTTAAAGCTATAAATAATAGTGCCTGTGGTATGCTTGGAATAAATAGAAAATATATTATAGATAAAAATGTACATCAAGTTTTATATAATTGGCAATATATACTTGATGAACTTAAATCAGGAAATGTATACACGGATAAAGAAATTTTATATTCGGATGAAAAGAAACGGTTTAATTTAAATGTATATCCCATAAAAGATAAAAGTAATATTATAACTGGAATGGTAGTTATATTCAAAGATATTCAAAATGTATATAATTTAGTTAATAAATACATAAGTGGATCTGCTCTTTATACATTTGATGATATAATTGCCCAAAGTGAAAAAATGATAAATTTAAAAGAACAGTTAAAAAACATATCTAACAGTCCTTCTACTGTATTAATTCAAGGAGAAAGCGGTACAGGAAAAGAACTTATTGCTCAGTCAATCCACAATAACAGCAATAGAAAAAATAAAAGTTTTATAGCGATAAATTGTGGTGCTATACCAAAGAACTTAATAGAAAGTGAATTGTTTGGATATGAAGACGGATCATTTACCGGTGCAAAACATGGAGGGCGCGCAGGAAAATTTGAACTTGCAAATGGCGGTACTTTATTTTTAGATGAAATTGGGGAAATGCCTTTAGATATGCAGGTAAATCTTTTAAGAGTTCTTCAGGAAAACTGTGTCACGAGAATAGGTGGAAACAAATATATCAAAGTAGATGTGAGAATCATCGCAGCTACCAACAAAAACTTAAGGAAAGAAGTAAAAAAAGGAATCTTTCGTGAAGACTTATATTACAGATTAAATGTAATACCTATATATGTACCACCATTAAGAGAAAGAGATATAGATATTAAAATACTGATAGATTATTTTTTGGAGATCAAAGCATTTAAACTTAAAAAACCTGTTCCAACAATAAAACCTAATATATATCAAAAGCTTTTAAATTATAATTGGCCTGGAAATGTTAGAGAATTAGAAAATTGTATTGAAAACATTGTAAACATGAATGGAAATACATCTTTTGTTTTCCAGAATAATCTTCCAGAAAACAAGCAAAGTAGTTCTTATACTACAGATTTCCAATACGATATGTGCTCATTAAAAGAATGGGAAAAGAAAGCAATAATAAATTGTATAAATAATTGTAATGGTAATATATCAAAAGCCTCTAAAATTTTAGGAATAAATAGAAGTACATTGTACACAAAGATAAAAAAATATCAAATTAATTTTTGTTAAGGTGTATGTAAAAGCAACACTGTTGTAAAAAACAACATTATTTTCTTTAAAAATGTTGTTTTTTACAACAGTGTTTTTAATGATTATTTGGATTTTATAAAATACCTACCTATATTCAGCCTTTTCATAATAAAAAATATACTGGCATAGTATTTGCTGATATATTTAATTGGAAAAAATATCATCTATTATCGTTAAATAATCAATTTCTTAATTTGTGGTGATTTTTTATATAATTAAAAAATTGAAAATTTGTAAAGTAATGCAATTTAATAATAAGGAGGAAAAAATGGGAAGATTTACTTTACCTAGGGATATTTACTTTGGCGAAAATGCTTTAGAAAATTTAAAAAGTCTAGAAGGAAATAGGGCAGTAGTTGTTGTAGGTGGAGGATCCATGAAAAGATTCGGATTCTTAGCTAAAGTTGAGGAATACTTAAAAGAAGCTGGTATTGAAGTTAAATTGATAGAAGGTGTTGAGTCTGACCCATCTGTTGATACTGTTATGAATGGTGCTGAAATAATGAGAGACTTTAAACCAGATTGGATAGTATCTATAGGAGGAGGATCACCTATCGATGCTGCCAAAGCAATGTGGATATTTTATGAATACCCTGATTTTACATTCGAAAAGGCAGTAGTTCCTTTTGGTATTCCTAAATTAAGACAAAAGGCACGATTTGTTGCTATATCCTCTACAAGTGGAACTGGAACTGAAGTAACATCATTTTCTGTAATAACAGATTATAAATCTAAGATTAAATATCCTCTTGCAGATTTTAACCTTACTCCTGATGTGGCTATAATAGACCCAGCTCTTGCAGAAACAATGCCCAAAAAGCTTACAGCACATACTGGAATGGATGCACTTACTCATGCAATAGAGGCATATGTTGCTAATTCGCATTCAGATTTTTCAGACCCACTTGCTATGCACGCTATAATCATGATTCATAAATATTTATTGAAATCCTATGAAGAAGATAAAGAAGCTAGGGGACACATGCATATAGCCCAATGTCTGGCTGGAATGGCATTTTCAAATGCACTTCTTGGAATAACTCATAGTATAGCACATAAAACTGGTGCAGTATTTCACATACCTCATGGGTGTGCTAATGCTATATACTTACCTTATGTTATAGATTTTAACAAGAAAGCTTGTTCAGAAAGATATGTTGAAATAGCTAAAACACTCCAGCTACCTGGAAATAATGAAAATGAATTAATAGATTCATTAACTGAAATGATTCGTGATATGAACAAGAAGATGGATATTCCTCTCACAATAAAGGATTATGGTATAAGTGAAAGCGATTTTAATGAAAACCTAGATTTTATAGCTCACAATGCTATAATAGATGCTTGCACTGGTTCCAATCCTAGAGAAATAACTGAAGAAGAGATAAAAAAGCTCTTACAATGTATGTATAGTGGACAAAAGGTTAACTTTTAACTTAAATATTTATGTCATCAAATGAATTTTATAACCTTTATTTTGAAGAAACCTAACAAATCTCAAAATAAAGGTTTAATTTTAAGATAACTAATACCATTTTTATGTATATTTTTTAGCAAAAACATTATATCATAAAGTAATGACTTATTTAATTTTACAATTACTGTTATTCAGTAAGCTAAAAATATATGTATACGATATATATACTAGATATTTTGAGGAGAGATTATTTAATGGATAAATTTACTTTAATTCAAGAAGAATCAGCACTAATAGTCATTGATATTCAAGAAAGGCTAGTTCCGGCGATGCCCACTTCCCAAAAAGTAATTCAAAATACCAATACCTTACTATCTGTCTCCAATAAGTTAGGGATTTCGGCAATTATCACCGAACAATATCCAAAGGGTCTTGGAAAAACAGTTCCAGAAATACACTACAATATTAATGAAGTATCAGTCTATGAAAAAATTACGTTTTCCGGCTGCAATGATAAAGTAATTAATACCTTAGAACAGTCAGGAAAAAAGAAAATCATTATTACAGGAATGGAAACCCATGTATGTGTTTTTCAAACAGTTAGAGATCTACTTGCTCGTAATTATCAGGTGTTTGTGGTAGGTGACGCTGTATGTTCTCGTACAAAAGAAAATTACTTAAACGGTTTGTCTCAAATGTCGGCAATGGGAGCTGTGGTAAGTAACACTGAAACGGTACTCTTCGATTTGTTGAAAATGGCAGGAACACAGTTATTTAGGGAGCTGTCGAAGTTAATCAAGTAAAACAAAGTGGTTTGTAATCAATCGAGAGTATAGAATTTTTTCTGTAAATAGCTAACTATTATAATTATTTTAGAGCATTAAAGAATATCAAACTACTTTAATCTCTTTAGTATAATGTAATAATTAATTATAAGCATGTCAAGAATACCCTTGAAAAAGGATATTCTTAACATGTTATTTTTTACTGCTTAAGTAGCCCTTCATACATTATGAAAAAATTTCCAATGGTACATATTTTAATGTATTTCTTGCCTGGTACACTATACATACATATATTAAATTTATTAGACTTTATTTATTTAAACTGATTTTAAACTTTAAATCCTCTCTGAACTCCACATTGCTAAAATCATTGGTGTATATAGTATATTTTTTATTGGGGTCAAGTTTCTCAAATTGTCTTACAAATTCATTTGGCTTGTTCTCATCTTTTCTTATATCATAACTTTTATAATCAACTATTTTTCCAAGAGAATCTTTTATCCATAAGCTTTCTGCCTCAAAATATGGTGCTTTACCTTCTACCCTGTATTCAACTATTGTACTGTCGTTCTTTGTTTCTATTTTTTCTATTATAATTTTTCCCATTTTTCCTTGAGAAAGTTCTATGGGGTATACCCCATCAATTGTGTTATTTATTTCTATAGGCTTTTTACCTTTAACAGTATAGCGTATTTCTTTGCCATTCTTATCGGTATATACACCTCCTCCACCTGAAGGGATAATCTTACATGGAACAATAGTTAAATATTTTGGAATTTTATCAAGTTTATTGTACTGCATTTCAACATTAAATGTTCCTTTATTAATATCACTGCCTCCACCTCCTGTGCTTTTAGTCATGAGTTCAACTCCTTTATCATCATAAGCAATCCAGTAATCATAATCCATTAAGCTACCATCATGGTTTACTTCTACATCATTTTTAACCTTTTCCTTGTCTTTATAATTTCCACTTACAAAAATAGAAGTATCTATAGGCGAGAACACAACTTTGTCTACATTTGTAATACTATTTGGAAAAT
>ENA-UOOE01003135-UOOE01003135.1-fermentation-metagenome-genome-assembly--contig:-NODE-3135-length-10836-cov-5.648641_pt1 | contig 10836 bp, 5 predicted proteins | sample MGYA00245776_ERZ724021 | MGnify/ENA primary metagenome ERZ724021 (study PRJEB28704, sample SAMN03018321) | fermentation metagenome | biome: anthropogenic terrestrial biome; feature: soil; material...
TTATTTTTTTCCTCATTTAAATGCTCAAGTGAAGGAGAATCATATCCCATTCCCTTTGCTATATTGAGGACTTCATATTTTTCTCTTTCCAATTGAGAAATTTTTTCTTGAAGCTTTTGTACTAAAACTTTAGCAGCTTCATAGTCCGGTGTAATTTCGTATTCATTCACTTTATCCAGAAATTGTCCGGCTTTTTTTAAGTACTCTTCCTGAACCCTGGTAACAGCATCATGATTTTTCATGTTGGAAGCATACTCGAGATATTTATTTTCATATTCTTTTATGGATGTACACGATTTTTCATTCATTTTTTCTTTAATTTCCAGTTCTGCAGCATTATAAAGTTCCTCAATTTTATTTCTATAGCTGACAGCATCTATTTCTTTTAAATCTTCCGACTGTAAAACTGTAATTTTTGCTTCTGCATTTAAGTTTGAATTTGCCGAATATTTTTCAAGCATATAGTTCAATTCCCGGGAAAAAATGCTTTGTCTCGTATTTAGATAATTTAAAGCTATATCTTTCTCGTTTTTCAGCTGTGAACATTTATCCATTGAATTCATGTAGGCATTATTATTTTCTATTAATGATTTTAACTTTTCTTCAATTTTATCAATTTTATTTGAAATATCCGCTATTTTATCCTCATAATCTTTTGTCCTGTCAGAAACCCTCCTGTCTTCCCTTTCACTTTGAATTTTGAGATTTTGCAATTCCTGCTTTAGATTACTTGTTGAATCGTATTTATTGCCTTTTTCCGTTTTATCACTTTGTTTATTTGACTTGATTGCAAATACACCTATTCCGGCGGCAGCAACAACTCCAATTGCTGCAAGTGGACTGATTTTTACTGTAAGTATAAGTGAAATGACGCCAAGTATAACACTGAAAATCAGTAATGAATTTTTATTCTGCCTTTCTTTACCGGATGTTTGTGGCAATTTGCCCTGCATTGACAATTTTTCACTTGTAAATTCAATATGCTGCTCCCTCAGTTGCTTTTCGGAATTCCACTTTGCCCTGTCTTTTTCAAAGTCTCTTGTAATCTTCTCTTTGTCTGCTATTCTGGCACTCTTTTCTTCTTCATGACTTTTATAAGCTTCATGAAATTTTTGCAATTGCCCTGCCAGTTCAGTTTCTTTTTTTAACAGTGTTTCTGCCTTTTGATAACTATTTTTTGCTTCTATAAAAGACCTGAACGCCGGCAAAAAACATTCATCAATTCTCTTTAACAAGTCTTTAAGTGTTTTTCCCTTGCTGACAAGTTCATTTAGACATTCATACTCCTTTTCACTTACTGGAACAAGCTTATTTCCATTACAATCTTCATTTTTAATTGATCCTTTCAGCTTTTCCAGGCTCCCACTTACTTTTTCACTTTCATCCATCAGTGAATTGCACTCCATTAAAAATGCCTTGAGACTTTTAAATGGAACATTTTCTTTTTCTAATTTTTTTTCTGATTCAGTGTACCCCATTATTTTTTCAATAAGAGAATTTATTTGCTTGAGTCTGTTTCTATTTGTATTTAGCTCCAGCAAGTCTTTAATATTTTTTTGCTCATCCAACTTTGTTTTCAAACACTGATATTCTTCCATGTTTTTTTTCTGTTCATCTTCAAGTATTTGAATATTCGCCATTTCATTATGCAAAGAATCAAGTTCACTTTTAGCTTCAACGAGTATTCCCTTTTTTCCCCTTTTAGACACCATATCTTCTATTGCATCATTAATACGGTTTATCACCAATTGCTGGGATACATTTTCGTCTCCTGAAAGAACTAAATTTGACATCAATTTTTCTGCAACTTCATCATTATTCCCATTGGGAGAAAAACTTCCTATATTACTTATATAAACACTGCGTTCAAACCCGTCCAAATCAAGGCCAAAAAATCTTTTTCCGATTTCTTCATTTTTGCCAAGAGATACTTCCTCTCCAGTGTCCATATTGATTAGTTTTACTTTATCTGCCCCAGGAGTAGCACCCATATCTTTCTGCAGACGGTAACATGTTCCGTCATGTTCAAATTCGATTGCCCCGTTCATCATGGAACCATCCCACGGCTGGTATTTCTTCCTCAGATTTTTATTTATGTCCTTGCCTCTTTCCAGTTTGCTGTAAAACATTATTTTAATAAATGCCATCAAGGTTGATTTTCCATCCTCATTTTTTCCGTATATCAGTTGAAAACCATCTTTTAATTCTAATTCATAGTCCTTGAATTTGCCAAAACTGCCTATCTGCAATTTATTAATCTTCACTATATTTTACCTCCCCGAAAAATGCCTTCAATCCAAGCCTGAGTGCCTTGTTTAATTTTTCCTTTTCATCAGGTCCTGCATCATTTATCCGTTCCATCATCTTCCGTATAAAAATATTTCTAAGTGTCGTTTCCTCTGGAACCGCGTCAAAATCTATCTTTACTGTAGTATGATCTTTAATTTTAACGAAGAATATCTCATATAAAATTGCCTTGATATCATCAATATCAATACTGACATTATCTGTAATCATTCCTTCCAGAATCACCTTGTAAAGATTTTCTGAATAATTTTCTTCATATCTTGACTTCATTTTATCCAGTATAATATCCGCAGCCATTTTTGAATTCTTTGCATCAGAAATATCTACATGAAGTTCAACATTCATACGCTGGCACAATCTACGATATTTTAGCCTGCATAACCCTTTTGAAACTGTGCCGATGTAGACACCCTTTTCATCAAGCTCATCAAATCCCCTTCCTTCCGGGCATCCCGAATAGGCATAATATGTATTTCCAGCCTTTAATACTTCAGTCTGTTTATGAATATGTCCTAAAGCAACATAATCAACTTTGCTATTTTTAAGCTGCATTTCTGTAATTGGATTGTAATTGCTCTTTTGATGCGGGGCGACAAGTTCACCGTGAATTACACAAATATTAATTAACTCATCATCTGGAATGGTAAAATTTTTCAACATGGAATCGACTTGATATGTTCCCGTAAAAGCTCCTCCCCACAGACGAACTCCCAATTTTTCAAGTTCTATTTTTTCTAATGCACCTTTAAAAATAATGACATTATCAGGCCAGAAATCCTTTAACAAATAGGGTGAGTCTTCAGTAATTGGATCATGATTTCCCGGTGCAATTGCCACAATAGTATCTTCCAGATCTGCAAGCCCATTTTTTATTTCTTCCAGCATATTTCTCTGAACATGAACATTATCAAATAAATCTCCTGCTATGAGCAATAATTGTATTTTTTCATCCTGACATAATTTTAAAATATTCAAAAATGTCCTTTTAACTTCAGCCCTCCTTGTCACTGCTTTTCTTCCCAATGTTGATAATTCTGCACCAAGGTGCATATCTGCACAATGCAATATCCTTATTTCTTTCACATTCATACCTCCATAGACAATTAATTCAAGCATATATCTTTATAAATACACTTTTCACATTCATGTTTTTCTGCTTTTGGAAAGTCTTCAACTTTCATGGTTTCAAGGTTTCTTCCAAAAATTTTATCCATATCATTAATTGTCCTTTCTACTGATTCATCTCTATAAGGCACATCTACACAAATACCTTTCCCAAGAAAATAAATCTTCAAAAGTACCTCATCCATTTTTCTTTCCTCAACATAAAGGTTATCCTTTATAGCTTTTCCATAGAGTCTAAGTTGTGGTGTATATATTTTAACTAGATTACATAAAGTTTCATCATTATCAATATAATTTGTTTTATAATCCGTAATGACAGCTACATTTTTATCTTCTGACTTAAAAACTTCTAATCTATCAATAAATCCAGTTAGCATAGTTTTTCTATCCTCTAAAGGACTTATTAAAAAATAGACCTCATTTTGGCTTAATATAATTTCCCCTAAATTTTTTCTATTTTTCTCTATAAGTTCATAGTTTTTAATATAGTTTTTAATTTTGTCTATTATCTTGGTCCTATTCTCTAAAGAAATAGTGCTGTCTTCATCTAAAGTTTTAGATACAACTTTTTCAGTTAAAAGTTCATCACTAATATCGAGTCCACTATTTTTATATTCAATTATTTTATGAACTATTGTACCAAGTTCTGAGGCTTTTAAATATTTTATTGGATCTTTTACTTGCTCATCCATTTCAACCTCAGCAACTTCTAAATTGTCCTTAAAATTCTCTGTAGGTTCATTTATAACATTTACATAGTTTCCGGCATTTATATTTAGCACACTTTCAACAAAAAATCTCCTCGGGCATTTCTTGTATTTCATATACTTTGAAGCACTTACTGATGCAGAGTTCTTTATATTACCTTTATAACCCAAACTTTTCTGCAACTTTTCTTTATCTATTTGTATTTTTGGTATATCCCTTTTTATGATTTCCAAATCCTCTATATCATCTGAATTAATAAATTCTATTAATTCTTTATCCGCATTTCCTACATTAAATGCATATTTAAGCTGCTTTAAAAAACTATTAAGTTCCTTTATTTTATCTGTTTCATCCTTTATAGGAGAAGGATCTTTTCCATCATCTCCCCCTGTGAGGATTACATAGTCTTCAGCTCTTGTCATAGCCACATAAAGAAGCCTTTCAGTTTCCTCTATTTCCTTTTCCAGCTTACTATTTAAGTACTCTTCATACCCAGGAGTTGTTAATTTCGTATCTTCTAAGTCTTTTGATAGTATTATGGAGCTCTTGTTGTAAACTAAATTAGGCTTATCCTTTTTACTCATAGAAAGCAAATCAGAATGAATCTTAGGTATTATTACTCCTTTAAATTCTAACCCTTTAGATTGATGTATAGTCATTATCTTAACTGCCTCAGAATCCTCAGTATCCAGTGCTGCTTCAGAATCATCACCATTTTCTTCATCTAATAGATTAATATAATCTGCAAATTGTTCTAAGGTAAACAGCTGATCTTTATCAAACTTTTCTGCCTCCTGCAAAAGCTTTTCTATATTTCTAAACTTCTGCAGCCCATTATCCTGACACAGCATAATTTCAAAAACATTGCATTCCTTTATAATAGACTGAATTATTTGAACCACACTAAATTTTTCTTTAAGTGCAGCTAATTTTTCTAAAACATCAGCAGTATTTAAGAGTTTTTCACTATGCATACCATCTTTATGAATCTTTAAAGCTTCATAAAGATTTTCTAAGTTACTTTCCTCTTTTTCAATATCCATTTTAAGTAAAGTATCATCAGATATTTCAAATAAGCTTCCTCTAAGAGCCTGTATAAAATTCTTATTTTCTTCATAAGTAAATTCACCAGAAAAACCTCTAACAATAACTTTATACAAGTTTAATATTTCATCCACTTCTGCCTTTTGGTAAAAGCCTACTCCACCAATTATACAGTAAGGCACATTTCTTCTTTTAAGTTCCGCTTCTATGTCAGGTATCACAGCTCTGCTTCTCACCAAAATGCATATATCTTTAAATTTCAAATTTTTATCCATTAGAAGTTTTATTGCCTTTATAACAGCTGTACCTTCTTTATTTTCCTTTACAGTTATATCATTATTGCTGTCTTTAAGTGCCTTTAAAGCCTGGTAAATATCTTCAAACTTCTTAGACTCCTTACCCTGCAGCATATTTTTCACTTCAGTATAAACATTATTTGAAGTCCTTCTAGTTTTTTCATAAGTTAAAAGCTTAATTCTCTTTTCCTTTATTTCTTCATCCTTAGGACATTTTAAAGGCTGATATCCATCTATTAATTCACTAAAAATAGAGTTAATTCCCTTAATTATTTCACTTTTGCTTCTATAACAGGTACTTAAAGACACTTCATTTTCTATATCTTTGGAAACTTGTTTAAAAATAGTATAATCAGTACCTCTAAAGCCATAAATACTCTGTTTAAAATCTCCAACAACAAAAAGCTTCTTATCTATAAGTCTACCATCATCATCTGCTGCAATCTTATACAAAATATCCTTCTGTATACTATTAGTATCCTGAAATTCATCCACTAAAAGGGTTTTATATCTATTTCTGTACCTCTCTCTTAAGCTTTTAATGCTAAGCACCTTAAGTGTCATTGTTTCAAGATCATCATAATCCAAAAGATCTTGTTTCAATTTATAATTTAAGTAAGCTTCTTCAATTTCTGATGCCACAGCTAAACAAAATTTTCTTATACTGCCTTCTTCACTACTTTCACAAAGCTGTCTTATAGACTTTCCTTCTTCCAATACACCACTTCTAATTCTTAAAGCCTCTTCAGTAAATGTTCCCTGCAAATATTCTTCACCAAAGACACTTTTAAGTTTTCCTACAGCATCCTCATATTCCCCTAATTCTATGCAGTGCTCTGCAGCATTTTGTGAAGCTTCCCGCAAAAACATAGTTTTATCTATACCATCAATAATAGAAAAACTAAAGTCTACACCTAAAAAAGCTGCATTTTCCCTTACAATATTAGAACAAAAACCATGGATAGTACTTATATTAGCTCTATTTAGCTTATCTAAATGATTCATCCATTGTTTCTTATGATAAGAATCTGATAAGCTTATCTTTTCACTAATAGCCTTTCTAATTCTCTCTTTCATTTCTAAAGCAGCTTTTTCCGTAAAGGTTATAGCAGCTATTTCTTCAATCTGAAGTCCTCCTTCTAAAAGCCTTAAATACCTATTGGTAAGCACTCTAGTTTTACCTGATCCTGCCCCTGCAGACACTGCTATATTTTTAGTTATATCTACTGCCTTTTCCTGTTCTTCACTTAATCCAAAAATGCTGCTCATCTTTTTCCCTCCATAAGTACATTTTTACGATCACTACCATTTTCCTTCACCTTAAATTGATCTTCCATAATTACTCTCATCTTATTTGTGCTGTATCTGCAAAGTTTTTCAAAGTCACAGGAATAGGTACTGTACTCCTCAAAAAAGCTGCACATAGGTTTGTAATTAAACTTACCCTGCTTTATTGAAGCAATAGTGTCTAAAATAGAGTCTTTAATATATTCCATAAGTACAGTAAATTTGTCTCCATTTATATGGGAACGTTTTCTAGCAAAATCCAATTGCTTTTTATATTCTGTTTTGTAAATTCCATCCTTTTCCACAGTATCCTCTGTCTTTTCAATGCTTAAATATAATAAAGCCATACATTCAACTTGATCTGTTTTTAAGAGCCTTTTTAGTTCTTTTTCCACCACATAATAATAAATAGCTGTTTGATAATCATTATTTTGTACAATATCCTTCATTCCTAAAATACCGCTCTTTTTGTAATCATATATTACATATCTTCCTGTGGGAATTAATTTCTTTCCTTCTTTTCTATATTCCAAATCAACTCTATCAATTTTACACCTTATAGGTACTCCAAATACTTCTTCCTCTTCAAAGAATTTTTCCAAAAGGTAAGGCTTTAAAATTGAATTTTGGGAAGCATCAGCAAATACACCCATTCTCTTTATATCCGCAGTAATAAAGTTTTTAAGCACCTTATAAAGATAATTAAATACTAAGTTTAACTTTTCTTTAGGAATATCTATCTTTCTCAATTCTCCAAGAGATTTTCTAAATACGGCTTCAAAAATTTCCTCATCAAAACATTCAAACTGCTGTGCTTTACTGTAATATCTATAAAGTACACTGTGATAAAAGCTTCCTATTTCCAAGCTTGAAAACTCTTCTTCTTCATCTTCTTCTCCTAAATTAAATAGCGTATTCATCATATATCTAAAAGGACATTTTAAATATTCATTAAGACTAGAAGGAGAAAATTTGCATAATATTTCTGATATATCCTTAAAGTTATTTTTTAAAATTCCTTCATATTCGTTAAAATCCTCTTCTTTTTCTCTATGATACTCTACAAGACCTTTTTCTATAATTTTATTTACACCTTTTTCTATAAAACTCAAACTTTCTTTAAAGCTATCAATTTCATTATTTAAATACTTGCTTTCAAAACAGTTTTTTAAGTAGATTGCTTGAAGTTCATAGCTGCTCATTACTTCATCATACTTTATTTCAAATCTATTTCTCATGGTAAGACTGTTTATCTTATCTACGTTACACATAAATTTAATTTCATCAATAAAGGAAGATGCAATAGCAAACTTACCATCTTCACCAGCAAATCTATAGCTTAAATTTAAAGTTTCTTCTGCTGAAGCTATGGATAAATTGAATCTAATTTTTTCTCTATTAAGCTCCCATAAATAATCCTTGTATCTTATACAATTTTTACTAAGAATAGAAGTTTCAAAGCTGTCAAATAAACCATTATTCTTTACACACTTTGGCAGTTCTCCTTCATTTAATCCTAAAATATACACATGTTTAAAATATACCCCTTTAGCCAAAGCTGTATTTAAAACTCTTATTCCTTCATTATTCCCCTTCTTTACAGTGACAGTTACCCCTTGAATACAGTCACTTAAAAGCTGAACAAAATCTTCTTTTAAAATATCATTATTAATCATTTCACTTTTTTCAAAGCTAAGCTTTAGTTCATGAATTAAATTTTCAAATCCTTCAAAAGCCATAAGTTCAAATTTATCATCAACATAAATATCTGAATTAAATACCTTATAAATAAGTCCTGCCATATAGTCTTTCTTACTTTCCATCTGCTGGTACAATATTTCAAACCACTCTTCCCCACTGCAGCTGTCTTTTTCATACTCTAAAAGACCTTTAACCATTTTTCTAATAAGTTCTGAGCTGCTAAGAGCTATCTCATAATTTAAAGCCGCAGAAATATTAAACTCATTAAATATATCAACCATATATGGAGAGTAATCTTCTCTATTATTTATGTAAATAGCAATGTCTTTTGAATTTACTCCACCCATAAGCTTTTCTTTTATATCTCTTGCAGTTTCCCTAATTTCCGCCTTTATACAAGGATAAGCTTTTATATCAAGTCCTTCTATATTACAAGATAATCTTTCACCTGAATAAAATTTGTTTCCTAATTTTTTAAAGTCATCTTTTATATCATAAAGTTCCCCATCTTCACTTACTATTTCAAATCCCATTTTTTCAAAGGGACTTTTTATTTCTTCCCCTAAAAAATCCTTCATAAAAGAATTTACATAAGGACAATTTACATATATATTTACATTACTGCTCTTGGATATTTCTTCTATAAGCTCTATACTTATGTTTTCTATATCTGTAAAACCATCTATTATAATGGAGTCATACTTATTTATTTTCTTAAAATTACGAGCTAATCTAATGGCTTCTAATGGAATATCATTTCTATCATAAATATTATTTTCTTTTAAATTTTTGTTGTAGCTTGTATATATTAAAAGTAAATCCTCCATTTTAGCTTTTAAAACTTCATCTTCTATGTTTTCCTTAACTTTTAAAAACTTTTCTTCATCTATGCAATTTCTTTTTAAGCTTCTAATTAGTGCTGTAATTTCACTATGAAAACCTTTTTTATTATATAATTTCTCATAGTATTTAAGTTTTCCTGTTTCCTTAAGCTTGCTGCAAATTTCAGAAATAATTACCTTCACCACAGGCTCAAATATAACTCTGCCCTGTGGAATCTCTTCCTTTACTATGTCCATTTCTAAATCATCAAAAACGATTACTCTAGAGCCTAAAAGTCCACGTCCTTCATTTAACAGCTTTCTTCTTACTTCTTTTATTGCAGCACTGGAAGGCATTATGTAAAGAAATCTTTCCCCTTGTTTTTGAAGCCTAATACACATATCTATAAGTTTTTCTCTTCGCTTTGAAAAAAGCTTCTCCATATAAACTTTTCTTTCCATGATTAAATCTCCCTATTTTTTATTAGGTTTTATTTGTAAGTATAACATAAATTACTTATTACATTTTATATCTTCTTTAAAATCAAGAAATCTAGGATAAATTAATCTAAAATTTGTGTCATAATCAACTAAAAAATAAAAACACCTTACATAAAAATATAAAGTGTTTTCTCATATATATTCCAACTAATTGCTGCAATTATATTTATATGAAGTTTGAACTGTTATTCAACTTATCATCTTTTACAATTATTTTATCTTCAGCAATATCAATAATTACTTTAGAAACTTTTAGCAAATCTAAACCTAATAACCCATTCACTCTATCTTGCGGATCTATCTCTCCAAAATCAATCCTCATGTTGTCTATGGGAATTTCACCAATGCCTACTCTATCTATTCTTTTTCTTAAAGAACTACTCTTACCACCACCTAAACCATAAGCATTTACAATTTCATCATCTAATGCTACTTCCGTATCTAGTTCTTCAAGAAATACTGGGGATATTATGGTATGATATGCACCTGTATCTACTATAACATCTTCCACTAAAACTTCTTTTCCATCATGATAAAGAAACAGATTCGTATATAATAGTCCATTCTTATATTTCAAATCAACCATTTACATTTTACCTCTTATACCAATATATTTAACTAACTGAATTTCAACTCTATTTTTAACCGTATTATACACATATTGACCAGTTTTGCATTTTAAATGTTCCCTCATAGCTTCTTTTCCATCTTTAATAGGTTTAATAAATGCAACTTCATCTACTATTTCCTTGTCTTCTTCGATATGAGATTCCACTATCTCAAATTTTACAAAAATATTAGGATATTGCTTTCTCACATCTTCCCATTTCATAATATCAACTCCCGTACAATTGTATTTATCTCAATTTTAGCATACTAAAATATTTATATAAATATTTTTTTAAGACATTAATATATTTATTCATTTCTGTTTATATCCCTGTTAAATATTCTAGCACATAATAATATTTTTAAACATGCTACTAAATTATGGTTCAACCTCGACTTTTGTGAAACAACCTAATAACTGTAAAAATATATTTAAA
>ENA-UOOE01003136-UOOE01003136.1-fermentation-metagenome-genome-assembly--contig:-NODE-3136-length-10832-cov-4.845040_pt1 | contig 10832 bp, 14 predicted proteins | sample MGYA00245776_ERZ724021 | MGnify/ENA primary metagenome ERZ724021 (study PRJEB28704, sample SAMN03018321) | fermentation metagenome | biome: anthropogenic terrestrial biome; feature: soil; material...
TACTTGCAATATGTACAACTAATTATATAGAAAAAATATTTAATTTTATAAAAAACAATCAACTTATAACAAATTTAATTGGAAGATTCCGTTTAAATTGATATACTCAGCAGAAACTTCATGGGGTAATGGAAGGGTATAACTGATGTGTACTGCAAAGTAAATGAAATTAATTTGTATAGTAAAAGCTATAAGGGATGTAGCCAACATTTCCGACATATCTATACTTCACCTTATGAAAGCAGCTTACTTAGCCAACTTCAACGTTACTAATATGTACTCAATGTAGTGTTAGAAATGCCTCCAAGATTTGAAGTTGGAGGCTAACTTTTATCATAAATTTTTCCCTGTAAATACATAACTACTTTGCCCCTGGTTACAGAGCTGCTGGTATTACCCCTTATAAGCAAACTCCACCTGAACTTTAGAATCACTTGATAAATATTCCTTAAGCAAATACATCAACTATATTATCAGAATTATTCCCAGTAGTATTTGTTTTATTAGTATTGTTATTTTCCATTATTTCTGACTTTATATTATTCATAGAAATTTCACTTTTTGATACTTTTTGTGATTGCATTTGCTGAATTTGTGATTCAATTTGCTGTAATTGCGCTTGTAACTGCTGAATTTTAGCCTGTTTTATCTGCTCATCATCATCACTTGCACTTTCTTCTTGTATTTGCTGCTTAATACTAGCTGCTTGCTTTTCTAACTGGCTTGTATCACTACCGCTATTATATGAAGTTATAGTTGTACTGGTTGACATAGAAGAAATTGATGAAATATTCATATTAATACCTCCTAAAAATTTCATTATTATATTCCTTTAGGTAAATTTACTATATTAATATTAATATTTCCTTAAAATTTATATCTTTGTCGAAGATACAAACTAAAATTTTTTAAAATTATAATGTTCTTAATATATTTATCAGAATTCTATCTTTACTAACATCCTCAGCTTCTTCGAAGTGGGAATGAGTAATGCTACGCCCTTTATAGATTCTCTAATTTTATAAGTTCTTTAAGGTTTAAATGGAAAAAACATTCCCTATGAGTAAATTCTATCTGAACCTATGAATTACTTGATTTAACACAGCCATCATACTGTCTATATTTATTACAAATACACTGACTGCAATTCTCTTTATTATTAAAATCACTGCAAAGTTTATAACTACCTCCCTCTATTTTTAATATTTTCCCATTTACTAGGCTTTTTGCTATCTTTCTACGGGCATCATCATATATTCTTTGTATAGTAGACCGTGCCACTCCCATTACACTTGCGCTTTCTTCTTGATTTAATCCTTCCAAATCCATAAGCCTTATAGCTTCGTATTCTTCTACAGTCATTACTATTGATTCATTTATACATTTTGATACATCTACAGGCCCAAATTTGCTGATTTGTGGCAATTTACAGACTTTTCTCCATTTTCTCGGCCTTGCCATTTTATCACCTCTTTAGTTTTATCATACCAGAATATTATAATGCAATTCTTGACTTTTTTACATACTAAAATAAGAGGTGAACAATCACCTCTTACAAAATTATCCGAACGCTAGAATTAGCTAACACCCCTAATTTCTTCAAAGATGGGGAATAAGCACTGCTATGCGCCTGGATAAGTTCTTCTAAGATTCACTTGATAAATTCTTTTTTAAAGCCTCAGTAAGTAGTGGTACAATTTCATATAAATCTCCTACGATACCATAATCTGCATTTGAAAATATAGGAGCATTTTCGTCTATGTTTATAGCAGTTATAATTCCAGCATTTTCAATACCTTTTAAATGTTGAACTTGTCCTGATATACCAATGGCAAGATAAAATGTCCCACTGAATTTCTGTCCCGATATACCTACATAATGATCAAGTGGCAGCCACTCTCTTTCCTCAGCCACAGGCCTGGAGCAGCCAAGTTCAGCACCAATCGTATCCGCTAGGGATTGTATTAAAGGCAAGTCCTTTTTATCCTTTAAGCCCATTCCTATACTGCATACTTTATCTGCATCTCTGATACTTCCTCCAGAAATTACAGTTCTACTAATATTTATATTTTCACTTTTAATATAATTTAAAAATGCATCTACCTTTTCTTTTGGAGAGCCTTCTTTTATAATAACCCTCCTACGGTTTCCCGTTATAGGTTTTGCTTTATTAACTTTATTCTCTTTATTTTCCTCAATGGGTTCTTTTTTAGGTTTGCCTAAAATATCACTGGAGATAATAAGTTTTTGAATCTCATTAGTTCCTTCATATATTGTACAGATCTTAGCATCACGGTACATACGCTCTACAGGGAAACCTTTAATAAAACCTGAACCACCATATATTTGTACTGCATCATTAACAACTTCCAGACAAATATCAGAAGCGTACAATTTCGCCATAGCAGATTCCATTCCATAATTTTTATGTTCCTGCTTTAATACAGCTGCACTATATACCATAAATCTAGCCGCCCGAATTTTAGTAGCCATATCCGCAAGTTTAAATGCTATGGATTGTTGTCTTGAAATAGGTTTTCCGAACTGAACCCTTTCCTTGGAGTAGCTTAGTGCTTTCTCATAAGCACCCTGGGCAATTCCAAGTGCCTGTGCCGCAATACCTATTCGCCCGCCTTCCAAAGTCTGCATGGCAATTTTAAAACCTTCATTTTCTTTTCCCAAGAGATTATGTTTTGGTACCTTCAAATTTTTAAATAAAAGTTCTGCAGTAGCGGAAGAACGTATACCCATTTTATTATAATGAGTACCAAAAGTAAATCCATCCATACCCTTTTCAATAATAAAGGCACTTATCCCTTTGGTTCCCAAACCCGGAGTTGTAACTGCAAATATTACATAAGTATCTGCATAATCCGCATTTGTTATAAATACCTTAGAGCCATTTATGACATAATGATCACCTTCTAAAACTGCTGTAGTTTCTGTCTTGCCGGCATCACTTCCAGCATTAGGTTCTGTAAGACCAAAAGCAGCAATTTTTTTGCCAGAAGCCAATGGAACCAGATATTTTTCTTTTTGTTCTTTCGTTCCAAATTCCATAATAGGCCATGTTCCAAGGGATGTATGTGCAGATAATATAACACCCACACCTGCATCTACTCTTGATAATTCTTCTACAGCAATAGCATAACTTAACACATCTTTGCCAGCTCCCCCATATTCCTGGGGATAGGGAAGACCCATAATAGATAGTTCCCCCATTTCATTAACTATTTTTTCGGGGAACATATTTTTTTCATCTAGTTGAAATGCAATAGGCTCAATTTTTGTTTCTGCAAATTTTCGAACAGTGTCTCTAATCAATTGCTGTTCTTTAGTAAGTTCAAAATCCATAAAATCATCTCCCTATAATATAATTTTCAACATACATGCAAATAAGAAAAGCACATTCACTAATTACAATAATAGTTACAAGTAAATTATATCATTATGTACCTGAATTTACTATATAGTATAACTCTTAGCCTCCATATTTTAAAGCATTTGATTTTTTATCCCTATGCAGATAATCTTCAATAGCACTTCTTAAGGCTTTAACACCAAGATTAGAACAGTGTTTTTTATGATCCGGCAATCCTCCTAGGGCATCTATTATATCATCTTCTCCAATGGATAATGCCTCTTCCAAGGTTTTCTTCTTTGCTAGTTCTGTTGTCATACTGCTTGTGGCTATAGATGCAGGACATCCATAAACTAAAAAACTGATATCTTCTATTATATTGTTTTCTACTCTAATATATATATTTAATGAATCTCCACAGGATGCACCTCCAGCTTTTCCCTCACCATTTGAATCATCTATGATACCTACATTTCTAGGACACATAAAGTGCTCAATAACAGTATCTGTATATTCACTTGTAAACATACTTTTCATCCCCCTAAAATATACTACTCACACTTATTATTCTTACACCATTTTGTGCAAAAATCTGCTTTTTTACTGCATAAAACCCTTTGTGAACCACAAACAGGACAAAGAAGTCTGTCCTGTTCATAATTCACTTCATATAGTTCACCACAATCAAAACACTTGAATTTACAAAAATTAGTTGTGTAATTTCCTCCACTTATTCTTATAGCATTTCCCTGTGTCAAAGCTACAGCCACCTTTTTTCTTGCACTATCAATTATATTTTGAAAAGTCTGTCTGGATACCTGCATCTTTTCGGCACATTCTTCCTGATTCAATTCCTCAATATCTTTTAACCTCATGGCCTCAAGCTCTTCCACTTTTAAGACTGTTTCACTAATTTTGCATTTAGCCTTTCCCCAAGGTACAAAATAGGTGCTTTTAGGGAAAAATTCTACTTTCCTAAATTTTATTGGTCTTGCCATGTCTTATCCTCCTTTGCATTTACTGCATAGTCCTGTTAACATGATATCTACATCGTATATTTCTAAATTATTTTTCTCTTCAATTTTTTTATTTAACTTGATATATGAAAGATCTAGATCAAAATTATCTACATCTATTATACTATTACACTTATTACATTTAAAATGTATATGGAGAGGTTTCCCGCTAAAAATTTTTATTTCATAGTAATTGATATCATCAATATTAATTTTTTTTACTATGCCCAATTCATTAAATATCTTTAGACTTCTGTATATTGTAGCAAGGCCAATATTTTTGTCTTTAATTCTTTCATAAATTTGCTTTACAGATAAATGAGTATTGGCATTTATCATCTCTAAAAGTAAAATTCTCTTTTGTATAGTGAACTCATATCCATTATTTTTAATTAACTTCTTGTATAACGAAAGATCCTTATCCATATTATAAAATATTACTCGCCGCAGTGACCTTCATGGGCATGTTCAGTACATACACTACCTGTGGATTTAAGTTCACCTTTTATAAATTTTTCTACGGCAGCACCGCATAAACCTTCAGCTCCTACCACAACCTCTATTCCATTTTCATTGAAAAGCTCTTGAGCAGTAACACCCATTCCTCCTGATATTACTACATTTACATCAAGTTCCTTTAAAAATACCGGTAAATATCCTGGCTTATGTCCTGGATTAGGTTTAAATTCCTCATTTTTTATTTTTTCATTGTCTATCTGATAAATTGTAAATCCATCACAATGTCCAAAATGTCCACTTATATATTTTCCCTCACTTGCAACTGCTATTTTCATAAAAATATCCTCCTTAAATAGTATGTTTTATTATTATAAAATTAATCTATATACTCTTTTAAAACACCATGGGTATATTCAATTATTTCAGCACAGGATACACCCTTTTTCTTTAATTCTGCACACTGGAATGTTCCATATTTCTCCTTTATTTTACCCATAATTTTTTTTGTATAATCTCTTGACTGATTAGGTTCCACTGCTTCTTTTCTTCCTTTTATTGCACCTAAAGCCATAAGTGCTCCTGTTATTGCCCCACAACTGCTTCCCACAGTCATACCCCTTCCAAAAGGACTTGCTATTGATACGGGAATATTTAAATTCTTTTCCTCATTTACCACCTTTATTATAGATTCTGCGCAATTATATCCTTCTTCATAAAAGTCCACTGCTTTTTTCATTTATATATTCCTCCATTCTAAAATTTTTAGTAAATATGTTTTTTATGTTAACCCACATTTCCTTAACGGATCTACAGGCCTCACTATCTTCATAGTATATAATTGATTTCAACTCATTTATTGATTTCATTACGGTATCATCATAAGGTATTTTTCCCACTAACACTAACTCTTTTTCTGCCACAAACTTTTCTATTTCTACGGTGATATTGTAATTTATATCATACTTATTTATACACACCATAATAAATACCCCAAAACTCATACATAATGCAGTTACTCTCATCAAATCCTCAAGTCCAGATTTTGTAGGTTCAGTAACAAGTAATACTGCATCACTGCCAGTTATAGATGAAATAACAGGACATCCTATTCCAGGGGAAGCATCAATAATTGTCAGTGTATCTTCTGCAGCAAATTTTTTTCCATTATTTCTTAAAAAAGTAACTAACTTTCCTGAACCATCGCTGCCTATATCTATCTGCGCTCTAGAAATTATACCCTTGTCTGTACTTGTAATAAAAGTTTCAGCTGACTTATTCTCCACCAGCTTAATTGCTTTTTCAGGACATATTAAAGTACATGCCCCACAGCCTTCACAGAGAAAATCATCTACCATATAATCTTTTATGACATTAAATTTACATGTGATTTCACATTTTCCACATCTATTACAATAATCCTCATTTATAACTGCCTTTTTACCACTATAAAAACTTTTTTTTTCTATATCCACACCCTTGTAAAAAAGATATAAATTAGGGGCATCTACATCACAATCTATTCTGACCACATCTTTGGCAAGTTCTGATAACGCTGTTGCAATTGTGGTCTTTCCGGTGCCTCCTTTTCCACTTAATATTACTAGTTCCATTTTAGCACCTCCAATACACTTTCTGCCATGTCGTCAAACGCCTTTTTATATTCTGCATTATTATATAGAATTTCTCCCTTTGAATAAATTTCAGCTATATTTTTGCTATAGGCAATACTGCCTATTAAAGGTATATCTTTTTCCCTGCAGTACTTTTTTATTATATTGTCTTCACCATTATCTTTATTTATGACTATTCCAAAAGGAATATTAAACACTTTTACCAGTTCTATAGCCATTTTAAGGTCATGAAATCCAAATTCAGTTGGTTCTGTAACGAGTATTGCCCCTTTTGCATATCTCATAATGTTTACTACATTACATGAGGTACCTGGACTGCAATCAACTACATTTACTCCCTGTGGAACATTTTCCAAGAGCTGTTTTATTACAGGTACTGCCATAGGTTCTCCTACATTAAGTACTCCTCTTAGACATTCTATATTTTGTGCGTAACCCTTTTCTATTTTACCGGTATTTCTATACCTATAACTTAAAGCATCCTGTTTACATATAATTTTACAGGCTCCACAACCATGACATAACTTCTGAAATAATATAATATCATCTTTAACCTTTGCAAGGGCATTAAATTCACAGACCTTTACACATAAGCCACAGGAAATACATTTTTCATCATCTATAAATGGATATTCTACCTTAACCTGTTCTGTCTCTTCAATATGTGGTTTCAAAAATAAAAATCCATTTGGTTCTTCTACATCACAATCTACATAATTGGCCTTTAATGCAAAGGCAATATTTGTAGACACAGTAGTTTTACCTGTACCTCCTTTTCCACTTAATACTGCTATATTCAAGTTACTTCCTCCTTAAAATTCTATTTTAAATTCCATGATGCGCCGTTCCTGACTGTGTTAGCTCTTTAAGTTCACCCTTTTGAAATTTTTCTAAGGCAGAACTCACAGCAATACTTTCGCACTTATAAACTTTAATTCCTGATTTATCAATAATTTTAAAAGCATTAGGTCCTAGACTTCCAGTGATTATAGCCTCCACATTTTCATCAAGCACTTGTTGTGCCGCCACAATACCGGCACCTCCCCCTGAAAATTGGCCTTTATTTTCCAGTATCTTAATTTCTCCTCCTTCAGTATTATGAATTTGAAAATACTTACACCTTCCAAATCTAACATCCAATAAACTGTCTACTTCTGCTCCATGTGCCGAAATTGCTATCTTCATTTTTTTTCCTCCAAACCATTTATAATATTAGTAACAATAGGACTAAAAATCTTTTTAAGACTTTCATCTATATTCTCATTTCCCTGCTCTGACAAATTGCTTACACTGTTTAGCATAGGAAGTTCTCCTAAAAACTTCAAATTCATCTCTTTTAAAAACTTCTCTGTATTTTTCCCATTGAAGAATTTTATCTTCTTTCCACAATCAGGACAAGTTATATAACTCATATTTTCAATAACTCCCAAAATATTAATATTCATAGCTTTAGCCATATTCACAGCCTTTGAAACTATCATAGAAACTAACTCCTGCGGTATAGATACCATGACCAAACCACTTATAGGAATAGACTGCATTACTGTAAGTGCAACATCTGCTGTTCCAGGCGGCATGTCAATTACCAGATAATCAAGTTCTCCCCATATTACATCTGTCCAAAATTGTTTTACTGCTCCAGATATTAGCGGTCCCCTCCATATAACCGGTTGGTTTTCATCTTGTAAAAGTAAATTTAATGATATCGTTTTTATTTCACTTTGTGTTTCCACAGGTAATATAAATTCTTCATTGGTTTCTGCTTTCTTCCCTCTTAAACCCATTAAATTAGGAATACTTGGTCCTGTCACATCTGCATCTAAAATTCCTACACTATAACCCATATCTTTCAAGTGTCTGGCTATAAGAACAGATATTGATGATTTTCCCACTCCCCCTTTGCCACTCATAACACCAATAATTTTCTTCACATTGTTATAGGGATTGTTTTTAACCATACAATTTTCCTTATCCTTGCTGCACCCATCATTTGACGGGCATGAATTGCACTCTGACACAAAATCATCTCCTATATCTATATTGGCATTTGCCATTTTCATAATATCACTATTTATCGTTATTGTCAAATGCTAATTTAAAAAAATTGAAAATAAATTATTCATATAGTATTATGAGAGAAGAAGCACTAAAAAATAAACTCATTAATAATATATTGGGAGGTGATTTTGTAACTTATGGCTCATAAATTTGATGCAAAAAACAAGCATAAATTGGATAATGCCACCAGGAGGAGATTACTTCCCCCTGAAGAAACCCTTATAAAACTTGGATTACAACAGGGCGATATAATGGCAGATATAGGCTGTGGAATTGGATATTTCTCAATACCAGCATGTAAAATTGTAGGAGAGAGGGGAAAAATATTTGCAATGGATATTCTGCCTGAAATGCTCCAAGAAGTTGAAATAAATAAAAAGAAACATAACATTGTTTCTAGTATAAAGACTTTATTAACAACAGAAAATAATTTAAAATTGGAAGACGGCACAATATCTTTTGCCTTTATAAGTAATGTACTTCACGAAGCATTAGATAAAGAAAAACTTCTAAATGAAATTAGAAGAATTCTCTCTCCTAAAGGACGACTAGCTATTGTAGAATGGGAAAAAATTCAAGGAGAATTTGGCCCTCCCCTAGAACATAGATTAGATAAATTTCACCTTATGAAGGTATTAGATAAAATTAAATTTTCAAATATATCCCTTGTAAGTATAGGTGAAAACTTTTATGGCTTAACGGCACAAAAATAATTTATTTAATTATGGAGGCGAAATATATGATTATAGAAAGTACTGATGTGGCAAAGGCTTCTATAGAAATGTCCATCTCCTCTAGGGAAAATGAAAAAAAATTAGAGGAGTTTTTTGAAAATAAAGGTATTTTAACTGCTGCTGTAGACATAGGTGGAAATATCAACAACAGTATACCAAAAATAATTGAAAGAGCCCTGGTAGCATCTAAAAAGAGAGGACTTATAAGAGAAAATTATCATGTACATGATGGTGCTATAGCAGGTGCTACAAGAGAGGCACTTTTTCAGATTATTCAAAAAGCAAATGGACTGAATGTAGGGGGTAAAATTGGTATAGCCAGAAATAAGGAACATATAAGTGTATGTATATTTATGAGCATAGGATTGTTGCATTTAAATGAAGTAGTGATTGGCCTGGGACATCGTTCTATTCCCATATAATCTTTTGCAAAATAATTTAAAAATGATGATAAAGGCCGCCAAGAAGTACATTTATGGTGTTTGACAAGCTATGATATATAAAGTATAATTATGTCGTGTATTTTATATATTGTAGTATTGTAGGCTAGTTTTATGTTAAAGGACATAATGTAGTATAACAAAATTTGTAGCATAGTAATTTTTTAATAAAAATACTATATTAAACTTAATTAAGTAGAATTGGTAGTTTATGTAGAACATAATATAGTCTAAAGATATAAAAATTTTAAGTTTCACAAAATTTTTTTGTTATCTAAGTTCTGCTAACACAGAACTTTTTTTATTTTTATTATATAACGTATACACTGCAACTAAAATTCATAGCAAAAGTATATGTTGTCAAGTAATTTTTAAATTCAGATGGAGTTTCCTATAAAAAATACTTTTCTCCATCTGAATCTTAAAAAAACTTATCCAGGGACACAACAGTGCTTATACCTCACTTTGGAGAAAATAGAGAATTAGTTACTTCTGGCCTTCGGATAAAGTTTTTTTCAGTATATATAAATATTATTTTTGGAGGATGAGTAGTATGGTAGGAAAGAAAAAACTTTCATTTCTTGCAGCATTTTTATTGGCTGCATCAATTTTAGGTGGATGTACTAGAACATCGTCAAGCAATTCTAAATCAACTCTTAAAGACAAAGAAGTAATTAAGATTGGTATTACCCAGGTTACAGAGCACCCGGCTCTTGATTCTGCTAGAAAAGGTTTTATAGCGGCATTAAAAGCTAAAGGATATGAAGATGGTAAAAATATTAAGATAAATTATCAGAATGCCCAAGGTGACATGCCTACAACCCAGAGCATAGCTCAAAACTTTGTATCCCAGAAAGAAGATTTAATCCTTGCAATAGCAACTCCTTCTGCCCAGGCAGCTTATAATGCTACCAAGGATATTCCTATACTTATAACTGCAGTAACAGACCCAGTTAAGGCAGGAATTGCAAAATCTCTTAAAAACTCTGGAACTAATGTAACAGGAACTTCAGATGATCTACCAATAGGAAAACAATTTGAGCTTTTAAAGAAATTAGCACCTAATGCTAAAAAAATAGGTATTGTATACAATACCAGTGAAACCAACTCACAAATTCAGGTGGAAAATGCTA
>ENA-UOOE01003139-UOOE01003139.1-fermentation-metagenome-genome-assembly--contig:-NODE-3139-length-10818-cov-7.655858_pt1 | contig 10818 bp, 11 predicted proteins | sample MGYA00245776_ERZ724021 | MGnify/ENA primary metagenome ERZ724021 (study PRJEB28704, sample SAMN03018321) | fermentation metagenome | biome: anthropogenic terrestrial biome; feature: soil; material...
TAACCAAACTTAAAATCAAGCTTTTTTTTGTCTAAATTTATGGGTTCATTATAATAGTTTCTAAAGGTAGTGGTGAAATACACACAAAATTGTGGAAAGAAATTTTAAAAAAACAGTTACAAGTTACAATAGAATATTTCAATAAAAAATTATAATTAAGCACTCAATTATTGGGTGCTTTTTAATTATATTTTGTTGGAATGAATAGTAATTAATGCGAGTAAATCAAATTTAAAGGAGGACTTAAATGAATAGTGTTGTATTAATTGGGAGATTAGTAAGAGAGCCGGAGTTAAGATTTATACCATCCACAGGTATGGCTGTTACAAAATTTACCTTGGCGGTAGATAGAGAAATGTCCAGAGAGAAGAAACAGGAAGCAGCATCTAAAGGAAAGCAAACAGCGGATTTTATAGGTATAACTGTTTTTGGAAAAACTGCGGAAATCAGTGCTAATTATCTTTCAAAAGGCAGCCAGTGCGCAGTTCACGGCAGAATTTCAACAGGAAGTTATACTACACAAACAGGCGAAAAAAGATATACAACAGATGTAATAGCGGATAGAGTAGAATTTTTAGGAGGTAATAAAAAGAATGAGTCACAGAGCAATGAAATAAATTCTGATACAACATTCTTTGATAATCTGCCTGAAGACAATTTTGTACCGGCAGATAATGAGGATATACCGTTTTAATTTATTAATAAATAATGGCAACATTATAGGCATTCGTTTTATACGGATGCCTTTTGCATAAAAAATAACTGCTCATATGCGGTGAGCAGTCATAGATAAAATGCTACTTAAACAATGTTGTCAAACTAACATCATAATATCATAAAAAAGTTCCATACGCAATACTGAAAATTTAAAAAAATACTCGGAGGAAAAGATGAATACTACATTAACAATGTCAAACTATATATTTAGCACTAATACAGATGTTTATAGTAAATTAGTATATGCAGCTATAAAGAAATTCTCAGATAATAAGGGGAAATGCTTCCCCTCAAGGAAGACATTAGCCGAAATTTGTAATATCTCACTTTCAACACTAAGAAAAGCAATAAATTCTCTTGTAGAGGCTAATGTATTAGACAAGATGTACCGTTACAGGGAAAACAGAAGCCAAACCTCAAACCTTTATACCTTAACACCGTTCATGATATCCGGAGATTATTATTTTAAAATTAGAGCAGACATATTTGAGCTTGGTCTTAGTGAAAAGGAAATAATTGTATATATGTATCTTTGTTCATGTGCAAATAGGTATAGTGAATGTTATCCATCAATAAGACAAATATCGACAGCATGTGGAATAGGACAAACAAGCGTGAAAACAGCTTTAAAAGGCTTAATAGAAAGAGAGCTTATAATAAAGTTTAATCAATTTAGGGAAGACGGAGGCAAAAGAAATAATTTATATAAAGTTGTCTCTGCAACTGGCAATGAGGCTGCATCCGTAGACGGTGAATATATAGCTGAACCAAATAAAGAAGAAAATAGTGCTTTGACATACAACAAAGAACAAAAAATTATAGAGAGTGAAGAACTTGGTCAAGAACAAATTATAAAAAGTGAAGTAGATACAGAAAAAAATGAAATATATGTTTCTGAGATTAATGAAACTTTAGAAAGTCCAAATGTAAAACTTCGAGGTAATATTTTTGATTTTAAGCTATCGAAAGATAGTCTCATGGTATATATGTATATAAAGACATGTAGTGTGCTTAAAACAAGGAAATATCCGTCATGCAAGCAAATTGCCCGCAATTGTAAAATTACTGTTCCAAAAATAGAAAAAGCAATATTTGAGCTAAAGAAACTTGGGCTTATCGATTTACCTGAACAAGAAAAATTACATAATACCATGGTCATTACAAAGCCCCCTCCATGGTCAAATTAAAACACCACCCATGGTTGTAATGAAATAACCCATAACTATAACCTATAATTAACTTTTACTATAAATAACTAAATAATGCTTACTGAAAAGAAAATGGATATGGGTGTATAAAAATACACTTGTTAGTAAATTATGTTAAGTCGGGCATCAATCCCACATATAGAATTGGTTTTGCAGGTTGCTTTTTTTCTTCAGCAAGCAGTGTTTAACATACTTTTACATAACTCGCACTATTTGTACAAAAATATTAAAATATTTCCAAAAATAACATAAAAGATAAGCTTTACAATAATAAAAAAATGATATAATTAAACAAGGTGAACGAACATATGTTTGGTTAGAGGAGGCAGTTATGTCAAATATTGTTATGCATGTTGATGTTAATTCAGCTTTTCTAAGTTGGACGGCAGCATATGAAAAACAAATTGGTATAGACCGGGATATTCGGAATTTACCAGCGGTCATTGGAGGAAATGAAAAGAACCGACATGGTATAGTTTTAGCGAAATCAATTTCGGCTAAAAAATTTGGTATACAAACAGGAATGTCGCTTATGGAAGCAAGACAACTATGTCCTAATTTGCTTGTCGTACCTCCTAATTATCAAGTCTACGTAAGAGCAAGCCGAGCCTTGAGAGAATACCTTAATACCTTTACGCCGAATGTTGAAGTTTTTAGTATAGACGAATGTTTTTTAAGATTTACAGATAAAAGAAGAGAACAGGCAATAAGCTTAGCTCATGAAATTAGATGTGGCATCTATAATAACTTTGGATATACGGTAAACGTAGGAGTTTCTACAAACAAACTCCTTGCAAAAATGGCAGGAGATTTTGAAAAGCCCGATAAATGCCATACATGTTTTCCGGAAGAGATAGAAGTAAAGTTGTGGACGTTGCCGGTTGAAGATTTGTTCATGGTTGGAAGAAGAACGAAGCCAAAATTAAACAGATGGGGTATTTATACAATCGGTGATTTAGCAAAATTCGATTATAGGTTGATTTATAATTCTTTAGGCGCTCACGGACGAATGATTTATGCATATGCAAACGGGATTGACGCATCCACATTTAAGCCAGCTCCACCGATAAAAAGTGTAGGAAATAGTTCTACATTGAAATTTGATGTAACCGATACGGAGACTGCTCATGCCATTGTACTTAGTTTAGTCGAAATGACGGCTTGGAGGCTAAGGGAAGCAGAAATGACCTGCAAAGTAGTGAGCATGAGTATAAAAGATAAAGACTTCGGATATATTTCAAGTCAGAAGAAATTACCATACTTTACAGATTGTACAAATGTTATCTATAAAAATATTTGCTCATTATTTGACAAGAACTGGGATAAAAGACCAATACGTCAGCTTGGTGTAGGTGTCTCGGACCTGGAAGAATCAAAATTTCAACAACTTAGTATTTTCAAGAATAGGAATGATCTCAATAACGAAAAACTTGATAAAGTCATAGATAGTATTCGTGAGAGATATGGGGATACGGCTATTATTCGCGGCGTATTTGCAAACACACCGTTAAGTCCGGTCTTAGGAGGATACCCCGATTCGGATTATCCTGCAATGAGCAGCATACTTTAGAAAGAGTGATGATATGAAGCTTTTAAATCAGCCCATCAAGGTAATGGCAATTTTTCACACAGACGGAAAAATCGAACCAGTGAAATTCCGGCTTGACGATAAGATTGTGAAAATACAGAAAATCACTAAGGTATATGAGGAAAAGACAGTCGGAAATAAAAGGCTCATATTTGTCTGTCAGCATAATAATTGCGACATATATGAGATTAAGTATGAAATTGACAGTAAGATCTGGTATTTATTTAAGAAATGACAGTATGGGTAAGTACAACTTGATTTTTAGCCAGTAATGAATTTATACTTTCTCCTTGAAGCCATTTTGCCACTTCCGACTTGGTAAATATCAAGGGCATGCGGTCATGAATGCCTTCCATATATTCATTGGCTTTTTTGGTAATTATAACATAAGAAATTTGCTCCGTGTTATTATCAAAGAGACTTAGCTGCTCTGATTTTGTGGAATAGGTATTGAATAGTCCCGCAATGTATAAAATTGAATCAGTTTTTTTAAAATAATATTTCTTTTTTTGCTGTGCCTTGGAAGTCGATTTATTCCATTCAAAAAAGCCTGATGCCGGTACAATACATCTATTATATTTTAGGATATTTTTGAACATGTATTTTTCCGATAAGGTCTCGGCACGTGCATTAATAACCAAACCCTTATTATTCCATTTAGGAAATCCCCATTTAGCAATAGAGGGATTTATTTTTTTGTCTTGCAGCTTCATTATAAGTGCATTATCTGAAGGAAATACTTCACCTACTTTAAAGCCATCAGATAAATTCTCTTGAGCTGCATTAGTAATTTCTTTTAGTTCTTTTTCATCAATATCGAAATAATATCGTCCACACATTTATAACCTCATACAATTATTTATTATTAATACAATTGCCAATTAGTATTTCCTTTTTTCATATAAACCTCTGTTCCATTGGAACAGAAGTCACACTATATACACAAAAATCACCGGATAATATCTTATTTCATTTTCCCAAATAACACGACCTTTTTTACCACACATTTTTGTATACAAAATTTCAGTTATTTTTCCTATAATAATACTTTGCTCATATTTATCTAAGTTACGAAACATTCTCAGTAATTCGTTTTCTTGTTCAGTCATATTAAGTTCTCCGCAACATAAGCTTTATTATATATCCGATAATATAAAGCTTATGTTGCAAAGGTTATTCAATTTCAACTTTTATGATAAATAGAATTATATTCGCTTATTGCGTAGTTATCGGTCATTCCTGAAATGTAATCTGCTATGGCTCGTACAAGAATCTTTCGTTTTTCCCAATATTCAATATATGTTCTAATTTCACAGTCTTCATTGTCATCAATATTAACTGTTCTTTTTATTTCCAATTTAGTTATTTTTTCTAATTCGTATTTTACTAACTTAAAATCACCATTTATGAAGTCTATAATATTGGTGGATACATCAGGATTATTGCTATTTTTAAAGTCAATATATATTCTCTTCAAATAATCCTTATGAATTAATCTTGGATTGTTATAATATGCTTTAAACAACTCAGTTATTATTGATTCGGCATTATTATCAAATTTTGATACATCTGAGCTGTTTATTACTATTTTAGATATAATTTTTTCTAAATAGTTATTTATGCGTTCTCCATCTGTGGAGAAAACTATTAAATGTTCTCTAAAACATTTATCGTAAATATTGTATTTATACTGGAATTCTTTTATTTTATTTTGAGAATTTTTTATGACATCATTTATCAAATAATTTGTAATATTTGAAATAATGCGTGCTCTGAAAAGAGCATGTTTATCAATCAATGGTCTTTCGCTGTTCAATATACTGTCATAGGACTCACGTATACTTTTTTCAAGTTCTTTCATTGAATTAATTTTTATGTAGTCCATAAAATTTTCTTCACTCAATATTCCGGAGAGTAGTGCGTCATCTATATCATGACTACGCTGTGCAATTTCATCTGCTATTGCTACTACCTGACCTTCTAACGTTGAAGCATTTTTAAATTCCATATGTAGTAAAGCTTCATAGTTTTTTTCAATAAAAGCAGAAATTTCAAAACAATCTTGATCACATGATTGTTTGCATTTATTTGTACAATTTTTTGGTTTTAATTTTGTATGTTTTATTATGCCTTCTAACACTTGGGTACTTATATCAAGCCCTTTAAACTCAACGTATTTTTCTTCCAAACAAGTTAATACCCTTAACCCCTGATAATTGTGTTTAAAACCTCCAAACTCATTATGAAAATTTTTCTCTAAGTCTTTAGGTATTTCTATAATTTTTATTCTATTTTTTAAGATAGAATCTAAAGTTCTTTCGCCTTGATGTCCAAAAGGAGTATGCCCTATGTCATGTGCCAATGCTATTGATTCAGTTAAATCTATATTTAAATTTAAAGCATATGAAATACCTTTAGCTATTTGATTGACTTCAAGTGTATGAGTCATTCGAGTTCTGTAATGATCTCCTTTTGTAAATGTAAATATTTGTGCTTTATCTACTAATCTTCTAAATGCTTTGGAGTTTACTATACGTTCTCTATCTCTTTGAAATTCATTCCTATTTTTTTGTTCATCTAATATACCTACTATTCTTTTGCAGTCTTTATTGTATTGTGCAAAATCGCTTAGTTCAGTGGCTGTGTAGGAATCTTTATATGTATGATTTGAATTTGACGGTTGCTCATAAGGGGGATATATTATAATTTTTAATTGTTCGTATAATATTTTTGAATAGCTTACTAATAAATAAGATTTTTTCTTAAAATCAGCTTTTAAATCAATATCTGAATTTGATATAAAATTATCTATTAATAGTTTTGAGGTTATATATTTTCTTATTTGATAGTTTATTTTATTTTCATCAGTAAAGTTTGCATCACCACAATAAAAGCCTTCAATATTTAGTTTGTTTTCTGCTAAATCATTAACAAATACTATCATTATAAAAATAAAAGTGTCGTGATCTTTTGAATTTTGTAAAAGCTGTGATATGTATTTTTTATCTATATCTAAAGGATTATAATAATTTTTTTTATCTTTTTCTAAACTTTCTTCTGCATACTTTAATATATCATTTTTTGCATTTTTTTCGACTTTTACTATAACTACCTTGTCTGACATGTCATTACTCCTAATAAAATATATAATAAAAAATTCTATTTCATTTATTCCAATCTGTTTATGACGTCTGCATTTATAAGTTCTTGAGAAACTTCTAAATTATCATTTTCAATATTCTTATTGTAAATAAATTCGCTTATTTTACCCCGAATAATATTCTGCTCATATTTATTTAAAAGTCTGAAATCATCAAGTAATACTAATTCTTCTTCAGTAAGCTTTTGTTTATTATTGAACATGTCAGGATTATCTGTTCGGCCAGTTAAGTAATCAATTGAGACATTAAAATATTCTGCTAAGGCATATATTATTTCGATTGAAGCAGCTCTCTGTTTATTTTCAATTTTACTTATTGCATGATAAGATACTCCAACGCTGTCCCCCAAGGATTTTTGGCTTATATTAGCTTGTGTCCTTAATAAATGTAATCTCACGGCAAAAATATTATTATCAAACATAAATAACCCCTTGACACAAGACTATTAGTCGTATACAATAAGAATACAAGACAGATAGTCTTATTAGTTGTATGGAGAAAGGTTATGCACATGTTAAAAATGAGACAGGAACGTATCAAGAATAATTGGTCACAGCAAAATGTAGCTGAAAAAATAGGTATAACAAAATCAGCGTACTCAAATATAGAGACATCGAAAAGAAAGCCATCCTATGAAGTTCTTGTCAAACTTGAAAACCTTTTTAACCTTTCTCATAGGGACTTGCTGCAACAGGTCCCTAATGAAAACATTTTAACAGAATAACTATTTTTTTTCAATACCTGTTACCACATTATTGAAAAAAAGTAAATTTGTATAACCTATGTTCCAATGGAACAGAAGTACAGCCTAATTAATTTAGCTGCAATGACATATAAAATGAAACCCCCTATATTTTATAATATTAGTTATTGCAGTTAAGTTAAACCTTTTTTATTTTCAGTAAGCAGATTAAATGCATAATTGCATTTGTAAAAGTTAAAAAGGTTGGCTTTAATCAGCAACTTGACAGCTGAATAAGTATTTTTGATACATTCCATATGCAGCCTGATAAGGAGAGCGGATGCAGTTGTTACGCCACGATAAGTATAGTTTATGAGGCTATATTTGAGCGAAATATTTAGTCAATACAGTTGCAAATTTAAAACGGCAGTTTTAATCGCCATGACCTGCATATAAGGAATAATGATACTTCCGTCCAGCCATAACCGATCGTAATGGGGACGGCTCGCCATAAGCATGGGGAGGACTAAAGCGTTATATGTTGAATAACGAAGGGTCATGGAGTCCGCAAGACCGTCAGGGAATACTATTACGATGATTAACTATAGAAACAATTAATAAATAAAATTAGTAATTATTTGTATAGTTAAAACCTTAAGTTTTATAAAAACTAAAAAATCTGAAGAAGTGAAAAAAGTAATTGATTGTGGAATCAATATAAGAAAACACTTGGGTAAAAAACCGGAATGTATTATTTAATGGTCATTCCGTTTTTTAATACAAAAACTAAACGGAGGAAAAGTCTATGCAAAATCATTTTATAACTGAAGAAGAATATAAAAAACTCAAAAACAACGGAAGACTTATAATATTGGATGCAGCATTGGATAGTACATGCTTTTTTTTAGCTCCAAATTGTAATAAATGTACTCATTCTGTATATGTAGTTGGCTCTAAAAAATGTATGTATAATCTAAAAACGGAAATGTGCTATCTAAGTGAAGGTATATCTGATTATGATGATGCAAGTTCGCTCGGAAGACCTGAAAAATGGGAAGTAACAGATACAATAATTACAATTTATTACAATAAGTTGTTTAGTGGAAAGTTTGGGAGAAGTATATTCACAAGTAAAGAAAAGGCTATGGAAATGGTCGATAAATTTAATTCTGATTGTAATGAGGAAGTCGCTATTGAAGACTTTGCAAATGGTCTATCCTATGATGATTACATTAAATTAGAAGAACAAAATAGAATAATTATTCTTCCCTGTAAAGTTGGAGAAAAATACTATGTTGCAGAACCTGATTGTTCAGGGTGTGAATATATAAATGATGGTTATAAAGGTTGTGGGTGGGTTCCGAGAAAAGGAGAATCACCTTATACATGCAACTATAATAATGAAATTGGAAAGTGTTATGTATTCAATCAAAGTAATGGTAATAAATTTTATATAAAACCTGTTGATTATGAAATTAAAGAAATTTATCTAATGTCAGAAAGTCAATATGATTTAGATAGAAAATCATACTATGGGGTCTGGACAAACAGTGAAGAATTAGAGAAAATAATAGGCACAATAAAAAACAAGGCATGTGTATGATACAAGACTTATATGTATTTTTTTATTTCTGAGAAATCCTGCCATTCCGATATTTTGCTAATAATATCAGATATTCCAGCTACAGCTTCTTTTTTATTTTCGCAAATTATGTACTTAATACATTTATTCAATAAAATTTTAGGAGGTGAAGGAAGTTTTGATGCATACTGTTTTGTATGTTTATCGTAAATGTAATGGTTTGTGATAGTGCCTAGATTTTCATATTTAGTTTCAGTGCTTATAATTTCATATTTTGTAAAATGCATTGTCTTATTAAAATCATTTAATAATTTTTCTGTTGTATTTTCATTGTTGTAATCAATGCTCATTAATTCCGAAAACTTACTAAAACTTATTGGCATTGTTTTATCAACAATTAATTCGCCAAAATTCTGCATGAAATCTTTTAAATCAATTACAAAATTATATTTAAAATTTTTAATAGCTAGTATTAAAGAGTTATTTGTGATCTCTTTAATTAAAGCGTTATGATTACTTAATTTATTATTAAAATACGGGATGAATTCATTAATATATCTGTCATAATATATATGTTTAATAGTATCAGTATTAACTTTTCCATCATTTTGCATTATTTGAACGATGATGGAATTATGTGTATTATTTTTGCTTATCCATGATTTTATATAAAAAGGACAATCTAAGTTATGAATATCACAAGAATTCTGCCTTGTTATAATATTAGTGTCAAGTATTTCAATATCGTTTTTTATTGAATTTAAATAATCAAACAGATTTGGATTATTCTGAATTCCTTTATCTATGTAGTTATTATAATCTAATGTAAAATCCTGAATTAGTTTATTACGTTTTTCATATGTATCAATATCAAGTATAAAATCAAATTTTTTATTCAACCATTTGATAAAAGTATCTTCTTTGGTACCGACATTTTCAATAATTAGATTTTCTCGTGTATATTTGGCTTTTACTAAATAGTTAAGACGTAAGACTTTATCTAGTCCTTCGGTTCCAAAAGTTTTACTTATTTTTTCATATTTTTTTATGCAAGAAGAACCAACTTTAAGTTCTTTTCTAGTATGCTTATTTTTTATTAGATAAAAATTATTGCAATGCTTATTTCCACATAGTTCGCATTGCTCATTATTGGTATTAGGTATTGGAACATCACTTACAGCATTCCATTCAGCGGAGATTCTGTCAGCTTCTACATTTAACTTATTAAGCAAGAATGACTGTTGGGCTGATGTTAAGTTAGGAATGCCGATAATATCAGTATATGACAATTTATCATACCTTTTCAATATATCTATAAGCCAAATGTTTTGAGGATCAAGTGATAAAGAACTGTATTTTAATAAAGTTATTGAGGGTTTAAGAATAGTAATAAATTTTCTCATATTTACTCCTTTCTTCAATTGAAAATTAAGTAATTATTAATAATAAAATTATAGCAAAATTTCCATTAATTATCAAGTTATGATAAATAACCATAATAATTTAAAGACTTAAAAAAATTATTGAAGTGAATGCTGGCTTAAAGAAAAAATATATCTAACAGGCAAAATAGGCAAAATCAAGCAACTTAAATAGCACAAGAAATAAATTAGGTGTTTATTTATTCATAATATTTATTACCGTAAATAAAAATTCGATAGGAGGGTTGAAATGAAAAGGGACACTAATAAAACAATGATGATGGCTACTCATCAGCTTGTTGAAGCAAGCGGATGTTATGACAAGGTAGGAGCAATTATGGATTATTTTCTGCCGGAGAGCTATGAGATTCAAGAGCTTACAAACTATGAGTTTGATTTTATTACCAAAGTAAATTTTGGCGGTAGTGAGGGAATTTACATTGACTGCTATATTGAAGG
>ENA-UOOE01003140-UOOE01003140.1-fermentation-metagenome-genome-assembly--contig:-NODE-3140-length-10815-cov-8.390985_pt1 | contig 10815 bp, 13 predicted proteins | sample MGYA00245776_ERZ724021 | MGnify/ENA primary metagenome ERZ724021 (study PRJEB28704, sample SAMN03018321) | fermentation metagenome | biome: anthropogenic terrestrial biome; feature: soil; material...
AGGCCCCGGAAAGTGCCCCTGAGGGGCCTGAAAATGGACACGGACGCACGTCCGAGTTTGAGGACGAAGCGGACGCGTCCAACATGGACAGTTTCCCCGATCCGCAGGACTATCATGAGGCGCTGCGGACGCTTGCAAGGCTGCCCGCGGAACCGGGCCAGCCCTGTGCAGTCCTTTCTGAAGCGGGGGTGAAAGGCGGTGAAATCTACCGGATTGAGGTATACAGCGATGCCCTCCTGATTTCCGTCCTCGTTGACGAAGTCAGGCACCCCTATCCGGCCTCTGAAGTTGGGAAGACACTGTTTTTGGGGCCGGGCTGTTTCAGCCGGGCAAAAGCAGCCCAATAACCATGCTATCCCTGTATCCGGGCCCTGCGGGTACCAGCAGGGCCTTTTTTATAGATGTCAGCCATTAACAAACATAAGACAAAATGGAGGAATTAAAAATGTTTACATCTAAATCTGAAAACCAAGAAACTGCTCTCAGCCGCAGGTTCGGCAAGATAAAAGCCCTGTGCCGCAATGCCGGAGAAATTCTCAGCGGCACAAGCGGGCTTGAAGCATTTGAAATCGCGATCGGCGTTGGAATCGCCATTGTCCTCGGCGCAATCGTCCTGTCGAGCAATAAAGACCTTTTTAAAAATACAATTTGGCCCAAGGTGACAGCCGGTGCAGAAGGCCTGTTTGCTTGAAAGCGCTGCCCTTCTTTCAGCATTTGCCGCAGACATTGCGTTCGACTATGGCCTGTACCGTGTGTACAGGCTTCCCAGGTATCCCTGTGCCGCGGCCTTTTCGGCTGCGGCATCGCTAATCCTTGCCATAGCCCTTCACGGCCTTTCCCTGACCGTGAAGGGCATCCTTTTTTCCCAGCTGATTATTTTAGCAGGGTATTCCGATATGGAAACGCATCAGATTCCAGATGCCCTGAACCTGCTGACCCTGCTTGTGTGCTGTATCAGCCCGAACCCGCTGGATTCCCTGGCGGGATTTTTCACAGTATCGGTCCCGATGCTTGTGCTTGGGCTTATTTTCCACGGCGGTGTCGGCGGAGGGGATATTAAGATGATGGCTGCCTGCGGGGCGGTCTTAGGGCCGCATGGGGCGATAGAAGGGACAGTAATCAGCTGCGCGGCGCTCCTGGTTTCGGCTGCCGCGCATTTTATCAGGACGAAAACCATCCGGCGTAAGAATGCGATGGCACCCTATTTTGCAGTGGGGTGCTTTATCGCCTATTTATTAGAACATATGGGGTGAATCGAATGAAACTATTCCGAAACAGAACATTTGCAGCAACCGTCTCCATCCTGCTTGCCGGGCTGCTGTGCTTTTATGTTGCACCTAAGGTCAGCAAAGCGCAGGAGAGCAAAGTGCAGGCCGTCAGGGTAATAAAGACAATCCCCGAAGGCACAGCCGTCACGCAGGATATGATCCAGACCGTCAGCGTAGGCGGTTACAACATGCCGGCGAATGCGGAGAAAAGGGCGCAGGACGTTGTCGGGAAATATACGACGGCGGAACTCCAGCCCGGTGATTACATCCTGAGCACCAAAATAACGGACAAGTCGCAGAGCCCTTACCTTACCAATCTGGGGACGGACAAAGAGGCAATCTCAATCCCGGTCAAGTCGTTTGCGGCCGGCCTTTCCGGAAAACTTCAGTCCGGTGATATTGTTTCCCTGATTGCCGGAAGCTATGGGACGGGGAAGCAGACAATTTGCCCGCCGGGGCTCAAATACGTCAAGCTCCTTGCCGTCACGAATTCCGAAGGGGACGATATTAAGCAGGTCAGCCGGGATAAAAAGGATAACTCGTCCGACCAGAACAAGAACATCCCGTCAACGCTGACCCTGCTCGTCAATCCGGAGCAGGCAAAGAATCTGGTGGACTATGCGGACAATGGCTCCCTTTATGCGGTCCTCGCGTTCCGCGGCGCTGCCGATAAGGCGGAAAATTACCTGAGACTTCAAGACCAGTATTTTACACTGGGCACCGCGGCATCTAGAACAAGTTCAGAGGATGGGAGGGGAGCATCCAATGGCAAATAATAATATCATTGCCCTGTGGGGGAGCCCGGGAAGCGGGACGACGCTGACCAGCGTAAAAATTGCGCGGGAGCTTGCCTCATGCCGGAAAAACGTGGTGCTGATATTCTGCGACAGCGAAACCCCGATGCTCCCGGTTATCGTGCCGTCGGCTGAGGATGCGAAGTCGCTTGGGGAACTGCTTGCGATGCCGTCTATTTCCCAGGTCGATATTTTCACGCATTGCCTTCCCATCTGGAAGACGCTTACGGCCCTCGGATACCTGAAAGGGGAAAATGAGACGTCCTGGGCGGATTACAGTGAGGGCAGGGCTGAGGAGCTGCTGGATATGCTGGGCAGTTCCGCCGATTTCATCGTGCTGGACTGTTCCCACCACCTGCTTACCAATGTCCTGACCGGCGTTGCCCTGGAAACAGCGGGCACCGTATTCCGCATTGCCAACGCCAGCCCTAAAAGCCTAAGCTACATCTCATCACAGCGCCCAATCCTGAGCGATCCGAAGTTCCGGTACGGGGAACAGGTAAGCATTATCAATAATATCTATCCGTTTCAGGATGCACCAACCTATAAAAACCTGATTGGCGGGAAAAAGATATATACTCTCCCGCACCTGCTTCCCCTGATGGGGCAGGCTGCCGAATGCCGCCTGCTGGAACCGCTGGAAGGGCGGGACGGCAAAGCATATGAGCCGTTGATCAGGCTGATTGTCCAGTCTGAAATCTTAGGCAAGGCGGCAGGAAGGAAGGATACCGCTTGAAGCCGCTGAAAACAGACCTGTATTTAAGCCGGCAGAAAAACATGGAGTTTCGGGAACTGCTGGAATACGTCCAGGAATATCTGTCCGAAAACTATAAGGACCTGATGGTGGACGGAGGCGCAAAGAATCCGGGGCAGACAAAATCCTACATAAAGCAGTACCTGGACAGCAACCATATCAGCGTCGGCGGAATGGCGCCGGATGAACTGGTAAACCGGCTGTACCGGGAGACTTCCGAATACTCATTCCTTACGCCATACCTTAACTTTGACATCAAGGGTGTTGAGAATATTGAAATCTGCGCGCCGGACAATATCTGGATAAAATACTCAGACGGCACGGAAAAGCAGTCGGAAGAGCATTTCTATTCTCCGGGGCACGCCCGGAATGTGATGATCCGCCTGCTCCACCAGTCCGGGATATCCATGGACAATTCCCATCCGCTTGCCCGCGGCCACCTCGGCAAGAATATCCGCATCACGGTCAACGGCGGCGGCGGGACGCTCGACGACGATGTCGGCGTTTCCGCGAGCATCCGGTTTATCAACCCCAATCACCTGACACGGGACGGCATCATCCAAAATGGGACCGCTACGGCGGAAATGATTGATTTCCTTTCCGCCTGTTACCGCTATGGCCAATCGGAAATCCTTGCCGGGGAAACCGATGCCGGGAAAACGACGCTGCTTGCCATTATCATGCAGCTTGCTGTCCCGGACAACAAGAAACTATATACGATTGAATATGAGACACGCGAATTTGACCTTGTGAAAAGGGACGGGAATGGCAGGCCAACCAATAAGGTGGTGTCCACCGTTACCCGGGAATCGGACGACCCTAAACTTGCGGTTACCCCGCAGATGCTGATTGAGCACGGCATGACCATGAACCCGGATTACCTCTGTATGGCGGAAATCAAAGGCAGTGAAGCATTTGAAACCATAGAGGCGGCGGAAACAGGGCATCCCGTGATTGCGACAACCCATGCGGATACCGCGGAGGACATTCCGAACCGGCTTGTGCCGCTTGCCTCCATGAAAGGCAGCGGCCTTAGCGAAAAAACGCTTTACTATCTGGTGGCGAGGGCTTTTCCCATCCTTGCCTATGCCCAGAAGATGGAGGACGGGCAGAGGCGGGTCACGCAAATATGCGAATGCTCCTATGAAGACGGCCATGTGAAAATCCGGCCCCTTTGGGGGTATAAGGTCCAGTACAACGAACAGGTGAATGGAAAAACGGCCGTCCACGGGCATTTTGAAAAAGAAAATATTATATCGGAAAACATGCAGCGGCGGCTCCGGAGGAAAGGAATCCCGGAGCCGCTGCTGCAGTCTTTTCTGCAAAAACAGGAGGGATGATATTTGCAGTTTTTTTATATTTCGTCTTTTCTTTTGTTTACAGCTGCGGCGTTTATCCTGTCCCGGACATCGCCGGTTTCTGTGTTCCGCAGCATCCGGGGGCAGGTGCAGCCGCACCTGCGGCCAAACCGGAAAATCAGCCTGGCAAAGAAAATCAGGCGGAGCACGGGGAAAAAGAAAATCAGCGGCATCCGCCGGATATTCCTGGACGCGGAACATGTGCTGGAGATGACGCACCGCACCGACAGGATGAACCAGTATACGGCAGCTTCGGCAGCCCTGTTTTTCGCCGGTGTCCTGATATCCGCCCTGCTCAGGAATTATTTCCTGATGCCGGTGCTGGCGGTTGGGATGGCGCTGCTGCCGTGGCTGGCTGTCCTCCTGAGCGCCGCGTCCTTTCAGAGGCAGCTCACGGAAGAGCTGGAGACGACCCTCAGCATGGTTACGACGGCCTACCTCCGTTCCGATAACATCATCGGGGCAATCCAGGAGAATATTGACAACATCCATTACCCTATCCGTGATATTTTTGAAAAATTCCTCGTGCAGGCGAATATGGTTTCCCCGGATATCCCGAAGCTTTTGGGTGAGATGAAGGACAGCCTGGACAGCCCGGTTTTCCATGACTGGGTGGATCAGCTTATCCTCTGCATGGGGAACCGGACGCTGAAGAGCACCCTGCAGCCGATTGTAAGCAGGCTGGCGGTTGTCCGCGACGTGTCCGGGAAGCTGGGGAACCTGATGTATGAGCCGGTTAAGGAATTTATTGAAATGGCGTCCCTGCTCATCCTGAATTTCCCGCTGCTTAACTGGGTATATCCGGAATGGTATCAAATCCTGATGTATACCCCAGCAGGCCAGGCCATTGTCGCGCTGACCTTTCTTGTGATTTTCATATCGTTCGTTGCCGTAATCCGGAAAACACGCCCGGCCGAATACAGGGAAGGTGGCTGAAATGAAACTGATCCTGCTATTGGTGCTGCTCTTCCTTGCGGCGGGGATTTACCTGCTGCTCAGCGGGCTGCTCCATCTGCCGTCTATGGCAAGCACAAAGGCCGCGCTGATGATTACCCAGAAGCCGAAGCAGGCGCGGGGGCTTCAGGCAGCCGTAAACCGGCTCTCTTCCGGGGTGTCGGAACGCATCCACCTGAGCCCGTATAAGCGGCGGACGATGGAAGCCACCCTGAAATACGCGGGGATAGGGCTAACCCCGGAAAGCTATTATGCAAGGATTCTTGTCAAGGCGGTACTCTGCATCCTGCCGGGGATTGCCTGCCTTTTCTTTTTCCCAGTCGGGAGTATCTTCTTTGTCCTCCTGGCCATCCGGCAAATCATGCAGGGGACCCATGAGGCGGAGAAGATTGTAGGAAAAAAACGGGCCGCCATCGAAAGCGAACTGCCGAGGTTCACGGAGACCGCCGCACAAGAGCTTGAGGGAAGCCGCGACGTGCTGTCTATCCTGGAAGGGTATCGGGAAAGTGCCGGCCCGCTGTTCCGCAGCGAGCTGGAAATTACAATCGCGGAAATGAAATCCGGCTCCCAGGAGCAGGCGCTCCAAAACCTTTCCGGACGGGTGGGGAGCGCCATGCTCAGCCAGGTTGTGCGCGGCCTGCTCGGTGCAGTCCGCGGCGGGAATGAAGTCCTGTATTTCAATATCCTTGCAAACAATTTTCAGAACAGGGAAAGCCGGCTGTTGGAGAAAAAAATACTGAAACGGCCTGACCAGATGAGAAAATATTACTATCTGATGCTGATCTGCTTTCTTGCCATGTACGGATATGTTTTGGCCGTACAGATTTTCTCAATGGCCGGCAGCCTGTTTTGAGGGGGGAGAAAAAATGAAACTGCTCAAATCGAAGCGGGGGGAAATCATGGTGACCGCCTGTGTTGTCCTCATGGTTTCCATGTGCGCCGTCGCATTTGGGATGAAGCTCTATCCCGTCTATGTGCGCGGACAGCAGCTTGAGACATATGCAAATGAGTTGTGCCGCGTTGCCGAGGTTTCGGGCCGGATCGGCGATGAGACGGGGAAAGAGCAGGAAAAGCTGAATCAGCTGATGGGCATGTCGCCTGAAGTTGCCTGGAATACATCCGGAAACGTACAGCTGAACGGCACCATACAGGTTACCTGCACATTGACTCAGGACATTGGGTTTGGAAATTTTGGCTCCCATCCCATTACCCTCCACGGGAGGGCAACAGGGCAAAGCGAGGTGTATTGGAAATGATGCGCAGAATCCTAAGGGACCGGAAAGGCTCAATGATTATTCTTGCCCCGGTTATCCTAATCCTGCTTTTTACGGGAATCGCCTTCTGCTGTGAATATTCCCGCGTGCAGGCAACAGCAGGGGGAACGCGGGATGCCGTACAGGCGGCTGTCACACAGGCCTGCACCGACAACAGCAAAAATATTTACACCGGAACCCGTGAAGGGTATGCAGGCGGCTACAAGCTCGTAGATGCGGGCTGGAAGCCGGATGTGAGTTCCGGTGACGTCATGGCAAAAGTGGACAAGAAGCTGGGGACTTCCCATGGAGTTAAGACGGTAAACGGCAAAGTGTGCTATAAAATCTCAGGCGTATCCGTTGATATCCAAAATGCCCCGCTTGCGCCGGCAGGGACAGGCGGCGGGCAGCAGCTTACCGGTACGGCGGCCTACACGGTTACCGTGCCCTTGCAGTCGGCATGGTCGGCCCTGCCGCCCATCTCAGTCAGGGAAGAAGTGCAGTCTGCCTATTCCCCGCAGGGGGAGGGTAAAGGCAATTCCGGTGTGATTGAGGTAAGCGGGGTAAAACTTTCCGACGGCAGCATCACGCTGAACAAAGGCGCCACAAAGGTGATTTCCGCGTCTGTCGCCCCGGCTGATGCCGACAGCCACAGGCTTTCATGGACAAGCTCGGACACCGGTGTCTGTACGGTCACGCAGACGGGCGCGGCCACAGGCGTCGGCAAGGGCGCTGCCATTGTTACCGCCATGTCGGATAACGGCCGGATGGCATCCTGCACGGTAACGGTTGTTTCCCCGGTTGCCGGGATTTCCCTTGACAAGACGTCCGTTTCCATGAATAAAGGGGCGTCTGTAGCCTTAAAGGCAACCGTGCTCCCGTCCGATGCAAGCAATCAGGCTGTGCGCTGGAATGTATCGGACAGCAGCGTATGCACCGTTAATCAGGCCGGGAAAGTAACCGCTGTAAAAGCAGGGGCGGCGACAGTTACGGCAATGACGCAGGAAGGCGGTTATTTTGCAAATTGCAGGATAACGGTTGCCATCCCCGCTTCAGGCTTGACACTGGATAAGGCCAGCCTCACCTTAAAAGAAGGGGAATCTGACAAGCTGACCGCAGCGGCTTATCCGTCCGGCGCGAAGCCGGAAGTCCTCTGGGCATCGTCGGACAGCGATGTATGCACCGTTGGCCGGGATGGGACAATTAACGCAAAAAGCGTAGGCTCCGCAGTGATTTCCGCTACAGTCAAGGGGACCGGCCATACGGCGTCCTGTGCGGTTACCGTAACCCCGCTCCTTGGGCCGGTGCAAAACCTTTCCGCTGTAATCTTGGACGGCGGCAGCAGGGACGGCGGAAGCGATGGTGTCAGGTTCTCCGAAGAGTATAATGCCTTTGTAGTGGATCAGCTCAGCATTTCATGGACACCCCCCGCAGATACCGGCTCGCAAAACCTGAGCTATGACGTCCAGATAAACGGATGCGGCTGTGAGACACAGGATACAAGCCTTACCTTAAACTGCCCGGTCAATTCCGGGGCGCTGTCCATTACAGTCACTGCGAGGCTTTCACAGTACATCGGGACACCGGCAGCAACCGCATATGAGGTCTATACGGCGTCAGACAAGCGTATGGTCCTGCTTGATGCATATTCTTATATGTTTAAGGTGCTTCAGTATGATGGGACGTACAGCTATACGCAGCTCTGGTCATACAATATCCCGCCGCTGGAAGGCCCGTGCCATTGGGACAATAACGGAAACCCGGATGAATGGGTTACTGATGTCAGGTATGCAGGCCCGCAGGAGGATATGAGAAGGGTTACGGTATATCACTTAAAGCGAACATGAAATAATTCCGTTATTTAGGATATATTAATCCTATTTATGTGTATAATAGCAAGCAGGGGGTGCGTGCAGATGAAAATTGATACAAACAGCCTTGTTTCCATTACGGAGGCAAACCAGAATTTCTCGAGGGTTGCCCGTTTGGTAGACGAAAGGGGCGCGGCCGTTATCTTGAAGAACAATGCGCCGCGCTATCTGGTATTGGAATTTGGCCAACTGGAGAAGGAAGCTGCTGCGCCGGATGAAGATGTCATGGAGATTTCCAAGCGTGTGCTTGCTAAACACAAAAAGGCCTTTGAGGAACTGGCAAAATGAAAAGACTGACGTGCAGGCAGATTGAAGAAATGCACCGGCTTCTAATTTTAGAAACAGGCGGGATGGAAGGCATCCGGGATCAGGCACTTTTAGAGTCAGCCGCAAATGCACCGTTCCAGACTTTCGGCGGCGAGGATTTATTCCAGTCTGTCCGGGAAAAGGCTGCCCATCTTTGTTATTATCTCATCCAAAATCACCCGTTTATAGATGGGAACAAAAGGATTGGAATCCTTGTTATGCTTACATTCCTTGATCTCAATGGAATTCCTGTAAGCTGTACAGATGATGGACTGATTGAGATTGGTTTTGCACTGGCGAATGGCACGATGGACAGCGGACAGCTGACCAGGTGGCTGGCGGAGCACAGCTGAATATTTTATAGTTATAGGTACATAAAAAGGCAGCCGGATTGTAAGGATCCGGCTGCCTTTTTATGAAGGAGGACAAAATGCTGAATGTTATTGTTGAAACCGGACGTCTCGTTGCGACGCCGGAACTGAGACATACCCGGAAAGACAAACCGGTGGCGTATACAAAATTCTCGATTGCCGTTGACCGGGATTACAGGCAGGAAGGAAAAGACCGGGTGACGGATTTCTTTGATGTAATCTGCTGGCGCGGCGTGGCGGAGCACGCCTGCAAGTATTTTAAAAAGGGCCAGCTCATTACGGTAAAAGGGATGCTTCAGTCCAACACATATTCGGACACCAAGGGCGTTAAGCGGAAAGCAATTGAGATTAATGCGGAAAATGTCTATTTTGCAGAACCGAAAGCCAATCCGGAAAGTTCACCGGAAGACTCAGGGGAAATTAAACAGTAATCGGAGGAATCATACAGGATGGCAAATAAAAAACTGGATTATATTTTGCAGCTGGCTTCCCAGACAGCAGGGAAAATCACGTCGGGGCCGGAGGAATGGGAAACATTTTTACGGACTGCGGCCCGCCTCTACAAATACCCGTTCCAGGACCAGCTGCTTATTTACGCCCAGCGCCCGGACGCGACGGCGTGTGCGGCGTATGATGTCTGGAACAGCCGGATGGGGAGATGGGTCAAGCGTGGTTCCAAGGGAATTGCGCTCCTTGCCGAGACGCCGAAAGGGATGCGTCTCCGGTATGTCTTTGACGTTGCGGATACGGCGCGCGGAAAAGATGCCAGGGACCTGAACTTATGGGAACTGGAGCCCAATCATACAGCAACCATATCGAAGAATCTTTTGAGAACATTTAATCTTCCTTTTGAGGCAGACTTTGCTGAACAGCTTCGACAAATTGCTGTCCGGCTTTCCTCAGAGTATGTTCGTGGTAATCTACATGATATTCTCTACACAGTAGACGGAAGCTTCTTAGAAGGCCTTGACACATTAAATGTAAGACTGTCATATGAAAAAGCAGCATCTATCAGTACTTTCTTTATGTTGCTTTCCCGCTGCGGCCTGGATACAAAAAAATATATTCAACGTGAAGACTTCCTAAATATTTTTAATTTTAACACACCAAAGACCGTAAGGGCACTTGGAAAAATAGTCAGCGATCAATCTGAACGAGTGCTGCGGCAAATTGAGCATGCGGTAAAACAACTTGAGATAAAAGAAAAACCACTTGCAAATCAAGAACGACTGGATTATAATAACTTTAGCGATTTAAAGCAAAGCTTTACGGGGGAGAGTGCTGATAATGGAACTGAAATACAAGAAAAATGGGGATTACCTGATTCCGGACCTCAAAATGGATCCGCAGCCGGAGGGGGAGCTCGGAGAGTACGGCAAAATGAGGCAGAAATATCTCAAGGAACAGCGGCCAATTCTATACAACGATCTGCTATTAACCGGGACACTTTGGAAACATCTTCTGGATATCGACCGGGAAGCGGAGGAGATGGAAGACCGGCTGACAAAGCAGATGAAACAGCAGCGCGGGGTGACGGAACAGCTCAAAGCGTCCGACCAGATGCGCTGGGTGCAGGAAATGAACAACATCCAGGCGTGCGTGGAGGAGACCATTCGGAACGACCTCATTTACAGCTGAACGGCAGCCGGGAAGAACCGCAGCAGTTAAGCCTGTTCCCAACGGAGCAGGAGCAAATCGGACAGATCCAGCAGGCGGAGGATGAAAAGTCCTCCGCCTTTTTCATCCCTCAAGCCGACATTAACCGTGCCTTGAGGGAAGGAAGCGGTTTTGAGGGAGGCAAATACCGCATCTATCAATGGTTCCAGAACCAGCACAGCACGAAAGAGACTGTAAACTTCCTCAAGCATGAGTATGGTACGGGCGGA
>ENA-UOOE01003141-UOOE01003141.1-fermentation-metagenome-genome-assembly--contig:-NODE-3141-length-10815-cov-7.860967_pt1 | contig 10815 bp, 10 predicted proteins | sample MGYA00245776_ERZ724021 | MGnify/ENA primary metagenome ERZ724021 (study PRJEB28704, sample SAMN03018321) | fermentation metagenome | biome: anthropogenic terrestrial biome; feature: soil; material...
ATTATCGAAATTCAGCATCTTATTGTGATTATGATGAAATAATTTATTTCAATTTTATAATTTCTTTTGTCTGATTAATAATTTCTTCCGCTGTCAGCTTATATTTTTTCAGGAGATCCGAAGGTTTCCCGGATTCTCCGAATGTATCCGGAATACCGATTCTTTTTACAATTACAGGACATTCATCCGACAACACTTCTAAAACCGCACTCCCCAAACCTCCGATAATGCTGTGTTCTTCGGCGGTAACTATTAATTTGGTTTCCTTTGCCGCCTTAATAATTATATCTCTGTCAATCGGTTTTATTGTATGGATATTTATAATTCTGACATCAATGCCTTCTTCTTTTAAAATACTGCCTGCTTTCAGAGCCTCCTGAACCATCATACCGGTAGCAATGATGGTGGCATCCTTGCCGTCTTTTAACAAAACTCCCTTACCTAATTCAAATTTGTATGACTCATCATATATGTCATCAACTGCCATTCTGCCAAGCCTTATATAAACAGGTCCCACAAATTCGGCGGCTTTTAAAACAGCCTGTTCCGCTTCCCTGCCGTCAGCAGGATTTATAACAGTCATATTGGGTATACTTCTCATCAAGCTAATATCTTCAATTGCCTGATGGGACCCTCCGTCTTCTCCCACCGTAAGACCTGCGTGTGTAGCTGCGATTTTCACGTTCAAAGCAGGATATGCAACCGTATTTCTTATGATTTCAAAAGCTCTTCCTGCCGCAAACATTGCGAAGGAGCTTGCGAAAGGAACTTTTCCCGCCAAAGATAAGCCTGCCGCAGTGCCTATTAAATTCTGCTCGGCAATTCCCACGTTGAAAAATCTTTCGGGACTTACCTTCTTAAATTCCGATGTCTTTGTCGAGCCGGACAAATCCGCATCCAGTACCACTATGTCCGGGTTGCTTGCCGCCAACTTCTTTAATGCTTCACCGTATGCTTCTCTGGTTGCCTTAGCCATTTAATCCGCCTCCTTCATCAGTTGTATCTCCTATATCTCCCATTTCCTCCATAGCCTTGCAGAATTCTTCGTCGTTTGGAGCCTTTCCGTGCCAGCCTGCCTGATCTTCCATGAAGGAACATCCCTTTCCCTTTGTTGTATCCGCAATTATTATTGCAGGTTTTCCCTTGATAGTTTTTCTTTCTTCAAAGGCTTTTTCAAGAGATTCAAAATCATGACCATCTGCCTTTATGACATGCCATCCGAATGCTTCAAATTTTTTGTCTATCGGCTCGATTGTCATAACATCCTCATTTTTACCGTCTATTTGCAGCCCGTTATGGTCTAATACGGCAGTTAGGTTATCAAGATGGTAGTGACCCGCAAGCATTGCCGCTTCCCAAATCATACCTTCGTTTAATTCGCCGTCTCCAAGAAGAACAAATACTCTGTTGGGTTTTTTGTCGATTTTAAATGATAAAGCCATGCCGTTTGCAATTGAAAGCCCCTGTCCCAAGGAGCCGGTTGATGCTTCCACCCCCGCAAGCTTTTTCATATCCGGATGCCCTTGAAGCTTGCTGTTTACTTGTCTTAATGTAGGAATCAAATCCTTGCTTACAAAGCCTTTTTCCATTAATACCGCATATAAAACCGGTGCTCCGTGACCCTTGGATAGTACAAATCTGTCTCTGTTTTCATCCGTTGGAGAATCTATGTTCATTTCTCTAAAGTATAAATATGTCAGTATTTCCACCGCAGAAAGAGAACCTCCGGGATGGCCTGACTTTGCCTTATAAATCATAGTCAATATATTTCTTCTCATACTTTTGGCTATGACTTTTAATTCATTGTATTTCATTTTTCCTCCATTGTTTTTATTGTTTTGGTACTGTATCCCAGTCCTTCAAAAACTGGTCTATTCCTTTATCGGTCAAGGGGTGCTTCGTAAGCTGCAATATTACCTTATAAGGTATGGTAGCAATATGGCAGCCTAATTTTGCAGCCTCAATTACATGCATGGGATGTCTTATGCTTGCAGCAATAATTTCAGTATCAATTTCATAATTCCTGAAAATTTCAACAATTTCCTTTACAAGATTCATTCCGTCATTACCAATATCATCAAGTCTCCCCGCAAAAGGACTTACATAGGTTGCGCCTGCCTTTGCAGCAAGAAGAGCCTGACCTGCCGAAAATATCAATGTAACATTTGTTTTGATTTTTTCTCTGCTTAAAACCTTTACAGCCTTTAATCCTTCAACCGTCATTGGTAATTTAATGATTATATTTTTATGTATTTTCGCAAGCTCCACAGCTTCCCTGATCATTCCTTCGGAATCTAAGCTTATTACTTCGGCACTTATAGGTCCGTCAACGATGGAAGTAATTTCTCTTACTACATCCTCAAATATTCTTCCTTCCTTCGCTATTAAGGATGGGTTTGTGGTAACTCCGCAAATAACTCCCATATCATTGGCCTTTCTTATTTCATCCACATTAGCCGTATCAATAAATAATTTCATTCTTTCTCCTCCATATTCTATTATTATAATCCAACATCGCTGTTATGAATAACCGTATCATTCTGAGCATACCGATCCATCGTTACACTCCGGATAACAATTTACATTTAAATCATTCTATTTCTTTTACAATATTTTTATTTCCAAAAATCACTTTTAACATGAATACGGGCAGCACAATTTGCCTTTTTATTCTCTTCGGCTCCTTCATAAGTCTGTACAGCCATTCCAAACCAAGCTTAATAAATATATCCGGTGCTCTTTTTACAATGCCTGCCAACCCGTCCAATGTTCCGCCGTTTCCGATTATAACATTGGCATTTATCAAATCCTTGTTATATTCTATCCATAGTTCCTGTTTTTTTGCACCGAATCCCACAAACAATATGTGAGGCTGATGCTTGTTTATATCTTCAATTACGGCCAATTCTTCCTCATGACCTTTTTTTCCTAAATGAGTGCCCTTAAAATATCCGTGCTGAGCGCCGACTATTTTAATTCCCGGATATTTTTCCCGAACATTTTCCATTGCGGCTTCAGCCACACCGGGCTTGCCTCCCACCACATACAGCTTAAGACCTTTATCATTTGCCATTTTCAGCAAATTTACGGACAAATCATACCCGCCCACCTTTTCCTTAAGAGGATGCTTTTTAATCTTTCCCGCATAAATCAAACCTATTCCGTCAGGAATATTAATATCCGATTCATTCATCAAATTCAAAAATTCTTCATCCTTTTGGCACATCATAATAAATTCCGTATTGGGAGTATAAATTATGTACTGCTCATTTTTTTCTATCTTTTCTTCCGCAATTTTTAAAACTTCATTCATTGAAAGGTTGTCTATTCTTACACCCATAATACTTAATTTATCCATCGGTTATTTCCTTTAATATTTTATAATTAATATTTGTTAATTCTCTCAGCTTTTCGACACTTTTTAATAGCTTTTCTTTTTCTTCGTCTTCATTGTTGATTTTATTGATTATTTCGTTATATACAATATTTTCGTCAATATCATCTATTGTACATGCTATTTTCATGTTTACGCTGTTTACAAAGTGGTCTACCTTGTGGTCATATGAAACAGCGACTATCGGTACATTGGCAGCTGCCGCAAATATTAACGAATGAAGCCTTACTCCAACCATTACATCCATAGTTTTTATAATTTCAAAAGCATTGCCGGTTGAAAGTTTTTCCTTATAATAAACAGCTTTATTTCCTAAAATTTCTTCAACCTGGTCGATAAGCTGCAAATCTTCTTTATAGTAAAAAGGTATGAAGTGGCATTCCATTCCATTGTCAATTAACTTTTTTGCAACCATGCTGATTTTGTGGCTAACGTCGGAATCCTTCCAATTTCTCAGGGAAAAACATATCTTTTTGGCACCTTGCTTTTCATCTTCAAGATCACTGTCCTTCCTTATATTTATAACAGGATCCGTCGAAAGAAAAATCTTCTTTTCATCAACTCCGATACTTTCTAAAAATTCTTTGGAGTAATTATCTCTCACTGTTATGTAGTCAACCAACGGCAATGTGCTTTGAACCGCTTTTTTGCTTCTTTCATTAATTATGGGTCCTATACCTTGGCTTAGCATTACAATTTTATTTTTCATAAGTTTTGCCAGCCTTATTAAAAATAAATAATAATAAATGCTTCTTTTGCTGGTCACATCCTGCAAAAGGCTTCCTCCGCCGAAAATCAGAACATCCGAATGCTTCAACGCACATAATATGGACAATACATTATACCTGTCAATTGTATTTACATTGTATTTTTTTCTTGTTACTATTTTATTTCCGGAAAGAACTGTAATGTTTTCTCTGTCGGTTATTTCTAAAATTTGTTTCAGTGTCATTTCCAATATTGCTTCATCGCCTAAATTGCCGAAGCCGTAATAGCCTGCCAACAACATTTTTTTCACTTCAGTCTCTCCTGTATTTTCACAAATAATCTATAGCATAAATCACATATTAAAACCAAGACACATCCGATAATTATACCGAATCCAAGGGCAATTACCGTTCTTGCGAATGAAAGGTATATGGGTGTCCTTATATGGGAAAAAGTATTTATTACAGAGGAGGTTCCCATTGCACCGGCTAACATAAAAATTCCCGTAAAAAGCTCGGATTTTTTGCTTGCGGCAAATACGGCGCCGAAAATTGCCGGAAATGCTATTAAGAATTCCTTTGTCCTCGGTCTTGCTATAAGAGCATATTCCATGAAGTTTCTCGATATCATTTCAAAGTCGGAAGGCTGGATATCAGTTTCATGACCTGTCCTTGAAATATAAATATATGCGGCAGCACCGATTATACCTGCTAATATAACGTAATAGATTTTAATTTCCTTGTTTAAAAATTTTACCGTGGTATTAACTATACTTTTAACGGAATCATCTTCTTTATTCATAATATAAATTATAAACATTATAAGGAATATCCCAAATGGAAGAATTTGCGAAAACTTTACCCCTCTGAATATATCCATTTCAAGCATGTATTTTACATCGGCAAGCATTGAACCTACAAATACTGCCCCAGCCAATGAAATAGCGACACTTCCCATAAGTATGATGCCTGACTGAACCATAATACGTACATTTGAGTATTTTTCCTTTGCCTCATAAATCTTTTTAATCCGTATCATGAAAAAGTAAATTGAAAGTCCGGAAAACACAACCGCCGCGGCAAATGCAAATCCTTTTTCCGCAAGACTCCGCATCACCAACGGTACCGCCGCTGCGGGCAGAGCAAATAAATACAAATAATTTGCCTTGCTTTGCTTAATATTAAACATTTTTATAAACAGCATTACCGCAGCTAAAGTAATTCCAAAGGACAACAGAGCCATTCTTTTAGTGCCTATGTTGAAATATTCCATAGCCTCTGCTTTCCCGAAGCTTATGTTATGCTTCGATAATCTATTCTCCAAGCTGATAAATGTTTTTTCATATTCATCCACATCCGTAAGGAATGTTTTGCTGCCCTTTTCTTCAAAGAAGGGTTTAAAATATATAACTCTTATATTTCTTTCCGTTACAGCCCTGAACATTGTATTTTCAATTTCCTCGGCACCTTCATAATTGTAGTATTTATTTCTTTCTCTTATATAATCCCACATTGAAAATACACGCAGCGCATGATAATCCGAATCTTTAACCAATTTATTCAGACCTTCCTGTCCTAAATGTTCCCTTTGTGTGGAGCTTTCAATCAAAGCAATTGCTATATTTTTCTCTTTTATATAATTTAATAGATTATCTTCATTGCCGGGGTAACCCAAGAAGAATTCTTTGCCATGAATTATGTAAATTCTTGGTTCCAAGCCATACTTTTCATTGGCTGCTTTATAGGCATCCGCTAATTTTTCATTATGTGCGGGAAAATTGATAGGTCTTAATATAGCATCCAAGCCCGCTTCTTCTACTAAAGAAATTTTTTCGGCATCATAGCCGATTCCTATATTCATTAATCTTGAATCAACTACATTTGAAGCCTCATATACCCCTTTCCCTTCTAAATTAAACACCTTTTCTGTTATGCCGTAGTATAAATCATCTGCAGTACCATTTAAAATTATGTAATAAATATTGTCCAAAAAATATGTGTGGTATAAATCATCAGCATATCTTTCCTCAAGTCCGGAAACAATATAGCTGTAAACTGCTTCATCCTCTGTGGTTACTATAACATCCTCAGCGTTAATATCATTTGACCTTATGGCTGATACTATTTCTTCGCTGTAATCATCCTGCCATTTATATTCCTTAGTCAGCTCGGACACTATTTCTGCTTTTAGGCTGTAACCTGCCTCAATAAGCGAATTTATAGTTTCCTCCTGTATTGCTGCAGACTCCGCTCCGAATTCCTTAAATTTTCTTAGCCAATAGTCAAGATCCTCCCCGGAGCTGTTCGCAAATTTTTTCATTTCATTGTAATCGAGCATTATTTCGGCAGTTTTATACCTGCTTTCAACCTCTGCCCTTTGATATACGGTATACAAGCCCACAATCAGCGATAGACAAATCAATATCAATACTATTTTATCAACTTTATTTAGTTTCATTTTCTCTCCTTGTATGCATAAATAACTGACTCAATCCGTGTTATTGTTATAAATATTCGAGTCATTCTTAGGACTATTTTTTCAAAACACAAACAACCATTTTAACCAAAAACTCTTTAAGGAAAGGCATTTTAGCCGGATATTTAAAAATACTTCTCAAAGGCTCCTCTGAATAATATTCGATTTTAAAGCTGCTGTTATTTAAAATCCTGTTAGCTCTTTTAATTGACATTTTATTTATATATGAAAAATATTCTGTTCCGTCTTCTTTTCTGCTTATCCTAAAATCAATTCTTTCCTTGCCGTCAGGCAGATTTTTTACCAATTCCTTATATGTTCTTATAAGAGTTTTTTCGCTGAAAAACACATGTACCCACGGTATTCCTACGGCATCGCTTAAATGTGCGCCGTAAGGGTGATTGTACGGAGGAAAATTCAAATACAGTTTCCCGTCCTTTTTTAAAATTCTATAGCATTCCTCCAGCACCTCTTCGGGCTTATCCACATGCTCCATGGCATCATTCATGATTATTGTGTCAAACATTTCATTTTCAAAGGGCATGCTTGCAGCGTCACCTGCAACAAATTCAAATTTGTCCTTAAGATTATATTCCGTTGCCAAGCTTTCAGCTTCTTTTCTGTATTTATCTAAAATTTCAATACCAACTATTTTTTCAACACCCTTTGAAGCATAAAAAACCGTTTTTCCTCCCGCACCGCAACCAATGTCCAAAACAACCTTATCCTTGAACATTTCATCTACGGTGCTGTGTTTCAGATAAAATTTAATAGTATCCATTCCCTTTTCGTATTGCCACTGAGCATATGTTTTTTTGCCTTCATTGTTTAAATTAAAGGGATGTACCGGCAGCTTAAACAATTTATTTACTGTCATACATGTTTTATACATAAATTGACCTTCTTCATTCGTATTTATCCAAACTATCTACCCTTTGCAATTATAACATCTCATTTTACTTAATTCAATGCAAAGTTAATTTGAGTTTCCCAAAATATTTTAGCAGTAAATAAACGTAGATACCGATGCAATAAATGAGCGATAACCTTAAGGCGGCAGCTTCATATAATTTATTTTTCAATCAGGCAACTAATATGTTATATTTATATTGTTTTTTGTTGAATTTTATACTTATTTAAGGTAAAATGTCATATATACTTTTAAGGGAGTTGTTAAATTGAAAAAGATACTAATTTTTACCTTGATCTTGTCAATCGCACTTACTGCAGTAATTTACGCCGCACCGGGAGATACCAATGACCCGATCGTTGTTCTCAGCTATCTGAATGACCGTATTAAAGCATTAGTTACTGACTACAAATTAGACGAGATAGCAGATTTGCGGAAAAAGGTTGATTCCTTAGATTCAAACGAAGGTTCCGGAGGTTCAGCTGCCTTAGAGGTAGTTGAAATAGGAGCAGGTGACAAGCTGATTGCGGGAGCAGGAACAGAACTTATATTGAGAGGCGGTAAGGCCTTTGTAATAGGAAGTGAATCCGGAGGATTAGCAAATGTCACAGCCGGCAAAGATTTTGTTTCGGGAATGGAGTTTGTTTCCAATCATTTAATGATAGTTCCAAGAGGAGACGGACGAGGTGCCTACACCGACGATTATGCCATATTTATGGTTAGGGGTACATATGAAGTAGTTAAGCAGTAAAAGCCAAGAGGCACACTTCAATGGGAAGTGTGCCTCTTTTAACTAAATAAACCTTACATCTGCCGGTTTTCTATTTACGCTTCTTTGGTATTTTACATTTGGATAGCCTATTACAAATGATAGTATAAGTTCCTCATCATGTTTCCTTGTTAATTATTACATTAGCCATATTGATTCCCCCTTATTATCTACAAATATTTTCCAAGCCAATTTATACTTTCTTCCATCATATTTGTTGTAACAAAATGATTTAGTCTCGGATATTCAATAAATTTTATTTTATCTTTGTTATTATACAATGAATTTAATTTATTATAAAAAATTCTTTGGCTGTCAATTGGTACCACTGTATCGCTGTCGCCATGCAGCAGCAATATGGGTCTGTCTTTTAACATGTCCAAATTATTCATTGGGTTCATATCCTTAACTCTTTGTCTAATCGTTTCTATTTTTTCGGAGGATGGAACTTCAATATTCTCATTAAAGATTTCCCAGCCGCAGGAACCATTAAATACAGTAAGAACCTTTACATCCCTATTGTTGGCAAAAATACCCCCGGCGGTAAAACCGCCCATAGAATTACCCATTACCGCAATTCTTTTGGCATCCGCATTATATTTTAATACTAACTCTCCGACTATGGTGCTGTATTCTTCAACATTATTAAATATTACATCCCAAAAATATTTTATCGCTGCCTCATCATCATACCGGGGCAGCGGATTTCTTTCTCCATGATAAACAGCATCCGGAAGCGCCACCTGATATCCGGCAGAAGCTAATATAAATCCCCTTAAACGCTGTAATTCCTTATTTGAGCTCCAGCCGTGATAGAATATTATTGAAGGTATTGGTTTTTCAGCTTCCCTCGGTCTTAAAACAACGGCAGGAATTTCCTGTATTCTTACCTTTTCTTCTGTTATAAAACTTGATTTTAAATAATCAGTCATCAAAATCTCCTTTCTGCCGTGCAACTATTTGCCTTATTATACCACATGTAAATAATTTTAGCATTTGAAATTAAATAAAAATTCTAAGGGTGCTGTCCATGAAATTATAGGCAAATAATTTTACTCATGAATTTGAAAACTGATTTTCACATCTTTTCCATTGAAGTATATGAGATCACCGTCATCATAATGCCAAATTGCTTTAAAAACAGTCGGTTTTTTAATACCATTTGTTTCTTCATACTCGCTGTAAACTACCGACCATTTTACTTTTTCTCTCGAACCATCAGTTGAAACAGCCTCCCTGTCATCGGTGGCAAAGGAATACATTTCACCGTTTTCCTTAAATGTAAAAATACCATTCACAGTAATACCGTTACATGAAATAGCAGCTTTAGCATGCAACACGTCAATTTCTTCCCATGTAATATAGCTCTGCAAAGCCGCATTAGGAATAATAAGACATTCTGATAAGAAAGTTGCCAAACTTGCCTTATCCATAACTTCACCCGTCTGGTTAAACAAGGGGAATAATTTCCCTACTATACCTTTCATTGAACCGATTCCCGAAATACAAGAATCTAAACCTTCAAAGGGTATTCCATACATCGTACTGTCAATATAAGCAACTCTGTTTGGTTTATTCACAAAGTTGTATTGTGTGTAGTCAATTTTTATTGGTGGCTTATCCTTGCCAAATAAAAAATCAACATCCTTATACGTTGCTTTCATATATGACATTTTCGGGGTGCCAATATATCCGCAATACCAAAAATATTTTTGAACGGATAGGGGCAAATCAGCAATATCTTCTTCTATAAAAACATCACTTGCATCAGTTGCTTCATTTGCTAAGCAATTTGTTATCTTTGTAAATTCCATCTTAGTTTTTGAGTATGGAATATTAAAAAATACTATAACAACTCCTATAATACAAAATAGAATTCCGATAGTTACATACAATTTCTTCCCAACCTTTTTTCCGCATTTATACCATATTTTTTTCATAGCACCTGATGAAACCTCTCATGATTCATGGTTACTTGCCTATTATTTTGCCATCATAGCAATTCGCATTGACAAACGAACAGGAAGAGAAGGAGTTTTCATTTGATTTAAATCTCCTACAATAAATAAATCCTTAGTCGGATAATAAAAGGCAAATGACCCAGTAGAACCTGAATGTCCTTTTAACTCACCTTTTCCCATAAAAAGCGTAGTCAGCCCATTTAAAGGAATTCGCATATACCCGCTGCCATAGCAAATAGGCCACATTGAGGTTTGCAACCTATTGTAAGACGATAACTCATCTAAAATCGAAATATCAAACAATCCCCCGCCAAAAAAAGCCTTAAGAAATATCATCATCTCATAAGCAGTTGTTACACAACCACCGCTTCCGCGGCTGCTCATGATAAATTTCGGACGAAGAATAGCTTTGTCCTCACAATAAATATTTGGTACAAAGTCACTTTCACTTTCAGGCAGATATGTGTTTTTTAAACCTAACGGGTCAAATATATAATGTCGGTAAGCCTTACTTAATGGCCAATTCGTAATCTTTTCTATTATTTCTCCAAGTATATCAAAGTTAATATCCGCATAGTATGCCCTCTTTACAGAGCCG
>ENA-UOOE01003142-UOOE01003142.1-fermentation-metagenome-genome-assembly--contig:-NODE-3142-length-10814-cov-8.529231_pt1 | contig 10814 bp, 13 predicted proteins | sample MGYA00245776_ERZ724021 | MGnify/ENA primary metagenome ERZ724021 (study PRJEB28704, sample SAMN03018321) | fermentation metagenome | biome: anthropogenic terrestrial biome; feature: soil; material...
CAATTACGGTTTTCTGCCATGCGTCGATCTGAGAGTTGAACGCATCGTAAGCGGTTTGCTCCTCTGCGTTCATGGGTCTGCCTTCAGCAAGGGCTTTCTGCAATACAGCGTTCTGCGCATCGCAGACTTCGCCAAGCTTCTGGCGGGCATCGATTAAAGTCATTGTTTACCCCTCCAAATATTGTTTTTATTGGCTTCGATTTTGGCCTGATATAAAGCAAAAAGACCGTCGTAATCGGTCTTTTCAGCTTTTTCCGGTTCTTTATGGGGCTGCGCGATCAGTAATTTGGGCGGGTTTTTGTACCGCGAGAAGTCCATCTCCTGATCGTTGATAAACACTTTGCCGTCCTTGACACAGGCTGCGATCTGTTTTTCCTGCTCGATCTCGTCTGCAAACCCCTTTTCCACGGCTTCCTCGGCGGTCAACCACGTTTCCGCGTCCATGATGGCGATTACGTCATCACGCTTAACCCCTCTGCTCTCGTAAACCGCGATGATTGACTCCCTGATCCGTTCAAGGTCATCGGCGGTTTTACGGAAGTCGTCCGCGTAGCCGACTGCCCAAGTCCACGGGTTGTGGACCATCATCATCGCGTTTTTGGGCATCGTGATGGTGTCGCCCGCCATTGCGATGACTGAAGCAATCGACGCCGCCACGCCGTCCACGTAGACGTGTATTTTTGCCTTGTGGCGCTTTAATTGGCTGTAAATCGCATGACCGGCGAACACATCCCCGCCGTAGCTGTTGATGTACACATTGATTTCGCTGACATCGCCGAGCGCGTCAAGGTCTTTTTTAAACTGCTTTGGAGTGACTTCATCGCCCCACCAAAGAATGTCAGAGATTTCACCGTAGATCAGAATTTCGGCGGGTTTGTCCTCTGCGGCGGCTTTGAAAGTCCAGCATTTACTCATTCCCGTTCTCACCTCCGTTCCCGCCCGGATTTTTGCGCGGCTGCTGTTTTGAAGCTGTTTCTGTGCTGATCATGTTGCCATTGACAAGATAGGCATCGCCTGAAACACCTTCGATGGGGTTCATTTCCTCCATCTCGCGCCATTCGTTGGCGTTGATGATGCCGTTTTGACGCTGAATCCCAAGCCCTTCCTGACGTGATTTGTAATCACCGCGTAAAAGCCCTTCGACGTTGAACTTCACGTAAAGCCCTCTTGCGCGTTCGTTGTCACCGAACAGCTTCCAGTTAAGGGTCTGTTCCCACCTCGTGATCCACGGCAGGATGGTGTATTTCACGAATTCGAGTGATTGATGCTCGATGTTGTTGTTTGTTGAGCGCTCCAAGTTGGCGATCATGTGCGGCGGTACGCGGAACAGTCCGCAGATTTCATCGCGCGTGAATTTGCGGGTTTCGAGGAATTGCGCATCGGTTAACGGCATGGGAATCCGGCTCCACTTCATGCCCTCTTCAAGGACGAATGGCCGCCATGAGTTGGCAAGACCGGAACCGCGTTCATCAAGTGATTTTTGCAGGTTTTGTTTTGCTGGATCCGATAATTTACCGGGATGCTCCAATACGCCGCCGATATTCATGCCCTGCCCGAAGAATCTTGCTGCGAATTCGGTTGATGCAAGCCCCAAGCCGATTGCTTCCCGCGCCATGCTGACAGGTGAATAGCCCATGATGCCGTCATAACCCAACCCTGGGATGTGCAGGATTTGATCAGAATTAATAACCTCTGTCGTGCCTTCTTCGGTCATCTGGTATTCAATGCGTCTGGTTTTTTTGTTGCGAACAGGTTCGATCATTCGCCAATCGATGGGGAATATGTCAATAATTTGCCCCCTGCGGTTGAGTGTGATCCTGCTGTACCCATTACCCGACAGTGCAATATGCCCCATCAGCGTTTCGCGCCATGTTTGAGAGGTCATCTCATCATTGGGCGCATTGTGCAGCAGGTGATAGGCTGGATGGCTATGCACTTTGTCCGCGCCGCCGCCAGCTCTGGCCTGATAGACGAACAGCGGCAGACTGCCGATGGTTTCAGCCAAGACGCGCACGCAGGAGTAGACTGTCACGTATTTCAGCGCGTTTGATTCACTGACCGTTACGCCTGATTTTGATTTAACGCCCCAAAACGGTTCTGTCTTGAAGTGATCATCGATAGATAAATTAAATACTCGGCTGATTACGCCCATTTCATTCCCCTCCCCTTTTGTTAAACATCCCTTATCTTCTCAAAAGTTGCGACACATACCCCCAACGACGAAGCGAGAGGATACGCCGCGATCCTGAAATCAATCGCTTGGGTGCCATCAACGCGCACGATGTCCGATAACGTAATTATTTGCTCGATCGGTCCTGCTGTGCCGATATTAATAATGAATTCAAAAGTAGTATAGTAAGCGGCATTACCGCGGGCCAGCTGTAACGTGATCTGCGTTATGCTGTCGGTTTCGCTTAGATACGCGTTCAAGGAAATGCTCGCTCTATAATATCCAGCAGGTGGAATGTATTGATATTTGTAACCGTCATAATATCCGTTAGTGTCAATGCTGATTGAATCGAAAGGTATTTTTACCAAGGATCCAACCGGCGCACGGAAAGGGCTGTTTAATCTCACCCTGGCGAGAGGTCTTTTATTCATTAGCTCGATTTCGTTTTTTAGCTCGCGGATATTGCCCTCGATTCGATTAAAGTCAAGGGGCAGGGGCTGGCTTTTGCTGTGCCAGTCGGTTTTAGGGTTCTGCCACGTCATTAAAACCACCTCCGCAGGAAGTTTCTGATCGGGCCGATGATTGGCCGATTATCTTGCAGAAAGTCACGGCCAAGTGTCCAGTCGCCATTCAAGCGGGCTATTTTTGGCCGTTTTAAGCATTTTTTTCTCCGCGGGTCTATGTCGATTCTTCGTACCGATCCGTCTTGGCCAATGAGTATATATGAGTACCTGTTATCCATCAAAGAGTCACCCTCTCGGCTTGTTTTCGGAACTTTGCATTACCCCCGCAGGGGTCCGGGCAGGTGGGCTTCCCTGCCCGGATTTGGAGGAATGAAATGAACTACTCGAAGCCCGCAGAAGCTCGACTTCGTTCTGCCGAACCTTACCGAAGGGTTCAGCATTTATGATAACAGACTGGGAGAATCAGTCCGCAATCACCCAAGGGCCACGCACCATGAAACGGGTTCGCCGTTCTTGGGCTGGATCGGCTCTTTCCAAGAACCTTGTCCGTCAACACGGGCGATGGTTCTAAACGCGCTTTCGTCTGTGGTCCAATGTACCGCTGCCGATTTCGTCATCATCACTTCGCGCCGCATCCCGATTACATACTGCGAGAGGTCTGCAAGTAAAATGTCGCCCTTGCTCCCAAGGGCCGGAACCTTCTCGGTAAAGATTACAGGGCGGGTCAAGATGGTAAAGCCGCCTTTGCCGTCCTGCTGTAACACTGGAATATGACTCCCGCCAGCTCCAACAACCACCGAAAGCTGCAGCAGGGAAGGAATGGCGGTCTGGTTAGCTATCCATATGGCATTAGCCAGACACGCAGGGGCAACCCTGGCAAACATGCAGGCCAGGTCATTGTAGGTTATTGTTGCCGCCGTTCCTCTCGGCACGGTTATCAGGGCGGGGTCATTCAATACGCCCAGGGGCTGCCCTGCGCCGGGGCCGCTCAGAAAGGCCAGGTCCATAAACCAACCCATGCCTTTTATTAATGCGTTTCCAAGCTGCTGTTCAAAGGTTACGCCGTCATCCAGCAGCTCATTAGAAGCCTTGGTATAGCAGGCGAGCTTTCTGGCTATAAGGGTTAACTTCGTAATGCTACCCTCTGTTTCATTGGCCTGCCCCTTTTCGCCTAACCATTGACCGGTAATGCCGCCATAAAGATTATCGGCATGGTTGAAGTTATTCCATGCAGGTACATGCCTGGTGTCCGTTTCCATCGGCCAGACCGTTGCCCTCGGTCTAACAATTTCGCCCTCAAGACTTTTGTCTAATAACCACGCGCCGAATTCCTCCGGCACCGCATAACCGCCGCTAGCCCAATCACTAACTTTCATCCTGGGGTCCGCCAACCCCGAATAAACAGTTTTCAAAAATTCCTCCATGTTTTTGAAGCCGCCGCGATCTAGTGATGCACCGGCTCTCCCGCCATGGAATAGGTTCCGGAATGTTTTCGGCTCATTCGGACCGACCATCCCTAATTTGTTTTTGCTTTCGGATTCGCCCGGATCTCCTGATGGCCGCCAAGGTTTAACCGGCGTATCAAGCTCTGCTTGGGCTGCTTTGAGCCAGTCATAAATCTTTTTGGGGTCTTTGTTTTGGGCTATATTCAACCTTTCCTCTGTGACAAAGTCAGGGCCGTCCAATTCCGCTATGGCGATCTCCGTTGTCATTATTTTATTTACGATGCCGAAAAGGTCTTTTTCGGCTGCTGTGTTCCTCTTGCCGTCGATCTCGTTTTCATACACCTTGATGCCGGTTTCGATTAGGTTCGCGTGTTTCTCTAATAGCTGTTTTATGTCCATGATTCCACCTCGTTCTTTTTTGTTCTTCCCGGCCGCCAGTACGCAAAAAAGCGCAAACATGGCAGCCCCCTAGTTTAATAGGGTTTCGCTGCACGTTCACGCTTCTTTCTCCTGAAAGACGCTTTGCCATTGTCAGCTGTTTTTTCCGGTCCTCCGGCCAGCTGGTAATGATTCGTGCTTATATCAATCGCGCTCATTCTCCTGAATGGCTCGATAGATTTCATATTCATTTTTTTGCTCTTAATGTCTGTATTCGACATGATTTTATAAATTCCTTCTTTTTACTAAACTTTTTTTCATTTTTGCCGATAATATTGGTTTTTTATTATTGGTGTCTAGATTCGTTCTAGCCGGTTGCCTGGCTGCCCTGATGGAATCCGATAAGCGTTAGCGAATCGTGATGGAGTCATGGGCACCAATATCCAGAATTCGCATTATTCAACATCCATGAATCGATGCTGCTCCGGTTGTTTTTTCGCTCTTTTCGGCTTTAATTGTTCGCAAGATACGCCAGCAACACTTAACGTCCTGGGTCTTGCTGTGTTATTTCAAGCTGAAGGTGATGAATTAAGGGCGTTTAAGGGATCCGCAATTTCGGGATTCGTTGGAACACGCCAGGGCGATCTAGTTTTGAGATAAAAGGAATTTTATTCACACGATCCCACCTGCCGGCACGGGTCTATGAAGCTGGTAAGAATCATATACCCCTCCCCTAGCTGGTCTTTTGTCGTTTACCCCCGAACCTCTCATGCCTTGCATTATGGCACTTATGGCATAGGGTCATGAGGTTGTCTGCATCGTCTGTTCCTCCGTCCTCTTTGGGTTTGATGTGATGCACTACTTTGCCCGGCGTTACCTCTCCACGCTCTAAGCAGTCATAGCAGAGAGGGTTATTAGTCAAGAACCACTTGCGCAGCTTATCCCATGCGCTTGTATAACCTCGTTCCCTGAAGTTCCCTCGCGCCTGATCGTATCTCTGCCGTTCAGTCTTCTTGTGCTTCTCGCAATAGCTGCCACTTTCAATCAGTTCCGGGCATCGCGGATATGAACAAGGTTTTTTTAATCGTTTCGGCATCATATACCTCCTGTGACTATTCATCAAAAAGGGGAATAGTTTGGTGCCATCGTTTCGCTGGGCATTACCAAGGGCGGTTACTCCTTCGGTTGACGGATCCGCTTTTTGCGTATTGGTGACAATCTTTTCCACTCATCCAGCGTTCTGTACTTTTGCGGCCATTTTGCTCCTTGCTATTTCCATACGATACGAAGGGGCGTTTGCCTTAACAACCGCGCATATTTCGCATAACCGATCAAAAGCTCGCGTTCCAATCTGTTCCTCCAGCTCCTTGATTTCGCAGTTCGTAGTAACAATTATGGGCCGGTTATACCTATACCGCGCATCAATCACCTGATAAAGCCGCGCCCGTGTCGCTTCTGTTGTCTTTTCTGCTCCAAGGTCATCCAGTACAAGCAGATCCGCATTTTCAAGGGCAGAAAGTATGTTCCGTTCAGTTTCCGTGCTTCCTTTGTCAAAAGTCGCCCGGATTCGGCTCATAAGTTCGGGAGTGCTTTGGAATATAGCTGTTATTCCACGCTTTACAAGGGCATTTACAATAGCTGCCGCCAAGTGACTTTTCCCCGTTGCCACCGGGCCAAGCATTATCAACCCTTCACCATTTGCCTTAACCCGTTCCCATGTAGTCACGTAATTGGCCGCCGCATCATGGATCGCGCTTGTTCCCGGTCTGCTTGTCCAATTATCGAAGGTACATTCGGCGAATCGCGGCCCTAACTGTGAGAGGGAAAAAACGCGCTCGATTTTTTTTCTTTCGTCCTTCCGCTTCGCTTCCTCGTCTTGCCGTTCCCATTCCCTCTGTACGCATTTACATGTTCCAGGTATTAGCCGCATTTCCCCAAGGTAATTAAATCGAATCGGTTCAACCATTGCCCCGCATTTTTCACACTTCGCGGGTTCAATAGGCTTCGATGCAGGGAATAGGGGCTTCGTCTTTGTAACGATATTTGCTAGACTCTCCATTCCGTTCACCTTCTTTCTTTGTTCTTTCCTCGCGCTCTTGCTTGTATTTCTTCGCGTTTCTTATCCAGTTCCGAATTTGCGATCTGGGGCTGCTCTTTTTGTCTAAAGGATGGTCCAGCTTATACGTTCGCCATGCCTTGATTTCTTGCAGCAGGTCTATTTCCGGATTCTCTGAGGTTAAGTCACGCAGCAGGGGAAGGTCTTTGGAGAGATCCACTTGATACCCTTCAACCCTCCGTAATACGTCCAGGATCGTGCTTTCCTCCGCTGTCGTTGTTGCGCTAAACGGTTTTAGGTTTATTACCTTGGCTTGACAGCTGGAGGATTTGCCGCCCGATCCGGGTCCTTTGTTGGTGTTTTGCGAGAGTGCTTTTTTTGAGGGCGGTTCCTTCTTCTCTGGTTCCTGTTCATTGAGTTCTGTTAATTGGTTACTGTTCGTAGAAAGAATTTTTCTACCTGGTGGAAAGATTTTTTCTACCTCGGTGGAAAGATTTTTTCTACCTGGTGGAAAGATTTTTTCTACCTCTCCAGAAACATCTTGATCGCCTGAGGTGGAAAGATTTTTTCTACCTATCACCCTGTACAGGTGGGAGGTACTTTCGCGCTTGCCGTTCCTTCGTTGCTCTGTTTGAACGATTCCGGATTTGCATAGTTCGCCCACGGCCCTTCGCGCTGTTGGTATAGTGCAGCCAGCCAGTTCCGCTATTCGCGCCATGCTCGGCCAGCATGTTCCTGTTGAATAATCACAATGACGGCAGAGAATTATAAAAACCAATTTGGCCACGGGCGTTAATTTTAGATCCGTATTGTCGATGAAGCTATTAGGAATCTTTGTGTATCGTTCTCCTTCTGTCATCTCGGTTCGGCCCTCCTTTCTGTTTACTAAACCGCCCAAGTTGTAATTTTGCGGGTAAAGTGATATAATATAAGCAAACAGTCAACACATCCTTTCGGGTGGTCAACACGTCCTTGACTGTTATGTTATTCTGACACTGGGCATTGTCGCTTTGCCTTGTGTCGCTCTCGTTTTGAGGTGGGTTCGCAACCACCAACCATTTCGCCGCTGCCCGCGCCGCCAACGCTGGGCAGTTTTCTTTTTGCCACTTTTCGCAGAAAGCCAGGGAATGTTCTTCCCTGGCCTCCTGTCTGTTCAGGTCAGCCACGAACAGGAATCAAGCTCCCTGCCCGTATTTTTGAATATACTTCTGTTGAAGTTTCAACCTCCGGTAAAGTTCAGATTCCGGAATGTACCAACGCCCTCCCAATTTGGTGCCTGGTATTTCGTTGTTCCGCAAATAATTTCTTATGCTCTGGCCGCTTAAACCAAGCATCTTCCCTGCCGCATCTGGCGTTAAAAGCCTGTCCCGCATCACATTCCCTCCCCCTATATTGGATAAACATTCCAACCTTGGATTTATTATATATGCCTGTGCATAAGATGTCAACGATGTTTTTAATGTTTATAATTCAAAAATAATAGCCCATTTAGCTGGTATAATGCAACCTGCGCCAAATTAAGGGCATTACAGGGCATTTCACGCCCGAAGGTATAAACACCTTAGACACTCTTTTTTATCAAGAAAACACCCGCATATTTTTGCTTTGGTGGGTTACTCAGAATAACCCTCGACAGAAGTTTTGTCGGTTGCAAAAAGGGAGTCGCAGAAGACGACTCACCCCAATTTTGGGGAGATCAAATGCGCACCCCCCCTCCCCAATTTCGCGAAAACTTGCGCGGCCCTGCCGACACGGCACAACGTAACACGCTTTTTAAGACTTGATCCCCCCTGCCCCCGCCGGCACGAACCGCCTTCAAAAAGAATTAGGTTGATCAACGAAAGGACAAAAAGTCCGGTCGTTGATCTGTTGCCGACACTGCAAGTCGCTTTTTCCTACTCAGTAAACGGAAGGGGAGTCGGTTAAAACTACTCCCTTTCGCCTACGTTCTTTTGTGTCACCCATTCAGGATTCCCTGCACCTGCTTGACCGTTTCATCAATCATGCGCCACATTTCCGCGTTGGCCTCCATCTTGGGAAACATCGGCGCTCCGTCCGCGTTCTTTTCCTGCGCTAAATTCTCGCAGGTCTTGATCTGTTCTTCACGAACATAGGCAGTCATTGCTATATACATGTTTAGAATCCGCGCCTGCTCACTGGTCAGGGTTATAGTTACCGACATCATTTCTCACTTCCGTTTCTTTCTGGCCTGGTCTATTGCCCATCGGATAATATCAGCCTGTGAAACTCCCTGCGCCTTTGCTGTTTTCTCGATCCATTCCGCTTGATCTTTTGTGGCCAAGAAGTCTATTCGATGGCTTTTTCTCGGTTCTGGCAAGGGGAGAATCCCCGGCTTTGCTTGTGTATGTGCTTGTGTAGTTTCCTCCACATGTGTATGTGTAACCACATGTGTATGTGCCTGTGCTTCCACTTGTGTATGTGCTTGTGTATGTGCATCTTCTGCAAATACTGATTTATAAAGATCCTCGCGCTTCTTCGGCATACGTTCACCGCCCTAAAAGGAAATGCCGTCCTTGGCCATCCCATCAGTTTATTTCGCTTGCTTCCGTACCGTTTTCAAGGTATCTAGTGTTTCAATAACCACCGCAGCGTCCGGATAACAATTTGATTTGATCAATTCCCGCATCCTGCTTTCCGCAAAAAACCGCCACCGCCCGGAAAGTCGATTATTAATAAATATCGCCGTGCAATTCCCTGCCACTCCTTCAATTCGCACAAAACCAGCCGCCACCGATTTTGAGCAAGCCACGAATAAAACCATTTCGCCGTTCATCTAATTACCTCCCGCTTAAAATATCTTGCGTTAATCGTGCGTAATCTTGCGCCCCATTGCTCTTGGGATCATAAGCAAAGATATCCTCTCGCGCCGCTGCCGCTTCTGACAGCTTAGAATTAATTCTGATAGGGTCTAACACTAAGCTGGAGAATTTCTCCTTCAGTGCAGCCATTATTTCCTCTGTGCGGCCGTTCCTGCGGTCGTAGAAGGTCGGTATAATGCAGCCTGTTTTCACGTTATGCCCGGCCATCTTTCTCGCTTCTTCCAGCTGTGCTTCAAGTTCCTTTAACCCGTGAAGTGCCAAGAATTCCATACTGACCGGAATAAAAACCTCGTCTGCCCACATGACCGCGTTTTGGGACAAGATACCCATGCCTGGCGCACAATCGGCCAATACAAAATTATAGCCCTCCACGCCTTCCATAAGCCGCCTTAGTTTCGTTTCCCGATAGCTCTCGCCGGTCAAGATTCTGGCTGCGCGTTCGAGTCGCCGATCCGAAAGTATGCCATCGATACCCGGGCGCAGCGTTTGGATGCAGTCTTTAGGTTCCGCTGCATCGATCAGCATTTCGGCCATGCTGCCCGGACCGGCCTGCACATTAAGATGCACCCCAACATGTCCCTGCGGGTCCATGTCCAGGACAAGCACCCGGCACCCCTGCGACGCCATTCCTGCCGCCAGGTTTACCGCTGTGGTTGTCTTGCCTACTCCACCCTTGGAATTAAGGATCGCCGCTTTCCTCATTCTTTTACCCCCGTTTCTTCTGATTGTCTTTTAGGTATCTGTTGATCTCATCGGTTGAAATGCGCCATTGTCCTCCAACCTTAGAAGCTATTAAGGAACCTCGATTAATCAAACGGTACAAGGTACGTTCTGACACTTCCAGATGCTCAGCAGCTTTCTGAATACTGATCAGCCCCATCGGTTCACCCCCTCCTTTTTTCTTCCGTAACCATTCCGGTTACGGAAGGATGTAAAACCGATTTACACCCCCTTTTTAGCTTTTATGCTATGATTGTATCAGTTTAAACATGACAAGTCAAGTCAAAACATGACAAAAAAGGACAAAAAATATAACCGCCATCTTTTTGATGACGGTTAAAAAGAGGGCATCGGCTGCGCCTGATACCCCGACATAGTCCTATAATCTATATTATGAATTCCCGCCCGGATTTTGACGCGGCTGCTGTTTTGATGCGGTTTCTGTGCTGATCATGTTGCCGTTGACGAGGTACGCATCGCCTGAAACGCCTTCGATGGGGTTCGCTTCCTCCATCTCGCGCCATTCGTTGGCATTGATGATGCCGTTTTGACGCTGAATCCCAAGCCCTTCCTGACGCGATTTGTAATCGCCGCGCAAAAGCCCCTCAACATTGAACTTCACATAAAGCCCTTTCGCGCGTTCGCTGTCGCCGAACAGCTTCCAGTTCAGGGTTTGCTCCCATCTTGTGATCCACGGCAGGATGGTGTATTTCACGAATTCGAGTGATTGATGCTCGATGT
>ENA-UOOE01003145-UOOE01003145.1-fermentation-metagenome-genome-assembly--contig:-NODE-3145-length-10803-cov-3.806476_pt1 | contig 10803 bp, 11 predicted proteins | sample MGYA00245776_ERZ724021 | MGnify/ENA primary metagenome ERZ724021 (study PRJEB28704, sample SAMN03018321) | fermentation metagenome | biome: anthropogenic terrestrial biome; feature: soil; material...
AGCTTGGATTTTTCAGATGACTCAGCAAGGATTTAAATAAATTCCTTATTTCTAGAGTACGGGGCTGAAAGTGCTTTGAGGGTGGAAGTTCAATTACGAACAATAGGCTTGATGCCAAGCTCAATACACCTATGGTGCAAAGTGCAACACGCCAATTAAAAATATCCGTAAGAATTCCTATGATAATACGGCCAGACATTCCACCTAAAGAGTTTCCACTAATGAATATGCCCATTGCTACTCCAAGATTTTTTTGATCAATCTCTTCACTTAAGTACGCCATGGCAATAGCAGATAATCCCGATAAAGCAAAACCCTGCAGTACACGAAGTACCAAAAGAAAGTTAAAATTTGGAGCAAATCCTGTAAGTATTGCCAGGATAGATGCAGAAAACATTGAAAATGTCATTATTGGCTTTCGACCCAATACCTCCGATAAAGAACCAACTATAAGCAGACTCACTGCCAGTGTAATTGTGGCAACTGAAAGCGAAAGGCTAGAGGCTGCGGGAGAAATATGAAATTCCCGAGACAGATAGGGAAGCAACGGCTGTGTGCTGTATAAAACTGCAAAGGTGCAGAAGCCGCCTGCAAAAAGTGCGATGCAGGCTTTTTTAAATTCATTTGAACCCTTTTCAATATAACCCATAATGATTTCACCTCAAATATATGATATAGCTATAATTTTATTACATTCTATTAACTTTGGCAATTAGTCATGATTGTTATTTTGTTTAAGTATAAATAGTATGGAATAAAGTGGAAGACAATTTCATAATATTAATATAACTTGCAAGTAGATGTGGCAGTTGTATTTAAGTCTGCAAGAGATTTTATGAAATATTCAATGGAGGTGTTTATTATGTATGATTTTGTTCTGAAAGATGGACTAGTAGTAGATGGCACAAGAAAGCCACCCTATAAGGCTTCGGTTTGTATTAAAGGTGATAAGATTGCAGAAATCACTGATGATCCAGATATTCAAGGTAATAAAATAATTAATTGCCAGGGGAAAGTTATCTCACCAGGATTTATTGATCTTCATACCCATTCAGATGCATGCCCTCTCAATTCAAAAGAATCAGAAAGTATGTTACATCAAGGAGTTACATTGGAGGTTACAGGTAATTGTGGTATTTCTTTAATTCCATCCAATAAGTCTAATCGAGAAGAGATCAGAGAATTTTTTTCAAGAACAATTGAAATAGGCATTGAAGATACATCTTTGGAAATAGACAACATGAAAGACTATATAGAAATTGCAAGCAAAAATCCATTGAGGATTAATACTGCTACATTGATTGGGCATGGCACGCTTAGAGCTTGTGTAATAGGTTTTGATGATAGAGAGCCTACAAATGAAGAACTGGATAAAATGAAAAATATGCTTCATGAAGAATTAAAGAATGGGGCATACGGTATGTCTCTAGGATTAATCTATCCACCAAGCAGCTATGGAAAATTAAATGAGTTTGTAGAACTTTCAAAAGTAATTAAGGCAAATAATGGCATATTAACTGTACACTTGCGCAGTGAAAGTAATTTAGTCTCTGAAGCTGTTGATGAAATGATTAAAGTGGCAGAACTATCAGGGGTTCATTTGCATATTTCACATCTAAAGCTTATTGGAAAACCACAATGGGGCAACTCTCAGAAACTTCTTGATAAAATTGAAGCAGCACGCCAGAGAGGATGTAATATTACTTGTGATCAATATCCATATGAAGCAACCTCAACTGGATTATCTGCACTTGTACCTGGCTGGGCGCAGGATGGTGGCAATTCAAAGATGCTTAGGAGACTTAAAACAAAAGATTCTAGGCTGCTTTTAGATATTGCATCTGAAATGGAAAGACGTGGAGGAGAAAAATGTGTAGGAATATCTTCTACACATGGTCATATTCCTGAAGTTGATGGGAAAAATATTGAGCAAATTTCAAGGATTTATAACCTATCCCCAGTAGATACTGTAATTAAAATTCTGATTCAGTGCAGCGGAGAAGTATCAGCCATATATTATTCACTTAGTTTAGTTGATGTTCTTAATATTATGAAGGAGATGGATATAGCAGTAGGAAGTGATGGATACAACTTTAGCTATGATCTTCAGTATAATCCTCACCCAAGATGTTTTGGAACATTTCCAAGGTTTTTACAGATGGTTCGAGAAAATAATTTAATGCCATTAGAAGACGCTGTATATAAAATAACAGGCCTTTCTGCTCAGATTATAAATTTACCTGATAGAGGAGTGCTTAAGGTTAACAATATAGCAGATATAACTGTTTTTGATTTTGATGAAGTAAAGGATATGTCCACATTTGTACATTCTCCAGTAAAACCTGTAGGTATCTATCATGTTTTTGTAGCTGGAGTGCCTGCACTTATTGATGGGGTAAAAACTAAAAATAAAAAAGGCAGAGTATTATTAAAAAATAATTAAAATTTTTAGGGGGAGAAAAATGGAATTAGGGAAGTATGCGTTAATTTCAGCACCATCACTATTAGCGTTAATCCCACTATTAGCATATTTAATAATGGTTTTTAGAAATAAATCCAATCTTTCAGGTTTAATTGTAGGTGTAATTGTAGCTGCTATTTTAACTGGACAAGGAATTAAAGGCTTGGCTGGAATATTTGCGGCTTCATTAGGTTCTTTTTTAGCCATAATAGGCATTATAATCATGTTTGGAAGTGGACTTGGTTACTTAATGAATAAAACAAAAGTAAGCCAAACACTTGTATACTGGATTGTAAATGGGATAGGAGTAAATACTGAAAAAAAGGGTATGGCAGCAGTTATAATTAGCTCTATTGTTATATGTGGATTACTTGGAACCTTAGCTGGCGGTAATGCAATTATTGCTCCTGTTATCATCCCTGTTGTAGCGGCAGTTGGATTAACACCAAGCGCTGTATGCACTTTATTTAAGGTTGCAGGTGAAGTTGGCCTGATAATGGGGCCGCTTACTGGAGTTACTATTGCAACTATGGGGGTTACAGGTCTTTCATATGGTAAATTAATGTTGTGGGCTGTTATTCCATTTAGCATAGTATGGCTTGGTGCTACGATTTTTGCAGTTACTAAAATCCAAAAGAAACTAAAGGGTGTTGAAGTATATGAAATAACTGAAGATATGGTTGATATTAATAAAATGGTTATAACTGCAAAAGAAAAACGTACAACAATATTATTTTTAATATCATTTGCTATTTTAGTTGGCTTTGGTGTTATTACAAAACAGGGTACGAATTATGCCATAATTGTAATGCTAATCCTGTCCTTAATTCTTACCATCAGCAGTAGACTAGAAATTGATTCTGCAATTGAAACATTTGTTGAAGGTGCATCAAAAATGACAAATATGTTCTTTGTATTTATTTTCTTTGAAGTAATGTTTAGTATGATTAATATTGGTGGTGGATTCGATGCATTAGGTAAGCTTTTGACGGGTCTGGTTTCTGGTGGAGGAAAAGCAGGAGTTTTAATCATTGCTTCTTTAGTTGGAGGATTCGGTATAGAGGCAGCTGCTGTTGCTGAAATTACAATAGTACACAAAATGTTCATCGACTTAGTCAGATCAGTTGGATTACCAATGGAAATCTGGGCTACTGCAATTCTAGCAGCTACAAGAATTACAGGATCTTTATATCCTACAGCAAACCTTGCAGGTCAGCTTGGTATTGCACGATGCAGCAATATGAAGACAGTCTTAAAAGCAGCCTGGATTGGAGCTGCGGCATTATGGGTTTGGGTTATGGTTTGGGCATTCATTGGGCCAATACTTGTGTAGGAGTATGGGGAGTATGGGGACTGACCCTTGTAAAAGATTGGAAGATATAATCTACTTTAAATAATAAAGTGCGAGTGAATTTTGCACTTTATTATTTAAAGCAACCGGAGTATATGTTATATATTGTGAATGTAAACTGAAATCCCAATATAAAAGAAATTAGCATTGCAATAATGATTAATATTTGGTATTGTCTTTATCGAAGAGGAATAATATAAATCCATTTCTCTTATATTGTGAATTAATAAGGAGTGATTATACATGAGCAATATTTATACTAGAACAGGGGATAAGGGAACTACAGCTTTATTTGGTGGCAGCAGGGTAGAGAAGGATAGCCTAAAAGTTGAAGCCTATGGAACTATAGATGAATTAATTTCTAATATGGGTGTAGCTTCTTCCTTTATAAAAGATGAAGAACTTAAAGCTGAATTAGCAGATATACAAAAGAAGTTGTTTGTATTAGGTGCAGAACTTGCCAGTGATGAAAAAGGAATTAAACATCTAAAGGAACAAATTGAACAGAAGGATATAGATGATTTAGAAAAAATTATAGATAAATACATGGGAAAAGTGGGTGCTTTTAAGGGATTTGTAACCCCAGGGAAAAATACTCAGTCAGCTATGCTTCATGTAGCCAGGACTGTGGCAAGAAGAGCAGAAAGAGTAATAATAACTTTGAGCAAAGAAGATAATATTAGAGAAGATATTAAAAAATATGTAAATCGACTTTCAGATGCCTTGTATGCTATGGCCAGATTTGAAGAAGAAAAACAGTGGTAAGAAAGTCTTTTCTCTTGTATATTAAGAAATAAATATTTACCCAAAATAGTTGTATTAGAAATTATGAAAATAAACAGAGTTCTTGGCTTTGGAGGGAGTTTTTATTCCCAATAAAGCTTAGAACTCTGTTTATTTAACACATAACAACAATTTTGTATGGTACGGTTTGAGCTGGGATACTTCTGGTGGTAGGGCCATATATAACAATTAGATATCGGTTTGAAGGATTTTGGGTAAAGGTTTGATCATTTTCAAGTATTATCTCAGTAGAGGGGGCAATATTTAATTTTAATGTATTATCGCTGCTCACCAATTGATTATCAAAATAGTCTACTTTCACATTTTCATAGGGCATATCTTCTGCCATTACAATGGCATTATATTGTGGTGGGTAAATAAGGGGAACAGGTACATTTCCATCATAGAATCCAGTTACCATATTTCCTAGTGCCATGGTTATATGGTCTACAAAGTAAGTAGTTGGCGATACAATAAAATTTACTAAATCCCCATGTCCATTCTCTACAGACATTAATTTATAACATCCTATATCTTTATTGTTTACTCCCGTATAAAAATCCGTAATGGCGGTAATAACGCCATTGAAAGATAGAAATTTTTTCATTTTTCGCCATCCTTATTAAAATTCATATCCTATACAGTTTATGAATTACTAGTGCATTATATTCCGGTGCCTGACCCCTTTCAAAAATTGGAAATTCAGCGGGCAGTTTTTGTTGCTGCTAACTTTCTTGTTAAATTTATTGTTAATGTGTAGAATATAAGTATAAATTTTGTATTTTATTTTTTCTGGAAGGAGACATTTTGATGATTAACATAATGATATGTGATGATTGCTTGGAAATACGGAATATTATAACTAATGTAATCAATGATTTTTATAAGGAAATTAACTTTAAAGAGTTTAATATAGTAAGTTTTGACAATTTTCATGATAGTATTGATTATGCCGCCAGGTTTAAAAATATATATTTATTAGATATTGATTTAAATGAAGAAAAAAATGGTTTGATTTTAGGACAAGAGATAAGGGAGTCAGATAATTATTTAGGGGAAATGATATTTATAACTAATTATTCTCATATGGGGTTTAAGGTTTTTCAGTATAAATTAAAGGTTTTGGACTTTATTGATAAAAATTATAATTTTCAGAAACAATTAAGAGAAAGTATTTTAATTGCTACTAAAATATTGAGTAAAAAAGAAAATGGACATGCAGAAAAAAAGCTGCAGATAAAGGTAGGGTCACAGATATACAATGTATTATTTAAAGATATATATTACATAGAAACTATAAAAAGTAGCCGTAAAGTTGTTTTATATACATCTAATAGCAGATTAGAATTTTATGATACATTAAAGAATTTAAGTAGTTTATTAGATGATAGATTTATCCAAATTCACAGAACAATTATAGTTAACAAAAATTATATAGAAAATGTGTGTAAAGATTATAATAATCCATATGTAGTATTGAAGGATGGAGTTAAATGTATGATTTCTAAAGATAGATTAAAAGAAGTGATGAAAAGTTGGATGTAATTGGCATTAGTATTTTACATTATTATGTTTGTGTATACATTGCATATAAGTTAAGCAAATGGGAGGTTAAAATAAATTTATTTAACTTCTTAACAGTAATTGTTCTATCTATAGTATTTAGCTTTTTAATTCAAATACCATTCTTTTATAAAATAAGGATAATTATATCCACTGTAAATACTTGCTTAATTTTTAAAATTCACTTTAAAAAAGATATTTTTACAACACTTAAAACTACTTTTTTTATAATTTTAATAATGTTGCTTTCAGAAATGTTAATAATAGCAGTTTATATTAATGTATTGCATATAGATTTTGCAAAATTGTACAAGGATAAAACAACAAATATAGTATTAACTATTTCATTAGATGTTATTGCTATATTTATAACCTGTTTAAAAGAAAAGTTTATAAAATTTTATACTATAAAAGACCATAATAATTTATTTAATATATTTTTTATGATTTCTATAATAAATATGCTTATATTAAACTACTTTGCATTATATAAAAATTTAAGTATTATAGCCTTCTGCATAACCTTTGTAATATCAATGATTTATGCAATTATTGTATTAATATTTTTAAAAAAGAATTCCATAATTAATAAAAAGGAAAAGGAGTATGCAGAACTGAAATTATATACAAGCATTATAGAGGATTTAGTCAATGATACAGCAAAATTTAAACATGATTTTAACAATATAATGTTTATGATAAAAGGATACTTAGATAATAATAATTTTGAAGAATTAAAGGAATATTTCAATGATAAAAAATTACAGGGAAATGAGTTCTCAGATATTTTAAAATTTAAAAAAATTAAAAATGCTGGATTAAAGGGGCTATTAACTTATAAAGTAACAACTATAGAAGCTAACAAGATAAAGGTTTATATAGAAATATTGAATGATATAGATGAAATAAATATGGATATTATGGAGCTATGTAGAATTTTAGGAATACTCATAGATAATGCTTATGAATCAGCCAAGAATAGTGAGGAGAAATTTATAGCTATAACCTTTATGCAGCAGAAGGCTTTAAATATAACTATATTAAATAGCTGTAATGATGGTGTAAATATACCTAATATATATAGATTAGGATATTCAACTAAAGGATCTAATCGTGGAATAGGGCTTCATAATGTTAAAGATATTATAGATAAATATGACAATATTTTATTACAAACAAATTTTAATGAAGATGTGTTTATACAAGAGTTGTATATAAATTGATTAGGTACCTGGCTCTTTTCAAAAATTGCAAGTGTGGTGAACAATTTTTATTTTCATACATCATAAATTCAATACATAATATAGGCTATTAAGCTAATATGTGTATGATTTTATTTCAAATAAGTTTATTATTATAAGTGGAAGAAGCTTACCTAAGTGAAATTAAAAATTATTGAGAGGACAACCGTATGTCTATTGGCTAGACTCCTGGTTATAAGTGGATTTAATTATGAAAACATTAAAAGTTTTAGTGATAGTTTTGTTCCCAATGTTTTTACTGTATCTATCAAATATTCTTATATTTAATAAATATCCTATGTTTCTAGGAAGTTTTTGTGGTTCAACTATATATAGTAAAAGTTTATTTGAAATAAGCTCTTGTAACAAGGTAATAGATAATTTATTAGAAAAAGAGAAAAGAAAATTATCTACCACAGATTTTATAAATTTACTATTAGTTTTTATTATAACTGTTTTATTTACCTTTTTAATATATTTGTTATTTAATAATGGTGATTTAGGTTATCCCTTTTGGGCAACATCATTTGTTTTTGCACTTATGGTACATTTTAAATTTCCTAAAAGACTTTTTCCTTAGGTACCTGGCTATTTTCAAAAATTGGAAGTGGTTGAACGATTTTTATTGCTAAATATGCTATAATTAATTGATCTAACATTTGAAAGGAAGAATTATGGTTACTAATGATTTATCAGATTTTAAAGTGGCAGCTAAAAAAGGATTATTTCATATTTTGGGATCTAATTTTATAAATAAAGTTATTAGTTTTGGTATAGGTATAGTTTTATCAAGAATACTTAGCACTAAACTATTTGGAACATATACATATGCTCAAACTATTCTAAATACATTTTTATTATTTCAAGGGTTAGGTGCCGTATCTGCTATTCTCCAATATTGTAGTGAGACTGATAATGAGGAAAAGAAGTTATCATATTTAAAATATGGAATTAAGATAGGTATGGTCAGTAATTTAATTATCTCTATCTTAATTTTTTTATTTTGCATATTTGGTTCATTACCTATTGAGGGCAGTATAAATATTTTAATATATTTAAGTGCATTTCCCATATTTTCTATAATGTTTGAGATTATTCAAATCTATTTGAGAGTAACTTATGAAAATAAAAAGTTTTCTATGTTAAATACTACAAATACTATATTATATTTGTTTGGAGTTGTAACATTAGGGATATTATTTAGTATAAATGGAATTATAGTTGCTAGATATCTATCATATATACTGTCAATTATATTAGGGATAATATTTATAAAAACATCTTTATTTAAATTACCAAAAGTTAAATGCCCAGATAAATCCACTAAAAAAGAGTTCTTAAAGTTTTCCATAATTTCATCAATGACTAACGCTATTTCACAATTACTTTTTCAATTAGATGTACTTCTAATCGGCAAGATGATTCCAGATGCATCCATTGTTGCAACGTATAAAATAGCTACATTAATTCCAATGAATATGCTCTTTTTGCCATCATCTGTAATGGTTTTTATTTATCCTTATTTTGCAAAAAATTATAATAATAAGGATTGGATTAGAAAACACTACATTAAATTACAAAGGTATCTAATTTGCATAAATGGCTTTATCAGTATAGTTGCTATTTTATTCGCACCATTTATTATAAAAATTATATTTGGACCTGAATATTTAGACTCTGTAATAGCTTTCAAAATTTTATGGATTGGATATTTTATAGCAGGGACATTTAAAATGGCTAGTAGTAATATATTATTTGTTATAAAGAAAGTGAAAGTTAATTTTTTTAATTCAATTATTGGTGGAATTTTAAATATAGTATTAGATATTTTATTAATTCTAAAGTTTGGATACAATGGAGCAGCAATAGCAACTGTAATTACCTTTGCAGTAACATCATTAATCCCTAGTATATATTTATCTAGATATATAAATTGATTATAAGTTTTAGATAAAGCTTGTTTAAATAGTTAATATTTTTTCACCTAGCAAAAAACACGCAGTGCTTTTGCTCTGCGTGTAAAATTATTAAATACTATCTTAGTTCTATATGAATTTCTTTTCCTAGCCCTTTTGCAAGCTTACTTAAAAAATCTAAAGAAGGATTGTAATTTCCACTTTCAAGCCTGCTAATATTTGATTTTTGAGTTCCTATTCTAGAAGCTAATTCTTCTTGTGTTAAATTTAATTCCCTTCTTGCTTTTATTACCTCAGAAATCAACTCATATCGGGGCTTTAGCTTATTATATTCCTCTTTAAATTCGCTATCCTGCATAAGCTCCTTCTTAATAACAGAGAAATCAACACTTGCTTTACTCATCTTCGCACCTCTTTTCAAAATCTTCTTTATATCTTTTTGCTTTTTCAAGTTCTAGCTTTGGCGTTTTATCTGTCTTTTTAAGGAATCCATTCAGCAATACAAAAGTATCTCTATGATAAGTAAAATAAAATATTCTTGATGCATCTGAGCCTAATTTTATTCTTAACTCATATATTCCTTTGTATTGTTCCCCTTTAATTGGCTTTACATAAGGTTCATTTAAATAAATGCCATGTTCTTGTAAAAGCTCTATTTCACTATATGCTTTTGCTCTGATTTTAGGTGAGAGTGATGATAAAAATTCCATTACAGGGATGTTGCCATTTTCTCTTTGGTAGAATTCAACCTTCCAATCCACGTTTATATCTCCCTCTATAATAATATATGCATTTATAATTATATGTTATCATATGCGATAACCATAGTCAATGTTTTATATACTGTGCTGGTTGCTAACTAACTACAATGGTGCTACAATGGAGTTCTAAAACTATTATTTTATTTGGAGGATGACAAAGATGAAAATTGCAATGCCAAAAGATGGAGAAGTATTAAATCAGCACTTTGGAAAGAGTAGAAGTTTTGCTATTGTAACATTAGATGGAGATAAGGTTATAGATACTAAAGAAGTTTCTACAGAAAGCTTACAGCATAATCATGGCGGACTTGCTGATTTGCTTTTAGGCCAGGAAGTTTCCCTAGTTATTACTGGAGGAATAGGAGCAGGGGCTTATAATTCATTACAAGAAAAAGGATTTAAAGTTATAAGAGGAGCTTCAGGTAAAATAGAAGATATAGTTAATGAATATATAAAAGGTAATCTACAAGATAAACAGGTTATGTGTAGTCATCATGGAGAGAATCACAACCATTAATATTGAATCAATGATTAAAAATAGCACTAATTGTTCTATGTTTTTTGGAATATTTAGTGCTATTTATCCTTTTGGTAAAAGCTAATGTAATTTAATAAATTTAACATAATGGGCGGAATTTTTCCATCCTCTTAGATGGGAGATGGATAGCCCTATTATTATTTTAGGTTCGATTAATCATTTAGTATTGATTATTAAATATAGGGGAAA
>ENA-UOOE01003148-UOOE01003148.1-fermentation-metagenome-genome-assembly--contig:-NODE-3148-length-10792-cov-4.062028_pt1 | contig 10792 bp, 7 predicted proteins | sample MGYA00245776_ERZ724021 | MGnify/ENA primary metagenome ERZ724021 (study PRJEB28704, sample SAMN03018321) | fermentation metagenome | biome: anthropogenic terrestrial biome; feature: soil; material...
GCTGCCATAGGTTCCTACAAATTCACTGAGGTTGCTGCAATCTTCCCGATTACTCCTTCTAGCCCGATGGCTGAGCATGTTGATGAATATGCTTCCCAGGGTATGAAGAACGCCTTTGGTGATGTTGTCAAAGTTGCCGAAATGCAGTCTGAAGCTGGCGCTTCTGGTGCTGTTCATGGTGCTTTACAGGGTGGCTCTTTAGCTACTACTTACACTGCTTCTCAGGGTCTTTTATTAATGATCCCGAACATCTATAAGTGGGTTGGCGAGGAATTACCGGCTGTTTTGCATGTTGCAGCTAGAGCTTTAGCTTCAAGATCACTTTCTATTTTTGGTGATCAGGCTGATATCTATGCCTGCCGTCAGACTGGAGCCTGCATGATTTGCTCTCATTCCGTACAGGAAATTGCTGATCTTGCTCCTTTAGCCCATCTTGTTGCTATTAAGGCTTCTACTCCGGTTATTCATTTCTTTGATGGATTCAGAACTTCTCATGAAATCCAGAACGTTGAATTTATCAACGATGAATTCTGGAAGAACCTTCTTGATAAGGATGCTGTTGCTAACTTCAAGAAGAGAGCTCTTAATCCGCATGGTCATGCTGTGACTCGCGGTGGTGCTGAAAACGATGATATTTGCTTCCAGGGCCGTGAAGCTCAGAACTTACATGAAGAAAAGATTGTCGATGTAGCTTGCGAATACTTCCAGAAGGTTTCCGAAGCTACTGGACGTCCTTATGCTCCGTTTGTCTACTTTGGTGATCCTAATGCTACCAAGGTTATCATTGCTATGGGCTCAGTCACTGAGACCGCTATTGAAGTCGTTACTGATTTAATGAAGAAGGGTGAGAAGGTTGGTCTTATCAAGGTCCACCTCTATCGTCCTTTCTCTGTTAAGCATTTAATGGCTACTATTCCTGCTTCCGTTAAGAAGATTGCTGTTCTTGATCGTACCAAGGAACCTGGTTCTGATGGTGAGCCTTTGTATCTTGATGTTGTTGCTGCTCTTAGACAGGGCGGTAGAGAAGACATCGAGGTTCTTGGTGGAAGATATGGTATTTCTTCCAGAGATACTCAGCCTAAACACATCAAGTCAGTCTTTGATTTCCTTGATGCTTCTAAGACTTGGACTGGATTCACTGTTGGCATCGATGATGATGTCACTCATCTTTCCATTCCTGTCGATGAAAATTATGCTATTGCCCACAGCTATACTTCCTGCTTATTCTATGGCTTAGGCTCTGATGGAACTGTTTCTGCCAATAAGTCCTCTATTAAGATTATTGGTGATGAGACTCATCAGTATGCTCAGGCTTACTTCGCTTATGATTCTAGAAAGTCCGGTGGTGTTACTAGATCTCACTTAAGATTTGGTAAACAGCCGATTCATTCTACTTACTATGTTGAGAACGCTGATTTCGTCAGCTGCTCTCTTGATTCCTATATCTTTAAGTTCGATATGATTAAGAACTTAAAGCAGGGTGGAACCTTCTTACTCAACACCGATATGTCTGATGCTGCTCTTGCTGCTGCTATGCCTAACAGAATGAAGAAGGAATTAGCTGATAAACACGCTAAGTTCTACGTCATTGATGCTAACAAGATTGCTTTAAGCATTGGCATGGGCCGTCATACTAATACTATTCTTCAGGCTTCCTTCTTCTATCTTAACCAGCAGATCATGCCTTATGATCAGGCTAATGATTGGATGAAGAAGTTTGCTGCTAAGTCTTATGCTAAGAAGGGTCAGGATGTTGTTGATATGAACTACAAGGCTATTGATCAGGGTACTTCTGGCTTAAGACAGGTCACTATTGATCCTGAATGGTCTAAGTTAAACATTAACAACAACGTTAAGCTCACTGGTGATGAATATTGGGATTCCTATGTTGCTATCATCAATAACCTCGAAGGTTATGATTTACCTGTCTCTAAGTTCCGTGAATGGGAACTCGAAGATGGAACTATGGAGAACAATGTCACCTACTATGAGAAGCGTTCCATTGCTGACCGTGTCCCTGTCTGGAACAAGGCTAATTGCATCCAGTGCAATCAGTGCGCCTTTGTCTGCCCTCATGCTACTATTCGTCCGTTCTTACTTTCTGACGAAGATATCAAGAAGTTACCTGCAGATGAACAGGGCGATGTCATTCCTGCCATTGGTGGTGCCAATGTCAAGGATCTCAAGTTCCGTATTCAGGTTTCTCCGATGAACTGCGTTGGCTGCGGACTCTGTGTTAATCAGTGCCCCGGCAAGCCTAAGAAGGATGAGAATGGTAAGTTAGTCATGGATCCTAAGACTGGTAAACCGGTCATGGAGAAGGCTTTGTCTCTTGCTGAAGCTAAATCTCAGTTCCATCATGAAGATGCTGCTCAGATTCTTTACAAGGATATTGAACCTAAGACTGGTTACTATCCGGCTGGAACCGTTAAGGAAGTTGCTTTCCATAAGCCGTATCAGGAAATCTCTGGTGCTTGCGCCGGCTGTGGTGAGACTCCTTACTATCGTTTAACTTCTCAGCTCTTCGGACCTGATATGTTAGTTGCTAACGCTACTGGCTGCTCTTCTATTTATAGCGGCTCTACTCCTCTTACTCCTTTCGTTACTGATAAGAATGGCAACGGTATTGCTTGGGCTAACTCCTTATTCGAGGATAACGCCGAATATGGTTATGGTATGAGAATCGCTACTGATTTCAAACTTGGTCAGATTGTCACTATAATCAACAACAATATCGACAAGGTTGAACCTGAACTTAAGGATGTCTTAAATGACTATGTCCTTAACATCAAGAACAAGAAGCATGTAAGAGAGATCTTACCTAAGATGCTTCACCTTATCGATGATCCAAACAGACTTATCAAGAAGATCATTCTTCACCTTATCGAAGCTAGTGCCAATTCCGGAATCAAGGCTCTCTTACCGATGAAGAATGATCTTCTTGATAAGTCTGTTTGGATCATCGGCGGTGATGGCTGGTCTTATGATATCGGCTACGGCGGATTAGATCATGTCATTGCTAGTGAAGATGATGTCAATATCTTGGTACTTGATACTGAGGTCTACTCCAATACTGGCGGTCAGGCTTCTAAGTCCTCTCAGACTGGTCAGATCTGCAAATTTGCTGCCTCTGGTAAGAAGACCGCTAAGAAGAATCTTGCTTTAATGGCTATGACTTATGATCACGTCTATGTTGCTCAGATCTCCTTAGGTTCCAATCCTTCTCAGGCTATCAAGGCCTTAACTGATGCTGAAAGCTATGATGGACCTTCACTTGTTATCTGCTATGCTCCTTGCCAGGAACATGGTATCAAGGGCGGTCTTGCTAATGCTATGAAGCAGGAGAAGATGGCCGTTGATTGCGGTTACTTCCTTACCTTCACTTATGATCCTAGACTTGTTGCTGCTGGTAAGACTGGTCTTACGATGTATGGCAAACCTGATTTCACTAAGTTCCGTGACTTTGTCATGACTCAGACCAGATACAACCTTTTAGGCAAGGTCAATCCGGATCATGCTGAAGAATTACTTACTAAGAGTGAGAAGTACGCTGAACAGAGATACAACGATATCTTAAGATACGGCGGACTCGATAAGTAATTAGTCGCTTCTAGATGAAAATAGCCTGTTCCTTAATTGGAGCAGGCTTTTTTAGATTAAATAAGGTTTTAAATAAAAAGGAGCTTAGTTATAAACATAAGCTAAGCTCTTTTTTGCGAAATATCTAAGGAGATACAGAAATTAATGTCTAGAGATCGTTAGTATAGACTTTGACGTTAGCATGAGCATCTTTACCAAGATGACAGTCGTTGTTGCCAGAAGAGGTCATGAACATATCAAGGAAAGCCATAGCATCATTGTAATCACCGTTCCAGCCATCACGAGCAACATCGAACTCACCGGCTTTTCTAGTATCAAGGAAGGTAGCCCATTCCTGAGTCTTCTGATTCATAGTGATACCATACTGAGCAAAGACACTTTGGATGTAGGAAGCAACGGCGACATGTCCGGAACTGTTGTTTAAGAGATAATCAAAGCTGGGGAAGTCAGTGAAGACACCCTTAGAGGTGTTATAGGTGTAACCGCCGGCCTGAATATCAGCAATAGCCTCAGCAATGTTAGCAGATCGATCAGCAGTAGCAACAGAATAGTAGCCTTTTCCATCACGGTTCTTACCATTCTTAGCAGTGAAATCAGTGGTGCCATCAGATTCAAGAGTTCCCTGAGGAACAAAGGAATTAGCCGGAATCTGATCACCTTTAGTAATGGAATTAACTAGATAGTTACGATCAATGAGTAAGCCTAAACCTTTTCTGATACTAGCTCTCTTAGCTTCAGTATCAGCCTTGGTGAAGACGGTGGAGTTGACGTTGAAGGCAATATAGTAATTACCAAGCAAAGCCTTGTTGTAATACTCGTTAGTATCATCAGTCTTGTAGTATTTTTCCTTAATCTGAGTAATGGATTCAGTCGGGAAAGAATCAGCTAAATCAATAGTGCCAGTCTGATACATACTGTAAATTGTCGTATCGTTATCACTTAAGGTGAAATCAAGTTCATCAAGGTTGACGCTAGCAACATCATAGTAGTAAGGGTTCTTGACGTAAGTCATCGAGCCTTTATGAGTCCAAGCAGAAAGCTTGAAGGCACCATTAGAGACATAAGTATCCGGACTAGTAGCCCAGCCACCTTTAGTAGCAACTGATTCGACAGCAGACCGTTTGACAGGAGCATAAGTAGGGAAGGCTAAAAGCTGAGTGAAATAGGAAACATAAGAGGTGGTAGTGCAATAGAAGTGCTTACCATCTTCAGAAGCAGAGATATTGAGCTTCTTAGTTCCAGTAGTATCAGCTTCGCATTCAGCAGCCCCATCAATGACATCAAAGATGTAGGCGTAATCACTGGCAGTAGCACCAGAAGCGGCACGGTTCCAGGAATAGACGAAATCGTTAGCAGTTAAAGCAGTGCCATCTGACCACTTACTGTCCTTCAAAGTGAAATCATAAGTAACCTTGCCATCATCAGCAGTTGTTGTTTTCGGAGCACCGTCAGAAAGAGCCGGAACAGAAGTAGTAGTGCCGTTAACATTATCGAACTTATAAAGACCGACAAAAGAGTTAGCAATATAAGTAGCACCATCGACTGAGCTATTTAAAGCCGGATCAATAGTGGAAGGCTCTGAAGCGATGCAAGCCTTGATCTTCTTAGAGGTTCCATTAGAGGCATTGTAGAAGAACTTGTAGCCAAGAGGAGAATCAAAGAAGCCCTTGACCGTACTCTTCATGAGATACTGATCAGTATAGACATAAAGCGGGCAAACAGCTCCCGTATCCATAATCCTCTCCGCTAGTGGCATCAGCATCTGATTTAGCAGAAGCAATCAAAGTATCATAGGCATCGCCCCAAGACTTCTGATCTCCTTCAGCCTGAATCGTATAAGAAGAAGTAGTACCGCAGCCAGCTAATAACATAGCGGCAGCGAATAATGAAGTAAGTGAAATAATTGACTTTTTCATAATAAATTTGTAATCCTTTCTATGACCCTTTTTTGGTATCAATAGTCTGCTCTTATTGACAAATCGTTCCGAGTCAACACTGGCATAAAGATTTATTTTTTGGCTTTATTTGATTCTTCAATTTTTTCCTCCACATCTTTTATCTTCTCAGCTGTCGTTTCCGGAGCTGAGGCATTAACACCACCATTGTCATCAAGAAGATGGCAAGCAGCGAAATGTCCTGGCTTAACTTCTCGTAAATCTGGTCTAACCTTAGCACAGATGTCTTTAGCAAACGGACATCTAGTTCTGAAGGCACAGCCTGAAGGAGCGTTAAGAGGTGAAGGAATATCTCCTTTTAAGGCTATACGCTTGTTGTTCCTAGCTTTCTCGGGATCAGGTTCAGGAATAGCTGATAAGAGGGAAACAGTATAGGGGTGAAGAGGATTAGCAAAAATTTCCTTATCAGAAGCTAATTCAACAATTCTTCCTAAGTACATAACGGCAATTCTATCGGATATATGTTTAACGACTAATAAGTTGTGGGCGACAAAGAGATAAGTAAGATGAAACTTCTGCTGTAGTTCCTTGAAAGTATTAAGGACCTGTGCCTGAATAGAGACATCAAGAGCTGACACTGGTTCATCGCAGACAACGAATTCTGGTCGCATAGCTAGAGCTCTAGCAATACCGATACGCTGACGTTGGCCGCCAGAGAATTCATGGGCGTAACGGTTAGCCTGTTCTTCTGTTAAACCGACAGTCTTCATAAGGTCAATGACCTTTTGATGACGTTCGGCTTTGCTCTTGTAGGCATGATGAATATCCAAAGGCTCAGCAATGATGTCTTCGACGGTCTTTCTTGGATCAAGAGAAGAATACGGATCCTGGAAAACAATGTTGGTCTTAGTTCTAAAGTCTTTCATATCTTCTTTCGTCTTAATCTCTTTGCCATCTAACCAGATTCTTCCAGCAGTCGGTTTATATAGATGAAGAATAGCTCGGCCCGCTGTGGTTTTACCGCAGCCGGATTCACCGACTAAACCTAAGGTTTCACCACGCTTGATATCGAAGGAGATATCGTCGACAGCCTTCAAGTCTTTGGTACGAAGGAAACCGACATTGATAGGAAAGTACATTTTCAGATTACGGACACGTAAAATGACATCATCCGGGATGGGTTCGTCCTTAATTTCCTCTGTATTCTGTTTATCTTTCTTTTTCATATCGCCTTTTCCTTTCGGTTATAGAAACACCTAAACATGCTTGATGAGGCTTTTCATCTCTTTGATGGTATTTGGAGTAAGTGGATCAGGGCAGGTGAAGTCATTAGGTTTGATAGTAGCAATTGGTTTCATTTCAGGTTTCTGAGTGATGTCAATCACTCCCTGTTCTTGAAGCAAACGTACGGTTTCCCAGCAGGAAGCGTAGTGGTTCTTATCGATTTCTAACTGCTGTGGGACTTCATCAATGCAGATCTTCATGCATTTATCGCAACGTGGAGCAAAGGCACAGCCTTTAGGAAGACAGGTAAGATTGACGGGATTGCCTTTAATAGGCTTCAGGTCACGATCATCAGCTAAAGTAGGAACAGAATTAAGTAAACCTTTGGTGTATTCATGGGCGGGATGATAGAAGATTTCATCCGAAGTTCCTCTTTCTACGATCTTACCGGCATACATGACATCAACTTCATCGCAGATAGTGGCAACAACACCTAAGTCATGAGTGATGAGAATGATTGCCATACCCATCTTCTGCTGAATCTCTTTTAGAAGCTCAAGAATCTGAGCCTGAATGGTGACATCCAAAGCCGTAGTAGGTTCATCAGCAATTAAGAGATCAGGTTTGCAGATAAGAGCCATAGCAATAACGATTCTTTGGAGCATGCCGCCGGAGAACTCAAACGGATACTGCTTCATTCTTTTCTCAGGTTCATTGATGCCAACGAGGTTAAGCATATCGATTGAACGCTTATAGGCTTCTTTCTTGGAGACGTTTTCATGGGTTCTGATAGCTTCGAACAGTTGGTTTCCAATGGTATAGACCGGATCAAGAGCAGTCATCGGATCCTGGAAGATCATGGCAATACGATTGCCACGTATCTGTCTTAACTGGGATTCAGGCATTTTAAGCATATTCTGTCCATCAAAGTAGATGGAGCCGGAATCAATATGACCGTTCTTATCAATTAATCTCATGATGGAGTAGGAAGTAACGGATTTTCCGGAGCCTGATTCACCGACAATACCGAGGATTTTTCCTCTATCGAGAGTGAAGGAGACACCATTGATGGCTTCAACTGTTCCATTCATGATTTTGAAGGATACATGTAAGTCTTTTACTTCTAGGAGCGGCTTATGATCTGTGTTGTCCATAAGTCACCTCTATTTCTGCAACTTAGGATCGAAGGCATCACGTAAGCCATCTCCTAAGAGGTTGAAAGCTAATATGATTAATGAAATGATGGCAGCAGGGATGATTAGACGATATGGATAACTTTGGATTGAACCTAAGGCATCATCAGCTAAGGAACCTAAGGAGGGCATTGGGGCTGAGACACCTAAGCCAATGAAGGAAAGGAAGGATTCAGTGAAGATAGCTGAAGGAATCTGCAAGGTAACAGAGATGATTATTACTGATAAGGAGTTAGGTAAAAGGTGTTTGAAGATGATCCAAGGACCGTTAGCACCAGAGGCTTTGGAAGCTAAGACGAAGTCTTCTTTCTTTAATGAGAGAATTTGACCTCTGACTAGTCGAGCCATACCAACCCAATAAAGCAAGGCAAAGACAATGAAGATTGAGATCATACCGGTACCTAAGGTAGCTAGGAAGCTACCGCTGCTGAAGCTTAAGACGGTATTAAGAATTGAAGATAAGAGAACAATGATCAGTAAGTCAGGTAAAGAGTAGATGATATCAACGATTCTCATCATGATCATATCGACCTTACCGCCGAAGTAACCGCTGATGGCACCATAGATTGATCCAATTACTAAGACAATAACGGAAGCAAAGACACCGACAATTAAGGATATTCTGGCTCCGTAGACAACTCTGATGAAGTAATCTCGCCCTAAAGAGTCAGTTCCGAAGAGATGTGGCCAGATTGTTTCACCGGCGGCAATTCTAGCTAACTCGGTAGTTTCGTATTCCATCGGCCCTAGATTGTTATAGGAACCATCAGAATATTTAGTTCCTAACTGGAGATCGTAAGAATAAGGCCAGACTTCAGGAATGATGATGACGGCTAAGACTATTAGAAGAATAACGACCATGGAGATATCAGCAATTGGGTTCTTGAGAAGTCGTTTCATACCGTCTTTAGCAAACGAAGAAGATTTTCCCTTGATATCAGTTGATTTCTGTTCCTCATCTGTAGCTCTCTGCAATCTAGTTAAGTCAACCTGCATACTTAGAGGATTCTTTTTGCCTAGACCAAATCCTAAGCGCATACCATTTTCATTGCCTGTCATGTTAAGAATTCTCCTTTCTTTAGTCGAAGTCGACTTTCGGATCAGCAACCTTGTAGAGGATATCGGAGACGAGAAGCATAATGACCATAATATCGGTTAAGAAGATGGTGGTTCCCATAATCATCGGATAATCACGGTTGGAGATGGAACCGACGAAATCGTTTCCTAGTCCTGGAATAGCGAAGATCTTTTCTACGACTAAGGAACCGGTGATGATGTAAGCAAATTCAGGCCCGATGTAAGTAATGACAGGAGTTAAAGAGTTACGTAAGGCATGTTTGAAGAGGACTTTGTAGTTAGGTAAGCCTTTTGCTCTGGCCATCTTGATGTAGTCTTGGTTAAGGACATCCAAGGTAGAGGAACGGGTAAGTCTAGTGATATAAGCCATTGGATATAAAGAGAGAGTCAAGGTAGGAAGAACATAGCCACCTATTGAAGTTGAACCAATAGGTAGAACATTCAACTGAACGCAGAAGACTAAGAGGAAGACAGTGGCAATGATGAATGAAGGAAGAGCGATGCAAGCGGTGGATAAGACCATAATGACTCGATCATCCCAATGGTTCTGACGGGTAGCAGCAATAGAGCCAAAGAAGATACCAAAGGTGGTAGCAATGATTAAGGCAATTAAGCCGATGATTCCGGAAATCTTAAAGTCGGTGAAGATAATATCGCTCACGTAACGCCCAGTCTGTTTAATTGAAGGACCGAAGTTCCAAACTAGGGCACCTTTTAAATAATTGAGATACTGAATAAACAAAGGTTTATCTAAGCCATACTGGGCTTCAAGCAACGCTAAAGTATCAGCCGAGACACTCTTTTCAGAGGTGAATGGTCCGCCAGGTATAGCCTGCATTGCAAAAAATGTTATGGTTATAACAGCAATGACAGTTACAAAGGCCAAAAGTACACGTTTGACGATGTATGAAAAAAACTTTACATTCATCGGTATCTCCTTTTAAGGCCAAAATAAAACGTTGGCAACAACTTGCTTTTCTTTTCTTAGACTCTGTTTGAGATCTTCCTTAGAAAGACAAATTTCGTTACTCTCGGTTGATGACCTTGTGAAAAAGATTAATCCCTATAAGTATCAGTGTCAAAGGCTTAAAGTAAATAAGTGGTAAAAAGTGCAAAGAAATCGATTTCATTTTAGTAAACTTCGTAGTTATAACTGCTATCGGTTTTACCGAATATATATTCTTTAAAACCTAATGCTATTAGCATATAATACAAAGACAATTGATAAGGGGGACCAGGTAATGGAAGAAACTAAATTCTGTCCTAGCTGTGGCAAGGAAGTTGATCCTAATGCTAGATTCTGTCCTTATTGCGGTGCTAATTTAGTTGGTAATCTTAATAGTAATAGTTCCTTTGCTAATACTGGTGCTACCCCTTCTTATTCACCTAGCTCTTCTAATCAGATGAATAGCGATAATATGAATTCTAATTCTGGAGAAGCTTCCGATAAGGGTATAGCTAGTATGATCTGCGGTATCTTAGGACTACTTCCCGGTTTCGGTATTATTCTCTGCATTGTCGCTATTGTCTTAGGGGCACCTTACCGAAAAGATAATTCTAAGGCCAAGGCTGGTTTCATTATGGGCATTATTGGCTTAGTCTTCTTCTTGATTGAGCTGGTTGCTATTATTGCTGTTTATGTAACCGGCGCTATTAATATTATCAATAATGCTGGTGAAATTACGATGTCTAATTATCTGTCTGCTTATGCTAAATAGGAGGATTAATTAAATGGCTAGGTTTTGTTCACAGTGTGGAACTGAAATCCCGGAAGGCGCTCAGTTCTGTCCTAAGTGTGGTGCT
>ENA-UOOE01003149-UOOE01003149.1-fermentation-metagenome-genome-assembly--contig:-NODE-3149-length-10787-cov-5.314946_pt1 | contig 10787 bp, 9 predicted proteins | sample MGYA00245776_ERZ724021 | MGnify/ENA primary metagenome ERZ724021 (study PRJEB28704, sample SAMN03018321) | fermentation metagenome | biome: anthropogenic terrestrial biome; feature: soil; material...
GCGAACGAAAGGCTTCCACGGCCAGATCGATCCGCTTGTAGGGAACCAGACGGGAGACCACCAGATAGTACATGCCCGGTTCACAGTCATTAAGGTCAACATCCGGCAGGGATACCGGCGGATAAATAACCGTCGACCCCCTGCGGTAATGCTTTTCGATTCGGGCCGCCACATTGTGGGAATTTGCTATAAAATAATCCACCCGGTTGGAGGACAGGACGTCCCACATCCGGATACGGTGCATCAGCCTGCGGACCACATGCTTTTTCACCGGGTTGGAACTTTGATCCAGATAATCAAAGTAAAAATCCCATGCATAACGCATCGGAGTGTTGCAGTAGCAGACATGCAGCGTACCGGCGTCTGTCAATACCCCTTTTGCACAGCTGGTGGAGGAGGAAAGGACCAGGTCATACCCCCTCAGATCGAACTGTTCAAATGCGCGGGGCATCCACCCGAGATACATGGGATATTTTGTATTGGAAAAGGGCATCCGGTCAAGAAAAGATGTATGAATCTCTGTATCCGGAAAATAACCCGACATTTTCTTTCGATTATAAACGGCTGTATAAACCGGGGCATCCGGAAAAAGCTCCAGCATACACTGAAGCACCGTTTCCGCACCGCCCGGATTGGTAATCCAGTCATGCACGATTGCCGTCTTCACATTTGTTACCCCCTTTACAAATGAATCGCCCATTCTTATCTGATTTATTGACGAAATTTGCCTGTTTTATGCACTGTGACCGGCTTTGGAGCACTTTAGGCCAGCTTTTCATAGACATTCAGCAACTTTTTTACCGAATCCTCCCATGAGAAGACCTTTGCCCTCTGCAGGCCCTTTTCCTTCATGGCTGCCCGGGCCTCCGGATCGGATGTCAGATACAGCAGGGCGGAACAGATGGCATCCATATCCCCGGGATCGGTTTGAATTCCCGCATCACCGACCACCTCCGGCAAAGAAGACGTATTCGATGTGATCACCGGAACACCGCATGCCATCGCCTCCAAAGGCGGCATGCCAAAACCCTCATACAGGGACGGGAACAGGAATACATCCGCACCGGCATACAGACAGGGCTTGTCCGCCTCTGCCACATAACCCGGAAAGATGATGCGGTCCTCCAGCCCCAGACGTTTTGCCAGATCAAAGACTTCCTCAAACATCCAACCCTTTTTCCCGGCAATCACCAGCTGGTATCCCTGCCGGTCCTTCCGGGAAAATTGATGGAAGGCACGAATCAGAACCGGAATGTTCTTTCGCGGCTCAATCGTACCGAGGTAAAGCAGATATTTCTCCGGGAGGTCATACTTTCTCCTGATTTTATCTTTGGCGCCGGGACTTACCGGCCGGTAAACCGATCGGTCCACTCCGGGAGAAATAATATGGATTTTCTCCTCCGGAATTCCCAGGTAGCCCATCAGCTCCCGCCTGCTGTTTTCGGAAATGGTGACAATGGCATCCGCTCTTTTGCAGGAGTCACTCAGGTTGCGCTCCAGCTTTCGGTAATTGGACTTTTCCATGGTCTCCGGAAAGGTTTTGTATACCATATCATATACGGTATTCACAATCCTGCCCCGGACTCTGCGGGGAACCTGATAATTCACAAAATGATAGAGATCAGCCTGGATATGGTAAAAACTGCCGTAATCCGGAAACGGCAAAAACCTCGCCAGTCTCCGATAGATCCCATAATGTATTCTCCCATTTATCCGAAGCTCCACATTGGAAGCGGTATATTCCTGCAACCGGCTGGCATAGCCATGATAATCCATGCCCAACAGATAACAGGTATCCTCCGGGTGGACAAAATCCTTCAGGAGTCTTACCAGATTGTCCGTATACCAGCCGACTCCGGTCATGCTGTCGCTCAGCATGGGCTGTATTTCCACTGCAACTCTCATTTTTCACCTTCCAAACCCTTGTTGCCTGTTTTTTCTTCTGAAAGCAATTCCCGATAGACGTTGATGGTAGCCTGCGCCGTTTTCTCCCAGGTAAACAGGGAAGCACGGCGATAGCCCTTTCGGATCAATTCCTGCTGCAATTCCGGCTCGTTGAGCAACCGAATCAGGAGAGAAGAAAGCATCTCTTCGTCCCGTGGGGGAAACGTCAGGGCAGCATCCCCCACCACCTCCGGCAGGGAAGAAGCATTGGAACAGAGAACAGGCACTCCATGCGCCATGGCTTCCAGGGGAGGCAGACCAAATCCTTCATACAGGGACGGATAAACAAAGGCATCTGCATGGCGGAACAATGCCGGCAATGCTTCGTCCGGCACATACCCGGTCCGGACAATGCGACCCTTCAGGCCGGAAGCTTCGATCTCCCGGTCCATTTCCTCCGGCTTCCACCCCGGCTTTCCACACAGAACCAGGCTCTGCGGGATCCCGCCTTTTTCTGCAGCGATCCGGAATGCACGGACCAGGGTTGTGATGTTCTTTCTGGGCTCCAGGGTTCCGGCAGAAAGGATATAATTTCCTGTAATCCCATAATGGCACAGTATCTCCGCATCGCCCCTCCCGGCATTCCCGGGATTCGGCTCCACGCCCAGCGGGATCACCCTCACCTTGTCCGCTGCGTGGTATCGCCTTGTGACATCGCCTCCGGTATGACCGGAAACACATATCACCCTGGACGCACCGCGAATCCCCGGGCCGGTCAGGAATTGCTTCAACAGCCGACTGCCAGTTGTAAAAAACTCCGGATAGACAAAATAGGATAAATCATGAATGGTAACCACTTTTTGCGATCCTATGGGAAGGAGCGGAGTCAGATAATCCAGAAAATGTACAACAGAATATCCCTGCTTCCGATATTCATGAGGCATGTGACACTGCTCATACAAAATGCGATCCCCTGAGCTTTTGAAATCCGGGCAGGGCAGAAAGTGCATGGGTTCGTTGGATGGGAAAAAAGGCTTCATTTGCTGCTGAATATAAACATCGATGTTCAATCCATGGGAAAGCCGATTCAGCTCCTGTAAAAGATGGAAGGCATAATTGCCGATTCCGGCTTTTCTCCTGTCCATGATCAACGCATTGATTGCTATTCTGTTTGAATTCATCGTCCTCCCTCCTTTTTACCTCATGGCATCCCTTTCATTCTACCACAATTTGCAGTTCTTGAAAAATGGCATTTATTCTGCCGGATGGCCGGATTGCATTGTATCAGAAAACGACACAAAAATACAGCCGGGAAATAAACTCCCGGCTGCACTCCGGATACCGCATGGGTACCCTGTTTCCTTTGTGAATTTATTCTGTCACTTCTTCTACATCATCACGATGCACATAGCCCTCGAGATCTTCGGATCGAATCCGGTACCAGTCTTCCATGGTTTCCAGGATTTCCACTTCGCTGTTTTGGGGCAGATTGCCCGTCACATCAAAGCTCTCTCCTGCACCACTTCGTACATTCAGAATTCCGGCAGTTACAATGCCGGTACGGTTCAGCGGTTGTTCCAGAACAAGACCGTCCTGCCGGACAAAGCCGGTCAGGCTTTCCGTTCGAATCCGATACCACTCGCCGGACATCTCCAGCACTTCCACCCTGATATCACTTTCCAGGGAACCAATGATCGGATATTGTTCTCCTGCGCCGCTTTGCACATTCAGACTGTCCGTCGCAATGCCGGTGCAGTTTTCCAGAATCAGACCATCCTGCGGGATAAAGCCGGTCAGGCTTTCTGTCCGGATCCGGTACCACTCACCGTACCGTTCCAGCACTTCCACCTTTGAATCACTTTCCAGGGAATCCATGATTGGATATTGTATTCCTGCACCGTTCCGAACATTGAATTCCTTATCTCTCTCTGTCCGGCCGTATACAGGCGCCGGATCCGGGGTTGGTGTCGGTATCGGGATCGATTCCATAGTCGGCTCCGGAATGAATTCCGTTGTTGGCGTCGGTGTCGGCTCCGCAGTCGGTGTTGGCGTCGGAATGAATTTCGTTGTTGGCATCGATGTCGGTTCCGGGGTCGGTGCCGGCGTCACAATCGGCGTTGGCCTTGGGAACGGCTTCGGTGTCGGTTCCGGGGTCGGTGTCGGCGTCGGAATGAATTCCGTTGTTGGCGTCGATGTCGGTTCCGGGGTCGGTGTCGGCGTTACAATCGGCGTTGGCCTCGGGAACGGCTTCGGCGTTGGTTCCGGAGTTGGCGTCGGCGTTACAATCGGCGTTGGCCTCGGGAACGGCTTCGGCGTTGGTTCCGGGGTCGGTGTCGGTGTTACAATCGGCGTTGGCCTTGGGAACGGCTTTGGCGTCGGTGTCGGCGTCGGTGTTGGCGTTGGCGTCGGTGTCGGTTTTGGAATCGGCGTCGGCCTCGGGAACGGCTTTGGCGTCGGTGTTGGCGTCGGCGTCGGCGTTGGCGTCGGTGTTGGTGTTGGTGTTGGTGTCGGGGTCGGTTTTGGAATCGGCGTTGGCCTTGGGAACGGCTTTGGCGTCTGGTCCGGTGCAATCTCAAGCTGTTTCAGATTGGTACCGGGATAATAAAAATTCAATATGGATTGATAGCCGTGTCCCTGCTCTGCCATATACTGCGCTCCGTACTGACTCATTCCCACTCCGTGACCAAATCCTCCGCCCTGGATATAATAGGCTTTCCCGTCTGTTGTTGCACCAAACAGGAGGCTCTTTAGACCCAGTACGGCCAATGTATTGGACTTCGTCAACGCAACCTTCTCTTCTATATTTTCCATCTTTCCGCTGGATGCATTTTTGGCTTGCAACGTCACAATGATCCGACCATCCTTCACCCTGCCGCTGTCATTATGATGAATGGTCAGTTCCTTTATGCTTTTGATCTGAATGTCCGAATCATTGGTACTGTACCCTTTGCTTTTCAGAGAGTCCTTGATTCTTTTTTTCACCTGCTTGCTCAAATCGGAGTCCACCGGTGACTTGGCAAAGGTTTTTTTCCATGTTGCGTTGCTATTCCTGGGATTTCCCACATCATAGGGATCATCCTTAATAACGGTATAAGGCAGATCCTGCAGAAAGATATTTTTGGAGGTTTCTGTTTTCCCGCCGTTGCTGGAAGAATAAAAGGCATATATAAATTGTCCGTTATATGTCATTACCTTGCCGCGGGTACCATCCACTGCCTGAATGGCACTTTCCTTGTCTGGATTGTAACCCATATAGACCTGATCGCTTTGCGTATCCACCAGATCATATTGGGAACTGGGCCGTATCCCCTTCACTGCATAGGTGCGGGCAGCCACCGCCTGGGCTTTCAGTGCCTCAATTGGCCAACTGTTTGGCATTTCAGAAGGCACAACGCCATACAGGTATGTTTCCAAATGAATGTGATTGATCAGGCGGATGCCACTTCCTTCAGCCCGAAACTCCATATTGCCCAAATAATTGAGCGATCCATAGGAACTGTTCCTGATGTTCAGGCTTCCGGTATTGCGCATAAGAGTAAACCGGGAGCCAAGGGACCAGGATTTACTGCCGTCCTCCAGAATCAAGCCGCCACCTTTTGCCCTAACAGTGTATTGCTTTTGCTGAACGCTGATAGATGGGAACTCCGGTATCTGATAATCGCCCTGAACAATGACAGGAATCGATGCCGGTGTGCCCGTGGAGGTCAGCGCAACACGGATCCAACTGTAATCCGTTGCCGATATGGGCCGGATCGATACGAAGCTGAATACAATTATCAAAACGAGGATAAGCGTTAAAACTCGCCGCACTAAACTTCACCACCTTTCAATATAAATAAAAATTAGGATCCCAATTTGGGATCCTGAAGACTTTCGACACGTCTCGCCGAATTCCTGCAAATTATTAATATTTTCCAATAAAAAATCCAAAATCAGGTTTTTCAGGCAATAAAAAAAGACCCGGTCAATATGATCAGGGCCTTCCTTTGGATTTTCCCATTATTGAGGCTGTGGAGCTCCTACCGGGCAGGTATCTGCACAGGTTCCACAGTCTGTGCAGAGGTCTTCATCAATTTTATAGATGTCCCCCTCTGAAATGGCACCGACAGGGCATTCCGCCTGGCAGGCACCACAGGCAATACAATCCTCACTGATTTTGTAAGCCACCGAAGTCACCCCCTTACATGGATTCAAAAGCACATCATTGTTTATACGTACACATTTTATCATTAATTGTAGAAAAAGAAAAGGACCTTTTCAACAAGGTATTATATCACGGACAATCAACGTTCTGTATCTTCGATCAGCGCTCCCTGTTTGTCCACATACAGATACGTCGGGTATGTGTCTATTCCAAAAGCATGTGAAATAATATAATATGGGTCTGCAAATGCATCCACAAGGGAAGCATCCGTCACCGTTTCCACACCTTGTACTCCATAACAAACTGACTCGCCTGCCTTCCTGAATGTAGTATATGCTTTCAAGCAGGCATCACATCTGTTGATTCCTACAAGAAGCGGCTTTCCATCCGTCAATTGCAGCAACTGCTCAGATGTAACTTGTTTTTGCGGAAGAAATTGAATCACTTCTTCCAGTTTTATTGAAGCCGCTTGAATTGCACCAGTTTCATTCAACAGGTAATAAGATGGAACCCAGTCGGTAAACTTATACATCCCCCTGGCAGAAAAAGATGCATCAGGAGGAATATGTAACTTATCCAATTCCGACTGGGGGACCTTATCATCCCAGATAAAAAGAACCGTAAAACAATCACTTTGATACAACGGATACAAGATTCCATAAGATGAAAAATCCGCAATACAGTCCCTGCATCCATCCATTCCAAAAATAATCAAGGCAGGCCGGTCAGTCATCTCTGAACAATCCAGTATGGTACCATCCTGTTTTGAGACCGGATACCCTTCCAGGCGATCCCCTGTTTTAAATTTCAACTGAGGAATATCATTTTGTTTTCGGGGAATTGGTCTGTTCAACCATTTCCAGATACCAGGAGCAGTCAGCCCCAGTAATATAATGATGAATAAAACAAGGGCCCATTTATTCTTTATATTACGCGATTTTGTCATAGTTAAAATCACTCCACTTGATAATCGCAATATTTTATGCACTGCGTGCGATGATTCGGATTCAGAAGGATCATTTCAGGCAATTGCCTGGTGCAGGCTTCTTTTACATAGGGGCAGCGCCTGGCAAACTTACATCCATGCAGCTGTGTATTCTTATCTTCAGCATCTCCCATGTGCAGTCGATCCCGTTCATTCCACTTTGCCCCCACCCTGGGGATAGAATCCAGCAGCAACTCGGTATAGGGATGGCATGGGTGTTTCAATATCTCCTTTGCGTTACCAAACTCAATCAGGCTGCCCTTATACATGGTTGCAATGTAATCACTGACATAATACGCCGTGGATAAATCATGCGTGATATAGACAAAACTCACACCGTATTCTTCCTTTAAGTCTTTAAAGATATTTACAATATTCATCCGCAGAGAGGCATCAATCATAGCAACTGGTTCATCCGCCACAATAATTTCCGGATTGGCGATCAACGCCCGTGCAATGGAAATCCTCTGCAATTCGCCACCGGAAAACTGGTTTGGATATTTGCCTTTTACCTGGCTGTAACTCAATCCTATCCTGCTCAGGGTTTCAGTAATTATTTCCTTTGCTTCCTCCCTGGATTCCGCCATATTCAGGTTCAGTGCCGTTTCATACAAGTAGCTGTCAACGGTACGTTTCATACTAAACGTGGTAAATGGATTCTGGAAAATTGGCTGAACCGTCTTATAGAATTCTTTTTTATGCTTCATGTGACAGGAAATGCTTTTTCCACCAATCTCAATTTCCCCGGAGGAAGCGTCCAACAAACCCAGAATCATCCGTGCCAATGTGGTTTTTCCGCTGCCGGACTCCCCAACAATACTCAATATCCAGGATTCATTGGACGGCAATTCGATCGAAACATTATCAACCGCCGTTATTTTTGTCCCCATGATCATACCGCCTATTCGAAACACACGATACAGTCGATTGATTTCCAGTGCATTTGTAGTTTTCACTTATCTCCCTCCTTTGTTTTACCCAACAGAAGGCAGGCTGCATAATGACCTTCTCCTGCCAAAACTGCCTCAGGCTGTATCTCATGGCACTCTTTCATCGCATATTTACATCGTGCCGCGAATCGGCAGCCGGGCAACGGATTTTGCAAGCTTGGCGGGGTTCCCGGTATGCCTTCCTTCTGACTGTTATCCCCTACTCTGGGCAATGCACTGATCAGCATTTGCGTATAAGGATGTTTGGGGTTGTTGAAAATTTCATTGGTTGGTCCAATTTCTATCATCTGTCCTGCATACATGATTCCCATACGGTTGGTGATTTGATAATGTACACCCATATCATGGGAAACAATGACCATAGAGTTTTTCATACGCTTCTGCACTGCCATCGACATAGTCAGGATGTCACGCTGTACTACAACATCCAGAGCTGTTGTTGGTTCATCGGCTAAAATCACACCGGGGCCAAGAAATGTGGCAAGTGCAATCAGTACACGTTGCCTCATGCCACCTGAAAGCTGATGTGGATAAGCCTGCAGGACATCCGGTGAAAGCTCCAGCTCCTGCAAATAGGCAGCCACCTTTTCGCGCATTTGTTTTTTACTCATTTTTTTATGATATTCATGACCTGCCGTATCAAAGAATTGATTTTCCACGCGCGATATCGGATTCATGATATGCATGGCGCCCTGGGGCACATAGGAAATCTCTTTCCACCAATACTTTTTCATATTACCGGTTTCCACATATTCCGAGTCCGATCCGTTGATATATAAACGCACTGAGCCATCCGATAATTCCAAAGGATAGTCCAATAAGTCGTACATCACCTTTAACAAAGTGGACTTCCCGCAACCGGACTCACCAGCAATTCCGAAAATCTCATTGTCCTCTATTCTGAAATCGACCCGATCCACTGCGTTGGTATAACTGGTTAACATATTATAACGTGCGCTTACATGATTCAGCTCCAACATTATTTTCCCCTCCTCAACGCGGAATATTGCTGTTGTCCGGTCATAAACAGAAATAAGCCTATAAATATAAGGCAAATGGAAATCACCGGCGCACCAATCCAGACCCACTTGCCGCCAAGCATCGCCTGGTGCTGGTTTGCCCAATAGATCATTGTGCCCAGTGTCGCATTGCTGTTGCTGGACATCCCAATCACCGCCAGACCGGATTCTGCCGCAATTGCTGCAAGTATAGTATTGATGAAATTCCCGACAGACCAGTCTTTGACAAATGGGAAAATCTCTTTAACCAGTATGCGCATAGTGCTTTCCCCGGAAAAACTTGCAGTACCGATATAATCCCGTTCGCGTAAACTAAGCCCCATTGATCGAATCTGCCGTGCAGGCCACGGCCAGTTGAAGATAACCAGAACTCCGCCGATTAATATCAATGAAGCACTGCCTTTCGTCAGGCTGCCAATCAAAATCAGGATAGGCAAAGACGGAATAACAATGAAAGTATCGGCCAACAGCATGACAATCCGATCAATCACACCACCTTTAAATCCGGCAAGCAGACCAAGGAGAACACCAATCAGTGTTGCAAAAAAAGCCACAAACAGTCCTATTAAAAATGAGTTTCTGATGGAGTTGCACAGCAGCCAGAAAATGTCCTGTCCCAGACTGTTTGTACCCAGAAAATGTTCCCTGCCTGGTCTCAGGTTATTGGGATAGGTATTCCACACTGTAACATTCTCCGAATGAAATAATGGAAAGAAAAACCCAAGGACGAGGAATATCGCAAGAATGAACAAGCCAGATTTCAGTCTAAAATTCCAACGTTTCATATTTTTTGCCTCCTCTAATTGTATCTGACACGAGGATCAATAAACGGATAAATCAGATCAATAATCAGTGTAGCGGTAGCCACAGCAAAAATCGATATCGTGATTGTTCCCATAATTAAATTATAATCCGCCTGCAATATTCCCTGATAGATCAGTGAACCAATGCCGGGATAATTAAACAATATCTCTGTAATCAATGAGCCATTGAATATCGTTCCAATTTGCAGGGCAAGCATGGTAATCTGAGGCAATATAGTATTTGGCAGCACATACTTACCGATTACCTTGCGTTCCTGCAGGCCTTTCATCCGCGCAAAGGATACAAAATCCTCCTCATTGACATTGCGCGATAAGGTAGACATTGAAATAACCCACCAACCCGTGCCGGTTAAAATCAAAGACAAGGCCGGTAAAATTGAGTTGAACAAAATGGTCCTGACGTTTGACCAGCTGAAACCTGTTATATTAAAGTTCGCACTGAGCGGAAACACCGGGATAATGTATGCAAACAACATAAGTAAAACCAAAGAAAATATATAATACGGGATAGGGTAAATGCAAATGGCAATCCCCTCCAGCACCTTGGAATATGGCTTGTCCTTTTTGATACCCGCAAGCAAACCAATGCCGTTTCCAACCAGCCATGCAATAATGGTGGAAACACTGAGCAGTCCAATTGTCCATGGCAGAGAACTCTTAATTAATTCTTTTACAGGAACGGGATACATGGTTAACGATGGGCCAAAATCCCTTGTCAGGATAACGCGTTTCATATAACCAAAATATTGCTGACTAATCGATCCCTCCAGGCCAAAATTCTCATTCAGGGTTTGCCGCATAGCGTTGATTGAAGCTGCATCCATCGTGCTGGACTTGCTCACCATCTGACCAAGCATAGCTTCCACCGGATCTGACGGCATAAACCTGGGTATGAAAAACACAATTGTCATTCCCAGTACAATAACAAACTCAAACTTCGCAGTTTGAAAAGAGCTATGAACCTTGAAAATTCAATGAATC
>ENA-UOOE01003150-UOOE01003150.1-fermentation-metagenome-genome-assembly--contig:-NODE-3150-length-10779-cov-5.322921_pt1 | contig 10779 bp, 9 predicted proteins | sample MGYA00245776_ERZ724021 | MGnify/ENA primary metagenome ERZ724021 (study PRJEB28704, sample SAMN03018321) | fermentation metagenome | biome: anthropogenic terrestrial biome; feature: soil; material...
AATCGAACCCACACGACCAGCTTGGAAGGCTGGAGTTCTACCACTGAACTACACCCGCATTAAAACGACGCTATAAATTATAGCATAACCCAAGACAAGATGTCAATAGGTGTTTGACAAACCTGAAAATCTTCCCGATTCTATAAAACTTCCAGCTTGATTTCCCCGTCCTCCGCGGTGACGGCGATCGCGGCCAGGTCCGTTTCGCCGCGGTCCACCACGATCGAAGCGATTTGATCCTCCACCCGGCGGCGGATCAGGCTGCGCAGGTCGCGCGCGCCGCTCTTCCCGCCGATCGCGTGCTCGGCAAGCCAGCGGGTCGCCTTTTCGTCATACGCGAAGCGGACGCCGCGCTCTTCGAGCGAGGAGGTGTACTCGTCGAGCATCAGCGCGGCGATCTTCTGGAAATCGTCCGCATCGAGCGGGCGGAACACGACGATCTCGTCGACACGGCTCAGAAATTCGGGGCGCAGGAAATCCGAGAGGGCCTTCATCGCCTTTTCGCGGCTCAGGTCCGCGTCGCTTTTGGCAAAGCCCAGCGCGGTGCCTTTCCGTTCGCTTCCCGCGTTCGAAGTCATAACGATCACGGTGTTCTCAAAATTGACGGTGCGACCGTGGGCGTCGGTGATCCTGCCTTCATCCAGAATCTGGAGCAGGATATTCATCACGTCGGGATGCGCCTTTTCGATTTCGTCGAACAGCAGCACGGAATACGGGCGGCGGCGCACCTTTTCGGTGACCTGCCCGGCCTCGTCGTATCCCACATAGCCGGGCGGCGAGCCGATGATGCGCGAAACCGAGTGCTTTTCCATGAATTCGGACATATCCAGGCGGATCAGCGTTTCGGGCGTATCGAACAGCTCTTTCGAAAGCACCTTCACGAGCTCCGTCTTTCCCACGCCGGTGGGGCCGACGAAGATAAACGACGCCGGGCGGCGGCGGGGGCTGATCTGCACCCTGCTGCGGCGGATCGCGGCGGAAACGGCCGCGACGGCCTCTTTCTGGCCGATGATTTTGGAATTCAGGGTCCCCTCGAGGTCCTTGAGCTTCTTCAGCTCGCTTTCCTGCACGCGGCTCGCGGGGATGCCCGTCCACAGCTCGATGACGTGCGCCAGGTCCTCGTCCGTCACCTCGGCGGACAGCGCCTCCGGCGCAAGCTGGCGCGTTTTTTCGTCGAGCCGGGCGATATCCCAGCGAAGCTCGGCCAGCTTTTCATAGTCCGGCTCCACCCCTTCGGCGGTCATCTCGCTTTCGCGGTCGCGGAGCTTTTCCAGCTCGAACGTGGCGGCGTCGTACTCCTTCATCTTCTTGTTGCGCAGCGACGCGCAGGCGCAGGCCTCATCCAGAAGGTCGATCGCCTTGTCGGGCAGAAAGCGATCGTTGATGTACCGCTCCGAAAGGACGACCGTGCGGCGCAGGATGCGGTCCGGCACGTGAACGCGGTGGTACGACTCGTAATAATCCTTGACCCCGCCCAGGATGTCGGCCGTTTCCTTCACCGAAGGCTCCCCGACCGTCACGGGCTGGAACCGGCGCTCCAGCGCGGCGTCCTTTTCGATATATTTGCGGTATTCGGTGAACGTGGTGGCGCCGATCACCTGAATCTCCCCGCGGGAAAGCGCGGGCTTCAGGATATTGGCCGCGTTCATCGAGCCCTCGGCGTCGCCGGTGCCGACCAGGTTGTGCACCTCGTCGATGAACAGGATCACGTCGCCGTCGGCCTTCACCTCGTCGACCAAGCCCTTGATGCGGCTTTCAAACTGCCCCCGGAACTGGGTGCCCGCGACAAGCGCGGTCAGGTCCAGAAGCTGGATCTCCTTCTTTCTCAGCCGCGCGGGGACGTTCCCCTGCGCGATGCGCAGCGCCAGCCCCTCCGCGATCGCGGTTTTCCCGACGCCGGGCTCGCCGATCAGGCACGGATTGTTTTTCGTGCGGCGGCTCAGGATCTGGATCACGCGCTCGATCTCCCGCTCACGCCCCACGATCCGGTCGATCTCCCCGCGGCGGGCGCGTCCGGTCAGGTTGGTGCAGTAAGTATCGATATGCTTCCTTTTCGGTTTGCGGGCCTCCGTTTTGCGCCCCGCAGAGGTCTGGGTCGCGTCCCCGCCCTCCTGGTTCGGCTTGGTGTTGAAAATATTCTGAAGAAACGGGAACGTCGCGGCGCCGCCGGGCACAAAACCGTCCTCGTCTCCGCTTTCCATCATTTCGTTGAGCTGATCCTCCATCGTTTCCAGCTGGTCCTCCGTAATCCCCATGCGGTCCATCAGGTCGTTGACCGGTTTGATCCCCATCTCCCTGGCGCATTTCAGGCAATAGCCCTTTGTGTCTTTCGCATCGGCGCTGGACGCCAGAAAAACCACAGCCGGCCGTTTATGGCATCTTGAACATAACATCGCAATTTTTCTTTTCTCCGCTGCCGTAGCGGGTTCTGGTAGAAACTGCCCTGCGGCTAAATTGGGGCATAACAGGCGCCTAGCCCTTTTTCCGGGGGAAGGTGCGCTTGGCTTTCAGCTCCAGATCGATCCTGTCCCTGGGATCGTCGGAATGGAGCGTCTGCCGGTAAATTTGAAAATATCGGATAAAAGCGTACACCATCATTCCCACCGTAAGGGAAAGAAGCGTAATGGTCAGCGCAAGGCTTTCGTAGTTCCAGATTCCCTTCAGCGCATAAATCACCGTAAAGGAACCGTAGAACATGGCGGTCGCCACCTTGCCGTACCATTTCGCGGCGCACGGACGTTTTTTCTTTTTAATCAGCACACAGCCCGCGATGATCATGGTGCTCTCTTTGACGATGAACACCGCCAGCAGCGGGATCAGCATCGGCTGCCGCACCGCCATGCAAAAAGCCACCGTCGCCTGTGTCAGCTTGTCGGCCAGCGGGTCCAGCATCTGGCCCAGCACCGTAATCTGGTCGAACTTCCGCGCGATCATTCCGTCGAACAGATCGCTCAGGCCCGAAACCGCCAGCACCACGCCCGCTTCCCGATACCGTTCGCCGATAAAATAAAAGACGAACGCCGGAATCAACAGGATCCGCAGCAGCGTCAGCGCATTCGGCACCGTAATATTTTTGTTGATCTCCTTCATTTTCCCTCTCCAATCCGTGGAGTCTCATTCATTATTCCTCAGAGAGCATGGAATAAACCGGACTATTCCGATAAATCGTCTGATACACAATGGAATCGTCAAGCTGTTTCCGGGTGATCCCGAACAAGCCGTCCTTTGTCATCGGCAGCGCAAGCTGAAGCAGAAGGCAGAGGAGCACGGCGACGGCGCCGCCCGTACAGAGCCCGAACACGCCGCCCAAAACCGTGTTGATCTGGCGCAGGATGGGGAGATGGAATACCGCGCTCACCGCCCGGATGACCACGCGCACCAGCATCATGAACACACAGAAAAGCACGATGGTGAGGACAAGGCGGGAGAACCCGATCACCGCGGGCGAAAGCAGGTCCGCCATTTTCGGCGCCGCGGACTGGATCGTTCCGCTGAACACATCCGAAAGGCTATCCTCTGTCATCCCGCGGTAGCGAAGCGGGTCGACAATCAGGGCCGGAAGCCCTTTCAGCACCGCGCCGGCCCGGCCGGCGGCGGTTTTTTCCGCCGATTCGGTCAGGATCGAGGTGATGCGTTTCACCAGCATGCCGCGCAGCACGTCCCGGTACAGAAGCTGCGACAGCATCTGCCCGAAGTACGACGCCGCAACGGTCGCCGCAAGATACCCCACGAACCCGAGCAGGGAGCGGACCAGCCCCTTCTGCAGGCCGACCAGCGTACACAAAAAAATCACCGCAATCAGGATGATGTCAACCATATTCATGTTTTGCCTCCGTTTCTCCCGCCGCCCCGTGCGGAAAGCGGCACGCTGCCGGCCGGGAGTGCGCAGGCATCCATACGTTTTTGGATGCAGGGACATTATTTTAAATATACCATAAAGAAAACATCAGCACAAGGTTCAGAAAAATAATAATCTGTAAATATTCACGCTCCGCCCGAGCGGAACGTGACAAGCCGTATTTCGCTGACCCCGAGAACGTAAGCAGAGCTTTCGTCGTGGAGGGCCAGCGCCCTGGCGTCGCTGCCCGCGCTGCACGAGCCGCGCGCCGCCCCCGTGGAAGCGTCATAAGCACAGGTTGTTCCATCGTTTGTCAGCACGGCGGCGGTATTCCCGTAAAACGCCACGGCCTTCGCCCGGTGCTTCAGCGGGATGGCGGCCGTCTGCCGGCCGGAGGAATCGAGCAGCACCAGGCTGCCGGACGACGCGTTGGCATAGGGGATCAGCGCGAGCGCCGTCCGGCCGTTGTCGCTGGCCGCGGTGAGAAGCGGCCGGCCCTTGTAATCGTAGTCGGTCTTGCCGCCATCCTCGCGGATCACGCTGGTCAGCCGGTCGCCCACCGCCACGATGCTGCCGTTTTCCCCGTAGCTGAGCGACAGCATCAGGTTTTCCGGGTAAGTCAGGATTTTCACCGGCTTCGGATTGCCGAAATCGAACAGGTAGACCGCCGAGACCATCCCCCCCTGCGAGGCGGAGACCGCCGCCACGGCGGCGCGCGTCCCGCTGCGGTTCAGGGCCACCTGGGTGACGTAATAATCGGAAAAATCATAGACGTACTGGGGCGCGCCGCTGCTCAGATAAACGGTCAGGCGCGAGGCGTATCCCTTGTTTTCCGTCGCGAGGGCGTACCGCCCGTTGGGCGCGAGCGCGCCCGCCTGGATATTTTCATCCGTGCTTCCCTTCCGCAGGGTTTTGGAGTATCCCTCGATCTGGTACCCCTTCCCGCCCAGATTGTAGATCATCACCCGCGAGCCGGCGGTGCGCATCACCGGATTGGAAAAGCTGTGCTGGCGGCGGACCAGCTCCTTCGCGGTGGAATTCAGGATCGTGAGCGCGGTGTCGCTCACGATCACGGCGTTTTTGTCCTGCGAGGAAAAATTCCCCGCCAGCACGACGCGTCCGTTGCTCACCGGGGACGGGAATCCGTCTCCGACGCCGATGCCGACCACGCGGGACTGGATCCATTCGGAAAGATTGGCGGGCGTCAGGTTCCCGCGGTTGAACCAGATCAAAAGCCCGAGGACGGAGACGATCAGGATCAGGGCGACGCGGTAAACCCAGCCCGGAACCTGCGGGAACCACATCCTCTCCCGCGGCGCGCGCGCATGGGGATGCTCCCGGGCCGCATTCTCATCCCGGTCCATCTCGTCATCCGCATACCTTTTTCCCCTCGGCTTCCGCGTCATTCCATCACTTCCCCTTCATAAAAAACACGGTTCAGATAAAGGCCGCAGGCGGGCGCGGTCGGCCCCGCCGCCCGGCGGTCGCGCCTCTCGATCACGTCCGCCACATCCCCGGGCGAAAGCTTGCCCTGCGCCACGCGCAGAAGCGTCCCGACCATGATGCGGACCATATTGTAAAGGAATCCGTCCGCCGCGACGGTAAACAGCACCAGGTCGCCGTCGCGCGAAACCCGCGCGCTGCTGACGGTGCGCACCATGCTGCCGCGGTCGCGCGCGTCGAGCGTGCAGAACGAGGTGAAGTCGTGCGTGCCCACAAAACACGCGGCCGCCCGGCCGAGCTTCTCCTCGTCGAGCGGATACCAGTAATGGAGGGCGTAACCGTTCAAAAACGGATTGCGCACGGGCGAATTCCAGATTTTATAGACGTATTCCTTGCCGCGGCAGGAGTACCTGGCGTGAAATTCCGGCGGCACCTCGCGGCAGGAAAGCACCGCGATATCCGGCGGAAGATAGTGGTTCATCGCGCCCACCAGCCGCGCGCAGGGGATTTCCCGCCCGACTTTGGCGCTGATGCAGAAGCGCAGGGCGTGCACCCCGGTGTCGGTGCGGCTGCATCCCTTCAGGTCGGGGGCGGCCCCCAGCACCCTCGCGAGCGCCTCCTGAAAAACCTGCTGGACCGACAGGGCGTTCTGCTGGATCTGCCAGCCGTGATAGTTCCTGCCGTCGTAGCAGATGGTAAAAAGCAGATTCCTCATGCGAACCTCCGGCCTCAGCCGAAAACGCTGGGCAGCAGCGCCGCGCACAGCACGACGCCCAGGCACACCGCCGAGGAAAACGCGATGGCGGCCCCGTCCAGGCGGGTCATGTGCAGGCTTTTCATTTTGGTGCGCCCCTCGCCGCCGCGGTAGCAGCGGCATTCCATCGCCATGGCCAGCTCGTATGCGCGCCGGAACGACGAGACGAACAGCGGGATCAGGATCGGGATCAGCGCGCGGATCCGCTGGGTGAAGCCGCCGCTTTCCAGGTCGGCGCCGCGCGCCTTCTGCGCGCTCATGATCTTGTCGGTCTCCTCCAGCAGCGTCGGCACAAAGCGCAAAGCGATCGTCATCATCATCGCGATCTCATGCACCTTGATATGGAAGAATTTCAGCGGCTTCATGATCCGCTCCAGCGCGTCGGTCAGGTCGGTGGGCGACGTGGTGAAGGTAAGCACCGAGCTGAACAGGATCAGGCTGATGATGCGCACGGCGATGAACACGCTGTTGACGACGCCGCCCGTGCGGATCTGCATAAAGCCGATCTGAAGCAGCAGCCGGCCGCCGCCGTAAAACAGATTCAGAACGGAAGTGAGCAGCACCACAAAGACGACCGCCTTCAGGCTTTTCAGGTACTGCCGCGCCGGCACGCCGGAAAGCCCGATGGAGACCGCCGCCAGCAGCACCATCAGGCCGAGGGAGGGAAAATTGTTTGCGATAAAAATAAAGAGGATGAAAAGGAACGTCAGGGCGATCTTCACGCGCGCATCCATGCGGTGCAGCACCGACTTCCCGGGCAGGAACTGCCCGAGCGTGATATCTGAAATCAACGGATGCACCCCCTTTTCCGAAGCAGCGGGATCAAATCGTCCAGCGCCTGATCCACCGTCAGGACGCCCGCGTTCACGGGATATCCTTTTTCCCGCAGCAGGCTCATGATCTTTGTGATCTGCGGCACGCGCAGGCCCATGCTTTCCAGCTCCGCCCGGCGGGAGAACACGCGGTCGATCCGGTCGAGCATCACGGCCTTTCCGGAATTCATCACCAGAGCCCGGTCCGCGACGCGCGCGATATCCTCCATGCTGTGCGAAACGAGGATCACGGTGTTGTGCCGCCGCCTGTGATAGGAGACGATCTGATCCAGCAGCTGGTCGCGCCCCTGCGGGTCCAGCCCGGCGGTCGGCTCGTCCAGAATCAGCACGTCTGGGTCCATCGCAATCACGCCCGCGATCGCGGCGCGCCGTTTCTCCCCGCCGGAAAGCTCGAACGGCGATTTGTCGAGAAGCTCTGGCTTCAGGCCGGTAAACTCCGCCGCCGAAGCCACGCGCTTTGCGATCTCCTCTTCGGAAAGCTCCATGTTGCGCGGCCCGAAGGAGATATCCTGCCGGACGGTTTCCTCAAAAAGCTGATGCTCCGGATACTGGAACACCATGCCGACCCGGAAGCGCACCGCGCGGATCTTGCGCGGCTCGTCCCAGATATCCTTTCCGTCGAGCAGCACCTGTCCCGACGCGGGGCGCAGAAGGCCGTTGAACTGCTGGATCAGGGTGGATTTTCCGGACCCCGTGTGGCCGATCACCCCCAAAAACTCGCCCCGGCGGATCGAGACGCTCACCCCGTCCACCGCCGTTTTCTGGAACGGCGTGTCTTTTCCATATAAATACGTTAAATCTCTTGTCTCCAAAATGATTTCGGACATCCTGTCAGTTTCCTCCGTTTGCGGTCATCTCTTCAGCAGAAGCTCCAGGGCGGCGACGCATTCCTGCTCGTTCAGCACGCCGTCCGGCAGCGGGCACCCGTCGGCCTTCAGGCGGTAAATCAGCTCGGTCGCCTGCGGCACGTCAAGGCTGTGGCGCTTCAGAAGCTCCACCTGAGAGAACACCTCGCGCGGGGTCCCGTCGGTCAGGATCCGCCCGCTGTCCATCACCACCACGCGGTCCGCCAGAACCGCCTCATCCATATAATGCGTGATGAGGACGACCGTCATCCCCTTTTCGCGGTTCAGCCGCTGCACCGTGCCGAGCACCTCGGTGCGGCCGCGCGGGTCCAGCATGGCGGTGGGCTCGTCCAGCACCAGACAGTCCGGCAGCATCGCAATAATCCCCGCGATGGCGATGCGCTGCTTCTGCCCGCCGGAAAGCTTATAGGAAGCGTGGGTGCGGAACTCGTACATGTCCACCGCCTTCAGCGCGTCGTCCACGCGGCGGCGGATCTCGGCGGGCGGCACGCCCAGATTTTCGGGGCCGAACGCCACATCCTCCTCCACGATGCTGGCGACCAGCTGATTGTCGGGGTTCTGAAGCACCAGCCCCACCCTGCGGCGGATCTCGTATTTCAGGCTCTCATCCGAAGTGTCCATGCCGTCCACATACACTTTTCCGGAGCTCGGCAGCAGCATGGCGTTGAAATGCTTCGCGAGGGTGGATTTTCCGGATCCGTTGTGCCCCAGAAGCGCGACGAACTGCCCCTTTTTGATTCCCAGCGTCACGTCGGAAAGGACTTCCTTCGGCGCGTCCCCCTCGTCCGGCTCATAAGAAAACGTCACATGGTCCGCTTGTAGATATTCCATAGCTGCTCCTAAATCAGAATTGATTGAATCCAATTGAATCTCCGCTCTGCCAGACGGCGGTGCTTCCGCACGGAAGCACCAGCCCGCTCTGCGTGACCGGCAGGCCGATTTCGTCGGCGGCCACCGAGCCGCCGTGCTTTTTCCGCACCAGAATTCCCAGCAGGTACGCCATCACCGAAGGGGAAAGCCCCGCCGTATAGGAATTGAGCAGAAAAAACAGCGGATGCTCCGAAAGCAGGGGCCCGCAGAGCTCCACCAGCGGGTAAAGCTCCTCTTCCAGCTTCCACACCTCGCCGCCCGGGCCGCGCCCGTAGGAGGGCGGGTCCATGATGATGCCGTCGTACACGTTTCCGCGGCGCCGCTCGCGGCGGACGAACTTCACGCAGTCGTCCACCAGCCAGCGCACCGGGCGGTCCGCAAGCCCGCAGGCCGCGGCGTTTTCCTTCGCCCAGGCCACCATCCCCCTGGACGCGTCCACATGGCACACGGAAGCACCCGCGAGGGCGCAGGCCAGCGTCGCCGCGCCCGTGTAGCCGAACAGGTTCAGCACCCGCACCGGGCGCTTCGCGGACCGGATCTTCTCCATCGCGAAATCCCAGTTCACGGCCTGCTCCGGAAAAATTCCGGTATGCTTAAAGCCCATGGTCTTAAGCTGAAACGTCAGCTCGCCGTAATGAATCCTCCACATCGGGGGCACAGGCCGGTTTTCCCGCCAGTGCCCGCCGCCGCTGGCGGAGCGCAGATAGCGCGCGTCCGCCTTTTCCCAAAGCGGGTTTTCCCGCGGCGTTTTCCAGATGATCTGCGGGTCGGGGCGGATCAGGACAACGCTGCCCCACCGTTCCAGGCGCTCGCCGTCCGACGTGTCGATCAGCTCGTATTCCTTCCATTTTGCCGTTCTCAATCCTGTTTCCTTCCTTATGCAAGCCTGCGGCGGATGACATCCGCCACGCCGTCGGCCACCGACTGGATCAGGCTGTGGTCGCGCCCCTCCACCATCACGCGCAGAAGCGGCTCCGTACCCGAGGGCCGCACCACGATGCGCCCGTCGCCGCCCAGTTCTTTCTCGGCGGACTCAACCGCCGCGGTCACCTCCGGGTCGGCGGAAAAGCGAAGCTTGCCCTCGCTGCCGACCTGCACGTTGACCAGCACCTGCGGGAAACGGGTCATCAGCGTGGCGAGGCTGGAAAGCTTCGCGCTGCGCCGGCGCAGGATGGAAAGAAGCTGCGCGCCCGTCAGTTGGCCGTCGCCGGTGGTGGCGTAGTCGAGGAAGATCAGGTGGCCGCTCTGCTCGCCGCCGAAATTGTACTGCTCCCGAAGCATTTCCTCCAGCACATAGCGGTCGCCCACCTTGGTGGCGGCGAACCGGATGCCGTTGTCCTCGCAGAAGCGCTGAAAGCCCATGTTCGTCATGATCGTGCCGACCACCGCGTTTTTCGCAAGCTTTCCGTGGGATTTCATATCCATCGCGCAGATCGCCATCAGAAAGTCGCCGTCCACAAGGCGCCCTTTTTCATCCACCGCCAGGCAGCGGTCCGCGTCGCCGTCGAACGCCAGCCCGGCATCCAGATGGTTTTCGCGCACGAATTTCATCAGGCTCTCGATATGGGTAGAGCCGCAGCAGTCGTTGATATTGACGCCGTTCGGCTGGCTGGAGATCATATGGCACTGTGCCCCGAGCTCGCTGAACAAAAGCTCCGCCGTGCGGGACGCGGAGCCGTTCGCGCAGTCCAGCCCGATACTCAGGCCCCGAAGCGCGTTTTCGGGCACGGTGGATTCGATGTGGTCGATATAGTCGCGCACGGCCGAAACCGCCGTGCTCACCGAGCCGACGTCTCCGCCGGTGGGATACTCCGGCTCTTCCGCATGGTCGAGCACGATCGCCTCGATCTGTTCCTCCAGCGCGTCGGGCAGCTTGTAGCCCGTGCTGCTGAAGATTTTGATCCCGTTGAATTCACAGGGATTGTGGGACGCGGAGATCATCACGCCCGCATCCGCGCCGTATTTCCCGATGAGATAGGCCACGGCGGGCGTCGGGACGACCCCGAGCCGCAGGACATCCGCGCCGACGCTGCACAGCCCCGCGATCAGGGCGTTTTCCAGCATATCCGACGAAACGCGCGTATCCTCTCCGATCAGGATTTTCGGATGCCTGTGCCCGCCCTTCGTCAGCACCATGGCGGCCGCTCGGCCGATGTTCATCGAAAGTTCGCAGGT